>NPIE01002513.1_pt1 | contig 98988 bp, 77 predicted proteins | sample 8637661 | NCBI WGS metagenome assembly NPIE01 (sample SAMN07420842, study PRJNA396082) | bioreactor metagenome | isolation source: sample BA12 brine-fed electro-methanogenic bioreactor BA | place: Japan: Kochi | collected 2016-12-09
GGTCTCCGCCCGGCACGCGCTGGACGCTGAGCTGCGCCTGTACGATACGCTCTTCACCCAGCCCAACCCCTACGATGTGCCCGAAGGCGGCGACTTCAAAGACAACATCAACCCGGATTCGCTGCAGGTGATTCGCGGGGCCAAGCTGGAGCCAGGCCTGGCGGATGCGCCGGTCGGCGAGCCTTTCCAGTTCATGCGCCAGGGCTACTTCACCCTGGACCCGGTGGACACACAGCCAGGGGCGCCCGTCTTCAACCGCACCATCTCCCTGGTGGATACCTGGGCGAAGATGCAAAAGTAGGGTGCGCAGGGTTCTTCTGCGCACCTTTTTCATGGTCTATCATTCCGACATTCTGATTGTCATTCCGATATTCTGATTGTCATTGCGACATTCTGATTGTCATTGCGACATTATGATTGTCATTGCGAGCGAAGCGAAGCAATCTCACGCCAAACCTGAGATCGCTTCGTCGTCCTGCGGGACTTCCTCGCGATGACAAAAAATAATTACGTAAATCGTAGGGTGCGCAGGGTTCTTCTGCGCACCTTTTTCATGGTTTGTCATTGCGACATTCTGATTGTCATTGCGAGCGAAGCGAAGCAATCTCCTGGCCCCCACACGCAGGTGTGGGGGTAGGCCCGGGCACCGCGCGGCAATCGGCTCGAACCCTCCGCAACCGCTGGTGGTGAAGGTGTTTCTACCCTCGCCAACCCACCCTACAGACTGTGCGATGACAAAGACGGTTGTCATTGCGAGCGAAGCGAAGCAATCTCACGCCAAACCTGAGATCGCTTCGTCGTCCCCGCGGGACTTCCTCGCGATGACAAAGCCGCTTGTCATTGCGAGCGAAGCGAAGCAATCTCCTGGCCCCCACAAGCAGGTGTGGTGGGTTAGCCCGGGCGCCACGCATCAATCGGCTTGAACCCTCCGCAGCCGCTGGTGGTGAAGGTGTTTCTACCCTCGCCAACCCACCCTACAGGCTGTGCGATGACAAAGACGCTTGTCATTGCGAGCGCACGCGAAGCAATCTCCTGGCCCCCGCACGCAGGTGTGGCGGGTTGGCCCGGGCGCCGCGCAGCAATCGGCTCGAACCCTCCGCAACCGCTGGCGGTGAAGGTTTTTCTACCCTCGCCAACCCACCCTACTGACTCACCATTCGCCATGCGCTGTATGGTATAATTTGAGACCTGAAAACAGGGCCCGTAGCTCAGTGGCAGAGCAGGCGGCTCATAACCGCTCGGTCGTAGGTTCGAATCCTACCGGGCCCATAAATAACACTTTTATTAGACAAAATCGTACCGAACAGGTCTGAAAACCTCCGATGCAATTGGTGAAAAAGAGGGAGTAACCAATCATGTCTGAAAAACAATTGCGGATCACTAATATTTTGCTCTTCTTAATTTTGATCGTTCTCTTAACCAATCTTGCTGTTGACCTGTATCCATATTATCTTGCTGGAAAAGTCTTTAGTTCATTTTCTTCATCCACAAATAATTCCCCCATCTTTTCAATATCAACTAGTGTTCCAGGATCCAATCAAGGTCCTATATACCACTCTCCCACAATGACCCCATGGATAATTGACTTACCATAGAAGATTCAGTCTTCAAAATTAGTATAATTTGCCTTGCTCATATTACGATTGTTTTTTGAAAACCTAATATTTACTTTAGCCTGATATGACATTCTTAGTTAACATCAGTGATATTCATAATAAATGGGAAGAAGTAGCATTGGCATTATTTAGAAATATGGAATATGAGCGTGATCCTCATTTGGCATTGAGACTACTAAAAACACTTGATGAATATTTCGTTGAAACACGAGATCGAGAATGGGGTTTTCCGGATGAAAATGATTAATTTATAGTCCTTTTTTCACCGATCTATTGCAGTATAAGGGAGAGAAATAATAATGAATAAGCTTTATTATGGAGACAACCTTGACATTCTCAGAAGATATATAAAAGATGAAACCGTTGATCTAATTTATCTTGATCCGCCTTTCAATAGCAAAGCAACTTATAATGTTTTGTTTGGTAATAAAGATGAGCCTGACGCATCAGCCCAAATTCAGGCCTTTGATGATACTTGGCATTGGGATCAGTCAGCAGCAGAGTCTTATCAAGAAGTTGTGGAAAAAGGAGGAAATGTTTCGAGAGCAATGCAGGCGTTTAGATTATTGCTTAATGATAGTGATATGCTAGCATACTTATCTATGATGGCACCGAGACTTGTAGAAATGCATAGAGTTTTAAAACCCGATGGAAGTATATATTTGCATTGTGATCCTACTGCCAGCCATTATCTAAAAATATTAATGGATGCTGTCTTTGGAGCAGACAACTTTCTAAATGAGATAATTTGGAGCTATAAAAGATACACTGCAGCCAGCACTAGATTTCAGAGATTGCATGATGTTATTTTTTTCTATGGAAAAACTAACCAGACAAGAATTAATGATATTCGTGAACCTTATGGTGAGAAATCTGGAAAAATGGATTCTCATTATAAGCAAGATGAAAACGGGAAATGGTTCAGATGGCAAAAGCGTAAAGGTAAAGAACCTTATAAAATCTATTTAAGTAAAGGCCGTAGAATTGGAGATGTTTGGGAAATCTCGATTATCAATGCATCTGCAAAAGAACGCCTTGGGTATCCCACTCAAAAGCCAGAAGAATTATTAGAACGCATTATTGAAGCAAGTAGCAATGAAGGTGATATTGTTTTGGACCCGTTTTGTGGCTGCGGAACAACCGTAGCAGTAGCCCAAAAACTCAACCGTGAATGGATAGGGATTGATATAACTCATTTAGCAATCAACTTGATGAAACATCGTTTGCAAGACACATTCGCAGAAGAAGTTGAATATGAAGTTATTGGTGAACCTGTTTCACTAGAAGGTGCTCAGACTTTGGCAAAACAAGACCCTTTTCAATTTCAATGGTGGGCTTTGGGTTTAGTAGGTGCACGACCTACTGAAGAAAAGAAAGGTGCTGATGCTGGAATTGATGGCCGGATTTATTTTCATGATGAGGCTAATAGAAAAACTAAACAAGTAATTATTTCTGTTAAAGCTGGGAAACCACATTTATCATATATGCGTGACCTTCGTGGCGTTGTAGATAGAGAAGATGCGGAAATTGGTGTTTTGATAACTATGCAAGAGCCAACTCAACCAATGAAAGCAGAAGCTGCAAGTGGCGGTTTTTATGAGTCTCCAGGATGGGAAGAAAAATATCCAAGATTGCAAATCTTAACAATTGAAGAATTGCTTGAAGGAAAAGGGATTGATATGCCGCCTATTGGCCAGGTGAACGTTACTTTTAAAAAAGCGCCAAAAATAAGTAGGGATGAGGGAAGCCAACCTGAACTAGGTTTGGGATTATGATTTTTCCTCGTTATCCAACTAGTTATATTTAAGGATTTTATAAAAATGGAATTATGGGAAACAATATTATTAGCTTTATTTTCAGGAATCGTTGGATTTTTTAGTAATCAAATTCTCCATAATCTTGCAGTTAAAAAAGATAACATTCAGGTTAATAGGGACCGTCTATTATTAAATATCTATCAAGTTGATAACTTCATAAAATCATTAATCGAATTACAACACATCAGGAAGGAACTTTCAAAAATTAGGGATTTATCGGAATCCTCAGACACTAGTTTAGATCTATTGTCTGAACAAACCGACAGGAATAGAAAAGCGATAAATGATTTAGAAGAGGAATTAAAAAAGCTTGAAGGTTCTAATAAACTTATTGAAGGTTCTAATAAACTTATTGATGGAAAAACCAAAACTCGCTTATTGTCTAAAGAATTGTCTGATACTTTAATTGAATTAAGTCAACATAGAATTCAAAACCAAATATTGCGAGATGATCTTGATCTGAATGCTGAAATACTAAACGATCTCAATAGGCGGAAATATTCTGAAGATTTTATATCAGCACTACTTTTAATAGATCCGACTGGTGAAATAATTGATGATATTTCTGTATTAATACATTTTTATTTAGATTCGGAAAACTCAACAATTTCAGACACAAGAATGCTTCAATCTAGATTGAAGATTGAACGTTTTATAAACAAAAAAATTTCGACATTTAAGTGATCTCATTTATGTCCATTCAAAACTAAAATTTATTAAAATATTATAACCCAATTGGAATAACCCAATTATCCGCTCGGTCGTAGGTTCGAACTGCCCCCAGGGCATACCGGGCTCATCATTTTTTTAACAGCACAGCATGCGCAGCCCAATCAAGACGCTGTTCAAAAAACCCCGGGGGTCTGGGTTTTGCCGTTCGCCTTTCAGCTCGAGTCTGCCGCTTTCCCCCTCCTCTGTTTTGCGAATATATCCAAATTATTCTCATATATGCGTTGCGTATTGGCCTGAAATGTAATAAAAACCATCCGTTTTGGCTAATGGAAACGCATCCCTGATCCTGAACGAACTGGGCGTCGTTGTGATTACCCCGGTGATGCGCCGCGTCAACCTGGAAGACGCCTGAGTGCCTTGCAAACCGGTTAAAAGAAACCCGCAGGGGGAGTTCGCAATTGGGCGGGGGCATCTGGGCATGGGAAACCGGTTTTTATGCGCATAACGGGTGGGTTCCCGCCTGCCCCTGCCCCTTGAATCCGGCGCCAGATGGGGATATGCTTGATAGGGTGACTGTTAATCGACCGTATTGGAGTGAATTTTTACATGAAATCAGCCTTTTCTAACAATCTGCGCCTGGCAGGCTTCCCCCTCGGGCTGGGGCTGACCAGCGTGCTGGTCTCCGGCACCCTCAACCGGGTGATGATCGTTGAGATGGGCATGCCCGCCGCCCTGGTGGGGCTGTTCTTCGCCCTGCCGCTGCTGATCTCCCCGGTGCGGGTGTGGCTGGGCTACCGCTCAGATGCTTACCCGATTTGGGGGCTGCGTCGCGAGCCGCTGATCCTCTTCGGCTCGCTGCTGGCAGGCCTGGGCGTGGCAGGCGCCACATTGATGCTGGTGGAAACCTCGTCCACCAGCCTACTGATCGTCATTTTAGTAGCAGTGGCTTTTATCGCCTATGGCTTTGGCAAGAACCTCTCCAGCAACACCTTCGAAGCCTTGCTGGCCGACAAATTCACCGGCGACCAGCGCCCGCGCGCGGTCACGTTTTACAAAGTGGCCATGTTCGTCGGGATCATGCTGGGCGCGCTCCTGCTGGGCCGCCTGCTGGACCCCTTTTCCGAATCGCGTTTGCTGACCATCGTGATCGGGACTGCCCTGGGCGCATTTCTGCTGGCGGCTGTCGCTATCCTGCGCCAGGAGCCCCGCCGCAAGCAGATTCAAGCTGAAAGCCAGGAGGCGCGAGCCACTGCCTTCTGGACGACCTTTAAAACCATGATCTGGGCAGACCCCCAAATTCGGCGATTTTTTATCTTTGTGATGCTAACGGTCCTCGGCACCCTGGCGCAGGACGTGCTCCTGGAACCGTACGCCGCCCTGGTGTTGAACATGTCCGTGGGGCAGACCACCTCGCTTACGGCCATTTGGGGCGCTGGGACGCTGATCTCGATGGGTGCGGCCGGCGCCTGGTTGATCAAACGATATGGTTATGCACCCGTGGTGAGGGTCGGATTGCTGTTGGGCGTTTTGAGTTTCATACTGCTGATCCTCTCCGGCGCACTTGCCCTGACCACTGGTTTCCTCGTGCTGGTGTTTGTGCTGGGGGTCAGCACCGGGCTTTCGGCGTCGGGGATGCTCTCGGCGGTGATTGATTTCACCACCGCTGAACGGGCGGGGTTGATGATGGGCGTGTGGGGGGTGGCGCACAACCTGGGGCAGGCCGCGGGTAGCCTGATCAGCGGCGTGGTGGTTGATCTCGTCCAGCTCCTCCAGGGCGATGCGCTGACGGCTTATGGGCTGGTGTTTGCGCTGGAAGCCGGCCTGCTTTTGGTGGCGCTGTGGTTATTGAACGGTGTTAAAATTACCCAGGCAGAAATCTTTTTATCGAAACATCAACAGGAATTTGATATCCAATAAATCCTCTAACCTTTAAGGAGGCTGGCATGGGAGTATCAGCAGAAATCAGAAATGAATTACTCAAAGCTCAACGGACCGAGATCACCGAATATCATGTCTATACGCGGATTGCCAAAACACTCCCCAATGAAAATAATCGCGAGATTGTGCAGCATATCGGCGAGGATGAAAAGCGCCACTACGAGACCTGGCGGGGCTATACTGGCGAGCAAGTCCCCCCGAACAAGTTCCTGATCTGGCTGTACACCACCATCAGCCGTTTATTCGGTTTTACTTTCGGGTTCAAATTGATGGAACTGGGCGAGGAAAGAGCCCAGGTCAATTACGAAAAGATCCTTGAGGAAATCCCCGAGGTCAAAGACGTGATCCGTGACGAAAGCGTGCACGAGGATAAATTGCTGACCATGCTGGATGAAGAAGCGCTGATGTACGCCGGCTCCGTGGTGCTGGGGCTGAACGACGCCCTGGTCGAGCTGACCGGTGCGCTGGCCGGGCTGACCTTTGCCTTCCGCGATGTGAACATTATCGCCCTTTCGGGGCTGATCACCGGAATTGCGGCCTCACTATCGATGGCGGCCTCCGAATACCTCTCCACCCGCTCGGAGGAGACCGACAAAGACCCCGTGCGCGCCGCGATCACCACCGGCATCGCCTATGTGATCACTGTTGCGCTGCTGATCCTGCCCTACCTGCTTTTGAACGACGAGATTATCAGCCTGGCAATATGTTTGACAATCTCAGTCCTGATAATCGCCATCTTTAATTTTTATATCTCCGTGGCAAAATCTTTACCCTTTGGAAGGCGTTTCCTGGAGATGGCTGGTATCAGCCTGGGTGTGGCCGCCTTCAGCTTTGTGGTCGGCCTGCTGATCCGCAACTGGTTTGGGATCGAAGTTTAACCTGCCGGCTGCCAGGACAAACCCTGCAATCCCTACCAAGAAGGACCTTCAGCTCAAGCATGCCTGAAAACGAAATCGTCCATAACCTGACACGCTACTATCGCGAACACCGCCCTGACCTTTTCGATCCGCAGGTCAGCATGAACTGGGTCAACACGACCGGCTGGGAGAGCGAAATCTACGCGTATACCCTCACCAGCGGAAAACCTGGTCAGCACCGCTCGGTGCAACGGATATTGCGCCTGCTGACCGGCGGCAGTGCAGCGGATGCGGCGCGCGAATACCAATTCCTCGCGTTGCTGCACAAGGCAGGTTACCCTGTGCCAGAGGTGTATGGCCTGGGACAAGTCGACGTAGGCCTGGGGTATCCCTTCATCATCATGCAGCGCATCGAGGGCGGCAGCTTTGCCAGCCGGTTTATTTCTGGACTGGCTGAAAATTCGCCATCTTTAGCGCAATTCATCACCCTGTTCCGCCGCCTGCACACCCTGGATTGGCACCCTTACGTTGAAAAACCAGGAACTTTTGAAAAACCCGGAGATCCTTATTTTCATTTTGACCGGGTCCTGGCGCAGTACCAGCACCACCTATCACAGGGCGGACTGCATGCTTTCGAGCGCGTCATGGCCTGGCTGAAAGACCGGCGCCGCCTTACCGCCTGCCCGGAAAGCAGCATTGTTCATCTCGATTTCCACCACAACAACATCCTTGAGGATGTGAACGGAAAATTATTCGTAATCGACTGGACCAGCGCAGAAATTTCGGATTACCGTTTAGACCTGGCCTGGACGTTAACCCTGGCTCTGGCCTATCGCGGTGAAACCGGGCGAAGGTTGATCCTGGAGGAATATCAACGCCACATGGGTCAGGCCGTGCCAGCGCTGGAGGTGTTTGAAGTTGTCGCCATCCTGCGCAGGATTGGGACCGTGATGATCAGCATCACTGCCGGGCCCGAGATATTAGGGATGCGCCCTGAGGCGGCGGAGGTGATGCGGCAGGATAGGGAACCGTTATCCCGGCTATACACACACCTGCAAAACCTCACCGGGCTTGAACTGCTCGAAATCGGTGAATTTTTAGAAGCATTAGGCCAAGACTGACCCTAAAGTTTCAGCCGGGTGGACATACCGGGAAAATCCACTGCCATCCGGGCAGGAATCACGCCCAGATTAACTTCCCCAAAACGCTTTAATCCCATCCCCCATGCTAATCAGCAAGTGGACATCTTCTCTTATTGTCAGTGTTACCACCTTGCCAGCAACCTGCAACTGCAAACCGCCAGCCTAAAACTACCTTCTTCACGGTATCAGCTACCTAATCCACCGTCAGTGTTTTGCTCAGGTTGCGTGGGAAATCGGGGTCATACCCGCGTGCGACCGACATGTGATACGAGAGCAATTGCAGCGGTAAGACCCCCAGCAATGGCGCGAAATAGGGGTTAGACTCCGGAATGGTGATCAGGTCACTGGCGTTGACCCTGAGGCGCTCGTCAGCCTGGCCGATGGCCACCGCCTCACCGCCCCGGCAGGTGACCTCATTGATCCCGCTGATGATCAGGGGTACATCTTCCGGCCCGGCGACAAACAGCACCGGGAAGCCATCCGTGACCGCCGAGAGGGGTCCGTGCTTGAATTCTGTCGAGAGCATGCCCTCACAGTGAGAATAAGTGATCTCCTTGAGCTTGAGCGCTCCTTCCAGCGCGAAGGGGAAAGTTGCCCCGTATCCCAGGCAGTACAGGTCGTCCCAGGCATTGATCTTGGGCACCAAAGCCTGAACCTGCGGATCGGTAACCCGGATCGTCTCAGCCATCAGGCCGGGGAGGTACCCAAAATCCAGGGTCTCAACCCCGCCCAGCTTGGCAGCCAGGTATAAAAAGCTGATTACCTGGTTGGTGAAGGTCTTGGTGGCCGGCACACTGATCTCGTAACCGCACACCAGGGGCAGCCAGGCTTCAGTCTTGCGTGTCAGCGTGGAGCCAATCACGTTTGCCATGCTGAAACAGGTCATCCCCTGCGCTTGGGCTGCTTCCAGGGCGTTAAGCACGTCCTTGGTTTCCCCGGATTGGCTGACAAACACCCCCACATCCCCGGGTTGGATGGTATTGGCATACTGCGGGGCAAATTGGGGCGCCAACACCGGCATCACAGCCCGTCCAGCCAGCTGCCCGGCATAAACCGCACCCGCCAGGCAGGCGTGATAGCTCGTTCCGCAGCCGATGAAATACACATTGCGCGCCATGGCAATCCCCTCCACGACCTGCGCCACCAATGCCTGGTCACCTTCCAGGCGGTGCAGCAGTTCGCCCGCAACCACGGGCTGCTCGTGGATCTCTTTGAGCATGAAGTGCTTGTATCCTTCCTTTTGAACGGAAGCCATGGTCTCGCTGACCGTCTCGGGCTGGCGTTCGATGCGCCCGCCGTCCTTTACCGAATGCAATTCGACCGTGTTAGCCCGCAAGGTGACAATTTCCCCGTCTTCCATCCGGATCACCTGACGGGTGAGGGGCAGAATCGAGGGCAGATCGGATGAGACGCAGGTGAACCCCTCGCCAATCCCGACCACTAAACCAGAACCTTTCTTGAAGGCATACAGTTTATCGTCATTCACCCGGCCGATCACAAAGGCATAATCACCCTGCAGGTCCTGGTACGCCTGCTGAATGGCTGGGATAAAGTCCAGCCCACGGTCGATATAGCGCTCAACCGCGTGCACGCAGGATTCGCCGTCATTTTCTGATCGTACGGTCATTCCTTCAGCCATAAAAGCCTGGCGCAGCTCAATGTTGTTGACCACATTGCCGTTGTGCGCGCCGACCAGGTCACCATCAGAATCGATATGGGGCTGGGCGTTGACCTGTGAAGGTGTGCCGAAGGTTGCCCACCGCAATTGGGTGATGCCGCGTGTGCCGGTCATGTCAGCAAAATTGTACTTTTCCGCCACGTCATCCACCCGGCCGGCATCCTTGCGCAAATCAATCTTCTTTCCGCTGATGGTCGCCGCACCCACTGAGTCGTAGCCCCGGTAGGTTAGCCGGCGGGCAGCGTCAGTCAGGATCGGCCCTAAAGGTTGTTCAGTTTCGGTGACTATGCCAAAAATTCCACACATAGGTGAATGCTCTCCATTTGATCGTGTATTGAGTCGGGGTCAAGTGTATCACAGGAACAGCAGGCAATACCAGGTTGGCTTGATGTAGCAGCCATCACCCAGGCAATCTTTAAAAAAGCCGTTTTGCATGATTCCTCCCCTCCGATATCCCATATCACAAGACCCTGGCAGACCCACCTCCCCGCCATATGACCTGCAGGCGCTATGTTATAATTCGCCCAGGCATTCCCTTTTGCTTTCATGGAGAACCCCTATGGCGCCTTTTACCTGGCTTGTTGATGAATACCGACACCTGCTTGACCTGCCTGACCACACGGCGCGCGTCACCCTGCATGAAGGGCATACCCCGCTCATCCCCGTGCCCAACCTGGTCAGCGCGCTGGGTGGCGGTTTCGAGCTATGGATCAAATACGAAGGGCTCAACCCGACAGGTTCCTTTAAGGATCGCGGTATGACGGCCGCCATCAGCGAAGCCCTCGGCCGGGGCGCCAGGAGCGTGATCTGCGCATCAACGGGCAACACCGCCGCTTCAGCCGCCGCCTATGCAGCCAGGGCAGGCATGCAGGCGATTGTCCTCGTCCCGCAGGGCAAGGTGGCCGCTGGCAAGTTGGCTGGGGCGATTGCCTATGGCGCCCAGGTGGTTCAGGTGGACGGCTCTTTCGATGAAGCCCTGGCCATGGTGGTGGCCATGACCGAAAAGCACCCCTTAGCGCTGGTCAATTCGATCAACCCCTACCGCATCGAAGGCCAAAAAACCAGTGCGTTTGAGATCTGTGATGTGCTGGGCGCAGCGCCTGACTGGCTATGCCTGCCGGTAGGTAACGCGGGCAACATCACTGCGTATTGGGCGGGCTTTAAGCAGTATCACGCCCTGCACGCCACCGGACTGCCACAGGTTCTGGGCGTCCAGGCTGCCGGGTCAGCGCCCCTGGTGTTGGGCCACCCCGTGCTTCACCCTGAAACCGTGGCAACGGCCATCCGCATCGGCCAGCCGGCACGCGGCGAGCAGGCCCTGTTGGCAGCAGAGGAATCTGGCGGGCGCATCATCGCTGTAAGTGACGAACAGATCCTGGCCATGCAACGTCAGATGGCAGGCTGCGAGGGTATTTGGGTCGAACCGGCCTCTGCTGCCGGGCTGGCAGGGCTAGCCCAGCAAATCGAAACAGGGCAGCTTGACCCCAGGGGCCAGCGCATCGTGGCGGTGTGCACAGGGCATGGCATGAAAGACCCCAATATCATCATCCAGGACGGGCTTCGGCTCGAAAGCATCCCGGCCGAGCTGGAAGCCCTGGAAGCGGTCATCATCGGGTGATGGCGAGCATCCATGTCAGCGTCCCAGCCACCACGGCCAACCTTGGCCCCGGGTTTGACGCCCTGGGGTTAGCCTTGGATTTATGGAACGAAGCCGTCTTCACCCCCCGCCCAGATAGCCGCATCCTTGTCCGTGCCCGGGGCGAGGGGGCTGAAAGCCTGCCCAGAGATCAGCACAACGCCATCGCGGCTGCCGCACTGACCGTGTTTGCCCGCACCGGGCAGACACCCCCGGGACTGCAGATCGACTGTCTCAACCGCATCCCCCTGGGCTCCGGGTTGGGTTCGAGCGCCGCCGCAGTGCTGACCGGCATGCTGGGCGCGAACGCCCTGCTGGGAAACCCCTTCAACAGCGACGAAATCCTCGCTCGTGCAATCCAAACTGAAGGCCATCCCGATAATGTTGCCCCTGCCCTGCTGGGCGGGTTGGTGGCGTCGGTCACCGAGGGCGAGTTTGTATTGGCCCGTAAACTGACCCCCCGGGCTGATCGTCCGCCAATTTTTATCACCCTCATTTTGCCAGAGATTGATTTCCCCACCCACCAGGCACGCGCAGCCCTGCCCAATCAGGTAGCGCACAAGGACGCTGTTTACAACATCGGCCGTGCCGTGTTGACCTGCGAAGCGCTCCTCACCGGCGACCTGGATCTGCTGAGTGTGGCGATGGAGGATAAACTGCACCAACCTTACCGCCTGCCCTTAATCCCCGGCGCCCAGGCGGCGCTGGCAGCAGCCAGGCAAGCCGGGGCCAGTGCGGCCGCGCTCTCCGGGGCTGGGCCCAGCCTGGTGGCTTTTGCTTCAAATGAAGATGCTGCTATTGGCAAAGCCATGGCAGCGGCCTTCAAGGCTGCCGGTATAAGCACGCGCATCTTCCACCTCAAGCCCAGTGAGGCTGGGGCACAGGTCAGCAGGGGCTGAGATTCATTAAGGTGCTGGGTTTTGGGTATTAGGGGGAACCAACAGATGATTCTGACGTTAAACTGAGAAACCATCCTGAATGAGGATGGTTTCCATGCCTTAATTGACAGATCTGTTTATGACAACTAATTTTCCTACTGCGAATTTGGCGACCATTTTAATCAGGCCTGTGAAGGCTTTTCAGCGCCTTTGACCTGTCGTTTTCATTCTGAAATTTCCCGGATGATTATAAAGCTGCAAGCTAATACCAGGGCGGCACACCTGATACCTGATTTCGAACACCGATATCCCAATTTCTACATCCTGCATGCCCGGATGCAGATAAATCCCGGTTCTCGGGTCAACTTCTCATAATCCTCGGGGTCATTTTCCTTGAATTCCGCTGTTGGCAGAGGTTCAAGCACCTTCTCCAGCCTAAACCCCGCTTCGATCAGGGGGTTGAACACCTCGCCCAGCGGACGTCGGTAGGAGGGCACCTGCACCGGGGACCCAAAGCCGCGCCAGGTATAGCTCACACGGTCAACCTGGAAGTAATTGCTCTCAGCCCGATGGTCAAGAAATTTCATCATTGGGTGCTCCATGGAGAACACCAACACACCGCCCGGCAGCAACACCCGTCTGAACTCACTGAAGGCTGCCCGCCAATCCTGGATGTAGTCCATTACCAGTGGTGCAATCACCACATCAAAGGATTCATCTACTAAAAATGCCAAAGGCGCATCCAGGCTGGCTTCGATCACCTGCCCGCGATCCTTCAGACGCTTGCGGGCAAAAGCCACCATCCTGGGGTTGGCATCAAAGGCCACCACCTCAGCGCCCATCTCCACCAGGATCTCAGCATACACGCCGGGTCCGCAGCCGGCATCCAGGACACGCTTGCCCTTTACTTCCGGGAGAAGGGAAAGGGTGGCCGGCCGCTCATAATAGGCGTTATGCGGTTTGGTCCCAACTCGGGCAGCATAGGCTTCCGCGATCTGGTCGTAGGCGTCCTGGGCCAGGGGCTTTTCACAGGGTTCAAAAGGCGCACGCATCTGACCGCCTTTTAGCCCAGGGCCAGGGGTTCATCCTGGTCGCCTTCGCGCCAGGTCAACTTCAGGGCCAGTTTAAACCGGTTGCCCTTGGTGGGTTTTGCTTTCCGGGTCGCCTTAACCTTCATCCCAAGGTTGGCTGGCAGATCCAGCACCAGGTCATCCCCCGCCTGACGCAGGGTTACCTGCCCGGCCTTGACCTTTTCACCCAATTGCACCAGGAATTCGCCCACTTCAGCCCTGGTTTGATGTGTTTTGCCTGTGAATAGTTTCTCTTTTTTTGCCATATAGTCCTTCTCTACTGAGATGATTTTTCTTATTATACCGGGGCTGAGTCCACATAACATTTAACTTCAGACTGGTTTATAATCTGTTCATCGACACAGGAGACGGACTTACCCATGCACTTATCCATCCACGATAGCGCACAGTCCTTTCTGGCGGCTGCCGGGCCGATGTTGTACGCCCGTGAAACCGTTAACAACCTGATACTTGGGGTCAGCGAGCGCCTGGCCCGCGATCCCCACGCGTACGAGAACCCTCTGTTTGCCACAGTCAGCACCGAGGATGATGAACTCTGCCTTACAGCGGTGATGACCCCGCCCCACAACCTGATCGTGGCGGGCGAAAGCGGTGCAGAAGCAGGCTTTTCAGCCGTGATCAATCAACTTAAAGGCCATCCGATCCCCACACCGGGGGTGATTGCAGCGGCAGAACTGGCCGAGCAGTTCGCTGCCGAATGGACGCGCCTCACAGGAGAGGCCAGCGAGGTGAGTATGCGCATGCGGGTTTACGAGCTGCGCCAGGTGAGCCTGTCCACCTTTCCGCGCGGCACCTTTCAGCAGGCATGTCCGGCGGATATCCCCACCATCGCCCGGTGGGGCCAGGCCTTCGAGCAGGAAGCGCTGGGTAAAACACACGACTTGGATATACCGCGTGCAGAACATCTCGTCACAGCGGGCTACGTGTTCACCTGGATGGTCGGCGACCAGCCAGTTTCCATGGCCATAAAAAGCCGCCCGATTGCCCACTCGATCACTGTGGGCGGCGTGTATACGCCCCCGGAGCACCGGCGCCACGGTTATGCCAGCGCGCTGGTCGCCAACCTCAGCCAGCACCTCCTGGACGAGGGTTACCAGTTTGTGAACCTGTTCACTGACCTGGACAACCCCACCTCCAACCAGATCTACCAGGACGTAGGGTACCATCCCGTGCACGATTTTTTAGCTTACCGCTTTACCAAAGCAGCCTGATGGTTCAGCCCTCCCAAGCGGCCTGCTTTCCGGCTGCCGCCATCGGTGGTAAACTCTGGCTGATGATCCGCAATCCAACCTTCAACCCATCCAGGATATGATGACCCAAGTGCTGCAAACCCTCCAGGTGACCTTATTCGCCCTTCCCACCCTCATCCTGCTGGCAATCGGGATTGTGATCCTTCGCCGCCCGGTGAGCATTGTTGACCGGCGCTGGTTCCTGGCGGTCCTCATCCCGCTGCTGCTGGCCAACACCCTTTCAATCGCTGCTGAAAACGGGCAACTGCGCCTGGATTGGCGCACATGGCTGATCCTGGCGGCTGATGTCATCCTGATTTCGGCGGCCATTTGGCTCTCGCACGGCTTCCAGGTCTATGGGCTGGACTCAGAACAGGTTGAGCAGATCCTGGTGGATTCTCTCCACACCCAGGGGTTCTCAGTGTCTGCCCGCAGTGCTGAAAAAAGAGACCTGTGGGGCAGGACAAAAAATGCCCGCCTGCTGACCGCAGTGAAAGCCGGCCAAACGCATCTTATTTGGGTCACCTCACGCTTCAACGAGGTGCTTGTGCGGCCTGAACGCGCACCCGATGCTGCCATAATCAGACAGGTGCTTCCCACCCTGCGTGCAGAACAAATACCCTACGATTTCAAAGCGCATGCCGTGGGCGTGCTGTACATCGTCCTGGCCCTCGTTTTTGCTGTCCTGACCTGGATTTTCTTCTTCGAACCGCGCTTTATCCTGATCGAATAAACCTGCAGGTAAAAATAGGAGGTTGATGTGGAAAACCGGCAGCACCACACCAGAAAGTTTCGTGACCTGCCCCGTAATGTGTGGGCGGTCAGTCTGACCAGCTTTTTCATGGACATCTCCAGCGAGATGGTCATCAATATCCTCCCGTTATTCCTGTTTAACATTTTAGGCATTCGCACCAGCATCATCGGCGTCATTGAGGGCGTTGCTGAGGCCACAGCCAGTGTGCTTAAAGTGTTCTCCGGATGGCTTTCGGACAAATTGCGCGGCCGCAAATGGATCGCAGTGGCGGGTTACAGCCTGTCAGCGCTTTCCAAACCTTTCTTTTATTTTGCCAATTCATGGGGAATGGTGGCGGGGGTGCGCTGGGCAGACCGGGTGGGGAAGGGCGTGCGCACCGCCCCGCGGGATGCTTTAGTGGCAGATTCAATCAAACCTTCCCAGCGCGGTCTTGCCTTTGGCTTCCATCGTGCTGCCGACACCAGCGGCGCCATGCTCGGCTTACTGATCGCCGCCCTGGTTGTGTGGCTGACGCAATCCACGACCCTGCAGTTGGGCGAGAACGCCTTCCGGACCGTTGTCCTGATCAGCCTGGTACCCGCTTTCCTGGCGGTCATCAGCCTATCAGTCATCGCTAAGGACATCAAAACCACAGCGGAAACTGGTGCGCCTAAGATCACCTTCAAACGCATGGGTAAACCTTTCTTAATCTTCCTGCTGATCGTGGGGCTGTTTGACCTGGGTAATTCTTCCGATGCATTCCTGGTCCTGCGGGCGCAGGAGCGGGGTGTGAGCGTGCTGGGCATCCTGCTGATGCTGGCCGCCTTCAATTTGATCTATGCCCTGGTTTCAACCCCGGCAGGCGCGCTCTCAGACCGGGTGGGTCGCAGGCAGGTGATCATCGGCGGCTGGGTGATATACGGCCTGATCTACCTGGGGTTCGCCCTGGCCCAGCAGCCCTGGCACGTGTGGGTATTGTATTGCGCCTATGGCCTGTATTACGGACTGGCCTACGGCACTGCCAAGGCCATGGTAGCCGACCTGGTCAGCCCTGACCTGCGCGGTACCGCCTATGGGACCTACAACGCCGTTTTAGGGATCATCGACCTGCCCGCCTCGCTGATCGCAGGCGCGCTCTGGCAGGGCGTCGGGCGATGGGCCGGTTTTGGCCCCTCGGCACCCTTCCTATTTGGGGGCAGCCTGGCTCTGCTGGCTGCCATTGCGCTCGCCCTATGGCGGCCTAAGCCACAAGAGACGCCTGCTGTTTCCTGAACGCATACTCTCAGCCGGCGAAACGGCGCCGCTTTGGCGCCTGGTCACCCACAGGTGAGGAATTGGCTTTCATTGTGCAGACGCCAGGCACCCTGGAACCTCATACAACGATCAATATTGTTAATCACAACCAACAAGATGTTCGGCTTGTATGGGATGCTGCCACCATCGGGATGAATTTTGACCCCCCACAGTGGTCACCCGACGGTGAATGGATCGCCTACGGCGCCAGACTGGTCGATTTAAGCAACAGCAAGGGCATTTGGGTTAGAAATTTGTTAGGTGGCAACCCCTTCCCAATCACCGATGATCCCTCAGCCACATTTTCCAACTACCGCTGGGGTCCCTGGGGAGAGCGGCTGGTTTTCCAGGGTTTTCCAACCAGCGGGCCGACAACCCATGCCTCGATTTGGCTCTGGGAGCGATCGGGCGGGGAAACCCAATTGATCATCGAAAACGGCGCCTGACCGGAATGGCTCCCCTGAACATACCGGGGCCTTACCCCCAGAACCAATCCTAACCAGCAATTAACCAAACTCAACAACGAAAGGACACGGCTTGCTGTGCCTCTAGGGGGTTGTTTAATCATCGTTTACCCGTTGAGATTGATTTTTAACACTCTTTATTCCACCTCTTGACAAATACATTAGAAGGTCATATATTTAATCCCGTTTAACTATTAAGTGAGGTAAACCATGTCAGATCAGGATCCTTTTATCAATGCCCTGCGTGATTGGGTAGAAAACTCGATGCATCGTTCAATGCATGATTTCATCCACTACAACCGCAAGAGCGCTCTCTCACTCTCCCAGACCAACTCGCTCTTTCGGCTGTACCACCGCGGGCCGTGCTCGGTTAACGATCTTGCTGACCATCTTGGGGTCACCATGCCGGCAGTCAGCCAATTGCTGGCTCCCCTGGAGGACATGGGACTGATTCAACGCTCAGCAGACCCGATGGATCGGCGGGTAAAACTGATCAGATTAACCGATAAAGGTGCTAATAAGGTTCAGGAAGGTATGCTTGCCAGGCACGCCTGGCTGGACGACCTGGCCAACCTGATAACTTCTGAAGAGAAGGCAGAGCTGGTGCCCGCATTGATGCTGTTGAATCAATACATCCGCGCGCTCAATCACCATGCGCCTCGTCATAAGACAGACCTGTGTACAAACCCCCAGAGCCGTGATTGATTTTAAACCCGGCACAGGTATAATCTCAAAATTTGAGCAAAGCATCATTTAAAGGACAATCAAACCATGCTGCGACTGATTAAATATATTAAACCCTACATCCTTTTGGTCATCATTACCATTGGGCTGCTTTTCATTATGGCAAATGCCGACCTGGCACTACCGGATTACCTTTCACAGATTGTCAATGTGGGTATCCAACACAACGGCATCGAAGATGCCATCCCCCAAGGGATCCGCAAATCCCAACTTGACCAAATGGCTTTAGTCCTTTCTCCGCAGGAGCAAGACCTGGTCTACGGGTCTTTTCAGTTGATCGAAGACACCCGTGATGAAGAATTATTAGGGGAATATCCGATCCTCGAAACAGAACCCATCTACTTGCTTGAGGATTTAACCGACCAGGAACACGATCAATTGGAGCCCATCATGGCCCGGGGATTGATCATCCTGTACGCGATCCAGGAATTGCAAGAAAGCCCCGAAGGCGTTATGGACCTGTTTGGCGAGCTCCCGATTGACCCGTCCCAACTGCCTCCTGGCATGGATCCGTTTGACTTATTCGAAATGGCGACGCCAGACCAACGCGCCCAGATCACCGATCAAATCAGGGAGCAATTTGAAGCCATGCCGCCCACATTGATCAACCAACTTTCGACTTCTGCCATTCAACGCGAATACGAAATCATGGGCGTGGACATGCTGCATATCCAGAACAACTATATCCTGCGAACCGGCGGCACGATGATCCTGATATCCCTGGTAGCCGGCATCACCAACATCGCCGTGAGTTACCTCTCTTCCCGCACCTCGGCGGGTGTGGCGCGAGACATTCGCAAGGATATATTCACCAAAGTGGAAAAGTTTTCTCGCCAGGAATTCAGCAACTTTTCCACAGCCTCTTTGATCACCCGCGCCACCAATGATGTGACGCAGGTGCAACAAGTGGTTTTCATGGTCATGCGGATGGCTTTCTTCGCACCCATTTTAGGCATCGGTGGCGTGATGCGCGCCATCGACAAGAGCCCCAATATGTGGTGGATCATCGCACTGGCAGTTGTGCTCTTATTGCTGATGATTCTGATCGCCTTTTTTGTTGCCGTTCCAAAGTTCAAAATCATCCAGAAATTAATTGACCGCCTGAACCTGGTGGCCCGAGAAAACCTGTCGGGGATGATGGTCATTCGGGCGTTCAATAAACAGGCTTTCGAAGAACAACGATTCGATAATGTCAACCGAGAATTAACGGATGTAAGTCTCTTCATTTTTCGAGTAATGGCTATCATCATGCCATTCATCACCCTTGTGATGAATGGCTTATCCATCATCATCATCTGGGTTGGCGCCGATCAAATTGCTCAATCAACCCTCCAGGTCGGAGATATGATGGCTTTCCTCCAATACAGCATGCAGATCATGTTCGCATTTATGATGCTTTCCATGTTGTTTATCTTCTTACCAAGGGCCTCTGTATCTGGCGATCGCATCTCGGAAGTGCTCGAATCTGAGCATGTCATCGTTAATCCACCTGAACCCAAAACCTTCCCTGAACCGTTCAGAGGGAAAGTCGAATTCAAGGATGTATATTTCCGTTACCCGGATGCTGAAGACGATGTACTGGAGGGCATCACGTTTACAGCGATGCCCGGTGAAACCACCGCCATCATCGGGTCTACAGGCTGTGGAAAGTCAACGGTCATCAACCTCATTCCCCGGTTTTTCGATGTCACCCGCGGGTCAGTACTGGTCGATGATGTGGATATTCGCGAGGTTCGTCAGGGAGAATTACGCGAAAAAATCGGTTACATTCCACAAAGCGGCGTATTGTTCAGCGGTACCGTCGAATCGAACTTGCGGTTAGCTGACCCAGATGCCGGTGATGAAACCCTGCACGAAGCTTTAGAGATTGCACAAGCAACCGATTTTGTGTTTGCCAATCCTGAAGGCATGCAATATGAAATCTCTCAGGGTGGGACGAACGTCTCCGGCGGTCAGAAGCAACGCCTGAGCATCGCCCGGGCGCTGGTCAAACAACCACCGATATTCATTTTCGATGACAGCTTCTCTGCACTCGATTTCAAGACTGATGCAGCTTTACGTCGAGCGCTGAAGGAGAAAACCGGCCACAGCACCATCCTGATGGTCACCCAACGGGTGGCAACCGTGTTAAATGCAGACCAAATCGTCGTTTTAGAAGACGGAAAAATTGTAGGTAAAGGAACCCATCACGAATTGATGGAAACCTGCCCCATCTACCAAGAGATTGCCAAATCTCAACTAAGCGAGGAAGAGCTGGCATGAACAATAATCATAATAATTCACAAAAGCAAGACCAGCCAACCCAACGTAGAGTTTCTTTCAGGCCCGGGGGCCGCGGGCGTCACGGCATGATGAATGGAGAGAAAGCCCGCGATTTCACAGGCACCTTCAAAAGGCTGCTCAAATACTTGGGGCAGTACAACCTGCTCATCCTGGGAGTCCTGCTCTTAGCGGCGGCCGCAACCGTGTTCGCCATTCTTGGCCCGAGAATCCTGGGCGAGGCAACCACGCTCATCTTTGAGGGGGTTATCGCTCAAATTTCTGGCACAGGCACGGGGATTGACTTCGCGGCCATCAGCACCATCCTGATCAGGGTAGCAACGTTGTATGTGATCTCGGCTTTCCTGAGTTTCCTCCAGGGATACATCATGTCTGGAATTACCACCGATATCACCTATCGGTTCCGGAAAGATATTTCGGAAAAAATGAACCGATTGCCCCTGCAATATTTTGACAAGGTCAGCCAGGGTGAAGTACTTTCTCGCATCACCAACGATGTGGATACCGTCAGCCAGACTCTCAACCAGAGTTTAACCCAGATCATCACCTCTATCACCAGTGTGATCGGCATCCTGATCATGATGTTTTCTATCAGTTGGATTATGACTCTGATTGCGCTGATCACGATCCCACTCTCAATCCTCGTCGTCAATCTCGTGGTGCGAAGATCCCAGAAGTATTTCATGCAGCAGCAGGAATACCTGGGGCATGTCAACGGTCATGTCGAGGAGATGTTTGGTGGGCATATCGTCATCAAAGCCTTCAACGCAGAGCCTCAGGTGATTGACGAGTTTAACCGTCTCAATGCGACCCTCTACAGCTCTGCCTGGATCTCGCAGTTCCTATCCCACCTGATCATGCCAATCATGCGGACGATCAGCAATTTGGGTTACGTGGCTGTCTGTATTCTGGGGGGTTACCTGGCCATCCAGGGGACGATCACCGTAGGTGATATCCAGGCATTTATCCAGTATGTGCGCCAGTTCAATCAGCCCCTCATTCAGATCGCCAATATCTCAAATGTTTTGCAGCAAACCGCTGCAGCAGCAGAGCGTGTGTTCGAATTTATTAACGAACCAGAAGAGATTCCTGACACCGACAATCCCGTCAAACTTGATCACGTCAAAGGTTGGGTTGAATTTCGGCATGTGCGCTTTGGTTACGCTCCTGACGAAGTGATCATCAAAGACTTCTCTTTTATCGCCGAACCCGGACAGAAAATCGCCATCGTCGGACCGACCGGCGCTGGAAAGACCACCCTCGTCAAACTGCTCATGCGCTTTTATGATGTGGATCGTGGTGAAATATTAATTGACGGTTATAATATCAAAGACTTTACGCGGGCGGACTTGCGGAAGATGTTCGCTATGGTCTTGCAGGATACATGGCTGTATAACGACACCATTGCCAATAATATTCGCTATGGACGCGAAGATGCGAGCGATGAGGAAGTCAAACAGGCAGCGATTACAGCCCATGTCGACCACTTCATCCGCACCATGCCTGGCTCGTATGATATGGTCTTAAACGAAGATGCGAGCAATATATCGGCTGGGCAAAAACAATTGCTGACCATCGCCCGTGCGGTCCTTGCCGACCCACCCATATTGATCCTGGATGAAGCCACGAGTTCGGTGGATACCCGCACCGAGGTGCTCATCCAGAAGGCTATGGATCAGCTGATGCATGGTCGCACCAGCTTCATCATTGCACACCGCTTATCAACGATCCGCAACGCAGATTTAATCCTGGTGATGCGAGATGGTGATATCGTTGAGCAAGGGAAACATGAAGAGCTCCTGGAGCAAGGTGGCTTTTACGCTGAGTTGTATTACAGCCAGTTCGCCATGCGGCCGGTAGCCGTATAAACCCTCAGAACTGACCAAAGCAAACTTTGGCTATCACTCATGATCAGACGCGCCTGCTGATGCTCGCAAATTAATAAAGCGCATCAAAAAAACAAAACAGTGACCGTTCGACAGGAACATTAATGAGATGAACCTCAGCAAAGAAAATAGGAGAAAAATTTCAATTCTGGTTGGAGTTCTTCTCGTTGGATTAATTGCCACAGTCGTTTTTCGAGTAGAAGATTTCCTGGCTTTTATCGAAGAAAACAGAAGCCTTACGCTGCTGCTGAGCTTGTTAATCTATATTGTTTTGGGTTTCACTTTCATCCCCAGCTCCCCGATCACCCTTTTCTTAGCCGTCTTAATCGGCCCACTTTTAGCAGCACTGGTTGCTACCGTTGGCAATTCGATCGCAGCCGTCCTGGAATACAAAGTGGGTGAAACGCTCGGTGATGTGCTCCATTTTGAGGAGAGAAAGCAAGACCTGCCCTTCAACCTGGGTGAATTGCCTATCACCTCACCTTATCTCCTGACGATTGGACGGATTCTTCCCGGAGGTGTGCGTGGGCTCAGTTACATCGCCGGGGCTTATCATGTCCCCATGAAACTTTATCTATTAACAACAATCGGGATGAATATATTGAGCGCGTTTTTTATCGCCTTTGGCGGGGAACAATTATTACGGCTAATTTAACAGGTAGCCTTTTGCGATAAGTTCCCGGGCGAGCAGCGCGTGCATTGAACACAACAAGAATCTAAACGACAAAAAAAGTTCTAAATCTGGAACCGAAGATGGCTATTACGAAATACGTACGCCAATACATCGCAATTATTATCATCCAAAGCCTCACCATCGCCATATTGGGGCTGCTGCTCCCGGGTTTGGAGATCAATTCGATCCCCACAGCGTTCGGGATCGCCCTGATCTACCTGATCTCCCAAATCCTGTATTGGTGGCTGTTCATCAATTTTTTCTCACACCTGCCTGGTTGGCTGTTTCCCCTCATTTCCACGGTGGTTACCGTCAGCTTGCTTATTTTCATCAGTAATCAGTTACCGGACATCCTCATCGCCAACTTTCAAACTGGGTTGTGGATCGTATTCATTCTCACCGCGATTTCAGTATTCATTGAAAGTTACATGTCGCTAGACATTGACCGGGCTTTTGATCAATACATTTCAAGAAGGTTAATCTTAAAAAGGGGGAAGCCACAAACAACAGATGTGCCAGGCATTTTGTTTATCGAATTGGACGGTGTCAGCGAAGAGGTCTTACGCAAAGCTATTGAGAACGGCCGCATGCCCACGCTGAAAAGCTGGCTTGAACGTGGCAGCCATCACCTGACGGGATGGGAAACGGATTTTTCTTCTCAAACCGGGTCCATCCAGGCTGGCATCCTCTTGGGCAATAACGAGGATATCCCTGGTTATCGCTGGTGGGATCGGAAAAAGTATAAGGTTTACCGATCAGGCAGCTTGTGGGACTCCGCTGAAATCGAGAAAGAACGCAGCACGGGTGAAGGGTTATTATCTCAAGGGGGCGCTTCCCGGGCAAACGTCTTCTCAGGTGATGCCGAGGAAAGTCTTTTCACCGTCAGCCGACTTCTTGACCGGCGCCACAAGTCTGGTCCAGGGTTGTATTTCTATATCCTGAATCCGTTTATATTTTTCCGCATCTTCACACATTTTATCTATGGCGTGTTTAGAGAATGGGGGCAATCCTTGTACAATCGGGTGCGGAAGAGCAAATACACTACTCGCTACCGGAATATTTTTTATGGTCTCATCCGGGCTGGCGATTGCCAGATCTTACATAATTTAACGACATACGTGGTGATTGGTGATTTGTTGCGGGGGGTACCCGCCATCTATACCTCACTGACGGGCTACGACAACGTCGGCCATTATGTTGGCACCGAATCCACTGAGGCATACCAAACTTTAGGCGAAATCGATACGTTTATCAACCGCCTTGAGCATGCAGCCCAACTTGCTCCTCGTCCTTACGAGATTGTCCTGCTCTCCGATCACGGCCAAACGCATGGGGGTTCTTTTAAAGATGCCTACGGAATAACCTTAAAAGAACTGGCACAAAGGGCTATCGAAGAAAAGAAAGAAATATTCTACGCCGAGAGCGATGATGAATTGGTGGATAAATTTAATGCCTTCTTGAGAGATTCACTGCCCGGTAGGCCCCGAACAACGCGGGTTTTACACAACTTCATCTCTCGCATTACCCGTGATAGTATGGAAAAAGGGATGTTCAGGAAAAGAAACACCCCCTCTGACCCAAACCCGATCTCTCCGATCGATGCCCCCCTGGCAGTGATCGGCTCGGGGTGTACCGGCCTGATCTACTTTACAGAATCAGGAGAACGTCTTCCGATGGAAGCGATCCAGGGTTATTATCCCAACCTCATCATCGAATTAATCAATCACCCCGGGATCGGGTTCCTGGTCGTGAATTCCTCAACCTGGGGAAATGTTGTTATGGGAAAAGAGGGCATCTTCTATCTGGCGACGGGGACCTTTGAAGGCATCAACCCCCTGGCGCACTATTCACCCAATGTGCCGGACCTCCTGCGACGTGAATGCGGTTTCAGCAATTGCCCAGATATCATCGTCAATACCACCTACGACCCGCACACCGGTATGCTCACCGGCTTTGAAGAACAGATCGGTCATCATGGCGGGGTGGGTGGCCCGCAAAGCTTCCCGTTTTTGATGTACCCCCGAAAATTTGATGACCGCGCACTGCCCATTGTGGGCTCCGAAGCGCTTTATGCGCTGTTGATGTCCTGGCGCCGCTCGCTGCAGGACCTCAACTGAAGAAACAAGCGCTCCCTGTTGTTCTATCAAATGGTGATTACTTAAGTTGCAGATCCCATCTTAGCATTAGGACCCCTTTGTCAAGGGTGTCAGATTAATAGTGTAAATGGGTTATCCTAATAGACTGAAAAAAAAGGAAGAACCCACCCACACTAAAGGCGTACGCCAACCCAGACCACGCTTTAGGAAAAAACCGGTATTGAGCAACCAGCATCGGGACCAGGGCCGCCAACGCTTGCCAAATATCGATCTGCTAAATCGCAAATCTCCGCTGTGCTTATGGTAGGATTAATGGCGACTTTTCACATCGGAGGCAAAACATGATCGACAAAAAAGCCGTCATCGCCGGGCTGATCTGCCTGGATGTGACAACATACCTCTCCGCGATGACGGAAGAGACCCTCAGCCGGATGCTCCAGCCCAGCGGGCTTGTCCGCACAGGACACACCAGGTTCAGCCCGGGTGGTTCGGTGGCACACACGGGACTGGCGCTGCATCGGCTGGACGTGCCCGTGCAGTTGATTGGCAAAATCGGCGCCGATCGGGTTGGACAAGTGCTCCAGGACCTTTTGCGTGCAGAAGGGCCCCGCCTGTCAGACGATCTGGTGATCGACCTGACCTTACCCACCGGCGTCACAGTCACCATCAATCCGCCAGGGGCGGTCCCTTCATCGCGATACCGCCCGGGCGCCAACGACACCTTGTACGCCTCAGACCTGCCCCGCCGTATCCTGGAGGATGCCGACCTGTTCCATTTTGGCTCTGCTTCCCTGATGCGTTCGATTTACCGGGGGGAAGGTGCTGAGCTGGTTTCCATTCTGCAGCGCGCCAGGCGTGCAGGGCTTACCACCTCCCTTAATTTCACGCTACCCGACCCAACCAGCCCTGCCTGGGATGCGGATTGGCCGGCAATCCTGGCCAACACACTCCCCTTTACCGACCTGTTCACCCTCAACATCTGCGAACTGGCCTTTTTTCTGGATCGCGGGTCCTTCGATCGCGCCTGCATCGGCTCAAATAATAAACCGGCAGAACCACTGCCGCCAGACCAGGTTGAAGCACTGGGTAAGGAGGCATTGGGATACGGCTTGAAAGCCCTGCTGGTCAATCTCGGAGAGCGGGGTATCTACCTGCGTACCGCGCCCGGTGATCGTTGGGAAAAGGGCGGCCGGGGCGTTGCCGGGCTGGAAGACAACTGGCATGACCGGCACCTGTGGGTATCTGCAAACCCAGATCAGCCGCAGGGCACAGTTGGCGGGGAGGGTGCCGCCCGCGCCGGTTTCATCGCCAGCATCCTGAGGGGCACCAGCCCTGAAACCGCCCTGAAGATAGCCGCTTTAACAAGCGCTGCCAGCGTTACCCCTGCTGATAGCCCTACGAAGATGACATGGGACAGCCTGGAGGCACGCGCCAAAAGCGGATGGAGTCCATCCCGGGATGACTTGATCCCATACGGCTGGGTTTGGAACCCGGCGCATGGCGTATGGGAAAAATGAGCGCCTACCAGCCGTTACCTGGCAGAAAGCGGTTGCAATGAAGTTCCCAACCTTGATACCGGCGAATTTGATCAAGCGCAGCAGCCGCTTCAGCGCGGCTGTCCGGCTTGAGAGCGGCAGCATGGCTGCCGCGCATGTGCCCACCACGGGCAGGCTGACCGGCGTGCTACGGCCAGGCTGCAGGGTGTGGCTGGAGCCTGCCGATAGCCCCCGGCGCAAGACGAACTTCACCCTGGTGCTGAGCGAGCTCGAGGGCGGGAGGCTTTGCTCCGTGAACGCCGTTCTGGTGAACCGACTCTTCGCTGAAGGCGTGCAGAGAGGCCGCCTGGCAGCCTTCCCTTACGCCGAAATTGCGCACGAGGTTCCCCAGGGTCACAGCCGGCTGGATTTTCGGCTGGCATCGCCGGGGGCGGTGTGCTGGGTGGAGGTGAAATCGGTCACCTATGTGGACAACGGTCTGGGGATGTTCCCCGATGCGCCTACCCCCCGCGGCCGGCGCCACCTGGAGACCCTGGCTGAACTGGTTGCCGGGGGAGAGCAGGCCTGCGCAGTGTTCATCGCCCAGCGCGGGGATGCGGTGCGCTTCACCCCTTTTGAGTCGGTCGACCCGGCTTTTGACGAAACCCTCCGCCGGGTGCACCACCAGGGCGTCGGCATACATGCCTACCGCTGCGATGTGCGCCTGGAAGGGATCGAAATTGCAGAGGAAATACCGGTAATGCTCTGAGCGCGCACAGAATCGCTGTCGTTTGCAGTTTTTTGCCCTGTGAGTACAATTAACTGGACGATTTGCCTGGATTAATTATCCATTCAATCAAATTTGCAAGGAGAACCACCATGAACATCCTGATCATCGGCGGAACAGGACTGATCAGCACGTCCATCAGCCGCCAACTGATTGATGCAGGACACAACCTGACGCTTTTCAACCGCGGCCAGACGGAACCCCGTCTGCCCGGCGGTTACACATTGATTAAAGGCGACCGGAACGATTTTGCAGCCTTCGAAGAGAAAATGGCCCAGGCCGGACCCTTCGACTGCGTCATCGATATGGTCTGTTTCAAACCCGAACAGGCGCAAAGCACTATCCGGGCCTTTACCGGACGGACGGGGCAGTTTATTTTCTGCAGCACGGTGGATGTTTACACCAAACCCCCGGCGACCTTCCCGGTCAGCGAGTCTCACGCGCGGGTAGCCATATCGGATTACGGCCGCGATAAAGCCAAGTGTGAAGACCTGTTCATGGAAGCCCATCAGGCAGGCCATTTCCCGGTGACCATTCTCCGGCCGGCCAGCACCTATGGCGAAGGCGGAAATATTATTCACACTTTTGGGTGGGAAACCTACTTTTTAGACCGCCTGCGCAAGGGAAAACCCGTCATCGTTCACGGTGATGGCGAAGCGCTGTGGGTCTCGTGCCACATCGATGACGTGGCGCGCGGATTTGTCAACGCGGCGGGCAACCAGGCCGCCTTCGGCAATGCCTATCACCTCACGGGTGAAGAATGGCAGACCTGGAACCAGTACCATGAACGCCTGGCAGAGGCCATCGGTGCGCCCAAACCGGATATCGTACATATCCCCTCGGATATCCTCGTCCGCATCGCGCCCGAGCATACCATGATCACCTACCTCAATTTCCAGTACACCAACATCTTCGATAACAGCGCCGCCAAACGAGACCTGGACTTCCGGGTCACGGTAGGCTGGCATGAGGGGTCAAAGCGCACCTATGATTGGCTCGAAGCGCATGACCGCATCGACAACTGGCAAAGCTACCCCTTCTATGACCAGGTAGTGGAGCATTACCGCCAGCAGACCACGGAAATGGTCATCCAGCTGGCAGACATGAACAAGCGCAGATAAACCCCAAGGTGCGCACACCCCAAGTGCGCACTTTTCTTTCCCCTGCTGTGACCCAGCACCCCGCCTGAAATTCCCTCATCACGCCAGGGCAAGGGCGCTCACCCAACCTAAACACCTAATCCATGATAAACTTTCCTTCGAATGAATAATAAAGCGTTAGAGACCCTCGAATATCCGAAAATCATCAGCAGGCTGGTGGAATATGCCGCCTTCAGCGCCTCGGCTGACCTGGCGCGCCAGCTGCTCCCCTCACCAGTTTTAGCAGAGGTGCAAGCCCGCCAGGCAGCAACCCGGGAGGCACGCTTCATCCTGAACATGGATGCCGACATCTCCTTCCATGCCGCCCAGGATGTCCGCCCCCAGGTCGGGCTTGCCCGCCGGGATGGCGTCCTTGAACCGACCGACCTCTTAGCGGTCAAAAACACGCTGATCGTCTCCCGCTCGGTAAGGCGTGTGCTGGATAATACAGTTGCTGAAACGCCTCTGCTCTCCGCACTGGGGGAAAATCTACCTGTCGGGCTGGGGCTGATCGACCTGATCAGCAAAACCATCAACGACCGGGGCGAGGTGCTCGATTCAGCCTCTGAGAAGCTCTCCCAGGTCCGCCGTGAGATGAAGATCACCTACGAGCGCATGATGACCCGCATGCAGCGCTTCATTTCCGACCCGAACACAGCCCGCATGCTTCAGGAACCGATCATCACCCAGCGCAACGGGCGCAATGTTTTGCCGCTGCGAGCCGAGTTTAAAGGCCGCATCAAAGCGGTGATCCACGATCAATCCTCCTCGGGCGCGACCCTGTTCATCGAGCCCCTGGCCGTTGTGGAGTGGAACAACCGCTACCGCGAGCTTGAGCTGGCCGAACGCGACGAGATTCGCCGAATCCTGGCAGAGCTGAGCCAGCGGGTCGCCGAGCACAGCGCCGTGCTCAAAACCATGGTTGAAGCCATGGCTGAACTTGACCTGGCCATCATGTGCGCCCTCTACGCCCAGGATATCGACGCTGTCGAACCGCGCCTGGTGCCCTTCCGAGAGGCTGCTGGCAAGCACCCGGGCAGTATCATCCGGATCTACAAAGCCCGCCATCCCTTATTGGCGCCAAAGGAAGTGGTTCCGATCGACGTCGATCTGGATAAAGAAACCTACGCACTGGTGATCACCGGGCCCAACACGGGCGGCAAAACCGTTACATTGAAAACCATCGGCTTGCTGGTGCTGATGGCCCAATCGGGCTTGCAGATCCCGGCTGGTTCGGGCTCAACCCTGTCGGTCTTCAATGATGTGTTTGCCGACATTGGCGATGAGCAATCCATCGAGCAATCCTTATCGACCTTTTCAGGGCATGTCACCAACATCGTCTCGATCCTGCACAAGGCCGATGAGCGCGCACTGGTCCTGCTGGATGAATTGGGCGCGGGGACGGACCCGCAGGAGGGCTCAGCCCTGGCCCGCGCGGTGCTGACCCATCTTTTGGATCGGGGCATCACCAGCATGGTTGCCACCCATTACCCTGAGCTGAAAGCCTACGCCCACACCACCCCCGGTGTTCTGAATGCCAGTGTCGAATTCGACCTCAAAACCCTCCAGCCCACCTATCACCTCACCATCGGCCTGCCTGGCCGCTCCAACGCCCTGGCCATTGCCGAACGTCTGGGCTTGCCTGAAGAGATCATCACCGCAGCGCGCAGCGAGATTGACCCAACGGACCTTCGGGCAGAGGATTTGCTGGATGAGATTCACCGCCAGCGCGACCTGGCCCGCCAGGCTAGGGAAGCGGCACAATCCGCCCAACATGAGGCTGAAGACATCCGCAAAGCACTGGCCGACCGCCTGGATAAGATCGAGGACGAGCGCTATGCCCTGCTGGAAGAATCCCGCCAGGAGGGTGAAAATCAGTTGATGGCGTTGCGTGAAGAGCTGGAAAACCTGCGCCGGCAGCTGGCTCGGGCACACCAGCCCCTGGATGCCGTTGACCAGGTGGAAGAAGTCGTCGAGGAACTGGAAGAAGAAATCGCCCAGCCGATCATCCGCAAAGCCCCCAAACAGCCCGTCCGGAAGCCCATGGGACCCCTGCGCCTGGGGGAGAAGGTCCACCTGCGCTCCATTGACCAAGATGGGGTAGTGACCGCCATCGGCGAAGATGAGATCGAAGTGCAGATTGGCATGCTCAGGGTGCGCGCCCGCAGGTCAGACACGGTCCGTAAAGGTGAAGTCGAGCAAAGGGAAGAAGCGGAAGCGCCGCAACCGCATAAACAGAAGCAAGGCAAAATCACCCTTCCTGCGGCACACCCATCCCCAGGGATCGAAATGGATCTGCGTGGTCAACGGGTAGATGAAGGCCTGGAAGCCCTGGACCGCTATTTGGAAAAAGCCTATTTGGCCGGGTTGCCCTTTGTGCGCATCATTCACGGCAAAGGGACCGGGCGTCTGCGCGAATCTGTCCGCGAAGCCCTGGGAAAATGCCCGTATGTAACACGCTACGAAGGCGGGGGGAACAACGAAGGGGGCGAAGGCGTCACCGTTGCCCACCTGAAACACCAATAAAAAAGAACCGACAGTGCGCATTGCTCTCCCTTGGCATTGCCGGTTCTCTTGCACGTGAACCCCTCGACCACGTGCCCGATTACCCTTGACTATACAACTGGGATTAGTATAACACAATACCGTTACCAAAACATGGACACGCTATTAAGAAAAGTACCCTTTTTCTTCCCAGTAGCGGATAGCCTTTTGAATATCGTCCCTGAGGGGTGGGGATTGGCTATACGAGGATAATTTTTCAACCCAAGATTTGAAGGTCTTCCGGATGTGATTGGGTGTGAGCTGTAAAGTTTTTTCTTCCATGAGGCGAAAGGCCATTTCCAGCACATACAAGGTAAGCAAAGTCATTTCGTGAGATTGGGCTTGCGCCAACACATCCATCAGGAAGTGTTCTGCCCGGTCGTATTGGGCTTGTGTGTAAGCCAGCCAGGCCAGGCGGTAGTTGCCCCAAATGACTTCATGAGCCAGACCCCGCTGTGCAGCCATGTCCACCGCCGTGAAAAATTTTTCTTCTGCTACCGAGTAATTGCCTTCATCGACATCAAGAACGCCGTCTGTCACCAGGGCTTTGATGTAAAGCCGCATCATCCCCTTTTGCTCGGTCACCGCAAGTGTTGTACCCAGGATTTCCCTGGCTTCATCCGGCTGTCCGGTACGGGCTAGCAGGCGCCCCAAGTGGATATTGTTTTCCAGCCCATTGTAGGAATGGGAAGAATACCCCTGGCGGACCTGCGCAATGCGGTAGTGCTGCATGGCCTGGGGAATGTTATGCATGATATTAAACACATCCCCCAAAATGGTGTTAGCGGCCACGATCGTTTGCGTCTTATTGTTGCGTACAGATAAATCCAGCGCGTGGGTGCCGTGCTGGTAAGCATCATCAAGGCGTCCTTCAACAATTTCCGCCTGCGCGAGCGTGACCAGCAGCAGCCCTTCCAGAAAGGTATTATCTAATTTTTGCACGATTTCAAGGCCTTTTTGTGCGAAATGAATGCAGTCACCCATACATCCCACAGAATAATTGGCCAGGGCTAAAGTATTGCAGGCGCGCAGCTTATCAAAGGTATCGAGCTGGTTAAAATATTCCCGGTAATTCAGCTCGGCATAATGTTTGGCTTTAACTGCCTCCCCCTGAGCGTAGTAGCTGTCACTGAGCGCCCGCCGGGCGTTAAACGTATGCGAGATCAGTTCCTTAGAATCAATATTCATGGGCTTGAGGATTTCCATTATCCTATGGGCCGAGGCCAGATTGCCCTCATAATCAAGCACCCACCACTGGAGGAGCGCCTGGTGGAAAAGGGCATGAATTAATGCCTCGGGGTCATCGGATATTTCAAGGTCATCAATCGCTGTTTTGATCAGCATCAACCCCGTATCGAAATCTTCATGCATAAAACAGGCATTGGCCAGAACGGTGTTCGACAACCCCATCAATAAGGAGTTGTTTTCGATCTTAGCAATCTGCTGCAGCTTCACCCCGATCTCTTCCAGCAGGTCAGCCTGGTCAGATTGATAGGCATAGCTGCGCCACTGCTTGTAAAGCTGAACGACCTGGCATGTTGTGAAACGACCCTGCGGCGACTGGTTGATGATGTCCTCAGCCTGCCGGTAAACACGGTTCGCATCTTCACTGGCGCCAAGCATCCAGGCGTGCGCTGCAGCTTTCAGCAGCCATTCGAACGCGTTGACATCATCACCCCCGGCCAGGTAATGACCTGCGATGATAGCGGCCTTATCCGGCGCATCTGCTTGTTGGCTCAGCTCATGGGCAATCTTCTGATGGAGAATGAGCTGATAGGCTGAAGTGGTTTCCTTCAGTACAACTTCTCGCATGGTTTCATGGGTGAAAATCAATACGTCTTGTTGGGTTTGTTGATGCTGATTGACGAACAAGATGTCCGAGCGGATCAACGGTTCAAGGCCTGAGAAAAATTGGCCCTGATTGAGTTCCATTACTGCTTGCAGCAAATCCAAAGGGATATCTGAACCGATCACGCTTGCGCAGGTCAGGATATGGCGTGAATCAGGATTCAATTGCTTGATTCGGCTGCGAAGCAGTCCGTGAATGCTGTCCGGGATCGGCAACCGATCAAGCCTGTTCAATGCATCGATATCCATTGGCTTTTCCAGGACGTGGCGAAGAATTTCCAGCACCATCAGTGGGTTGCCATCCGTCTCGCGGTACAAGAGTTCAACAAACGTCGGCGAGGGCATCACTTTCAAGACATGTTGCGTGAGGATGCGCACTTCTTCCGGGTTCAGCCCGGGTAAATCGATCACCTGGACTTGGTGTGCCCGATGAAACTGGTCAAAAAAAGCGTCCATCTCACGGCCGGGTTCGCCAGCATGACCGGCAACGATCAGAACACCGTTTTCGCCAAAGAAACCCTGCCCAACCAGATAGGCTAAGGCCTGGAATGTTTGCTGGCCTGCCCATTGGGCGTCGTCCAGGAAAAAGAGCACCCGCCCGTGTTTCTTAACCACGTGCCTGAGCAGGTGATGCAGGGCATCAAACAGATGCTGACGGGCAGAGGGCAACTTGTCCACAGGAGATATGCTGCAATCCGGGCGTAATTCGGTAAGTTCGGGGAATAAAAGCGTCAACTGGTTGGCCCACACGCAATCGATTTCTGCCCAGACCTCATCCGGGACGTGACTGCGTAAACCATGAATGATCGGTGCAAGGGGTAAGCTGCGTTCACCCTCACGTGCATGTGCATAGATCAGTTTAGGCTTGGGCGAAAGGGTTTCGAAGAACTCCTGAACAAGGCGGGTTTTCCCGACGCCGATCAACCCGCGAATTTTCACCAGACCGCCGCCGTAATACGCCCTTCTGAGCAGGCCCAATTCTGCGGTTCTGCCGACCAGCGGCACAAGCCCGGACTGCTGTATCGGCCAGTTCTGCTGCTCCCGGACAAGGTTCTCTTCGATCAGCATTTGAGCTTTGCGACAGCATTCCAGCAATTCATCGGGCAGCGGCGCGCCATACATGCGCTCAAAAATGACCTCGAGGGCATCACAATATTCCATGGCTTCCAGGTGGCGGCCTAACTTTGTGAGCGTATTGACTACTGCCAGGTGCGATGCGATATCCAGGTAATTCAACCGGCCCAGGCGGATGAACAAATCCAGCGCCCGTTCAGGCTGTCCACACACCTGGTAATGCTCCGCCAGGCGCTTCATCAGGAATTGTCGATGATTATTTAGATTCCGATTGAGCGTGTGGCGCCAATCGTCCAAATCGGGATAGGTATGGAGATCATCCCCCTGGATGACCTGGTCGCCATGCCAGCATCCAAGCGCTTCCTGGATCTGGTTGACAAGCTGATCCGACAGTGCCTGGTTGCGGGGCAAAGCCGCCAGAATGCCGCTCAGGCTAGTGTAAGATTCCTCAAACCTCAGCAGGTCAATTTGGCAGCGTGAGAAATCCAAAGAAACCTGGTCGAATTCGGTGATCAGCAGGTCTTTTTCAGGCAGTTTGTTGCGTAGGCGGGAAAGGGCTGTGCGCAAGGTCCCGCGGGGGTCAATTTGCTCTGCATCGGGCCAGAGCAGGTCAATCAGGGCAGACCGGCCAACCGGCCTGTTTTCCACAGCCAGGTAATAAAGGATGCCCCGTTCAACCCGGCGGGGGATTTTTATGTGCACCTGATCGGCTAAGATCTCAACAGGCCCCAGCAGATGGATCTCAAGTTTTGGTGGTTTCATTGTCACATCAATCATACCCCGAATTTGGCCGAAATCGCCCGGCGGCTAACCGCCATAAGTGCATTTTAACCGCAAAAGCCCACGTCGTGGGCTTTTGATGAATACCGGAGTGCCGAAGGTGGGAATCGAACCCACATGCCCGAAGGCACACGAGTTTGAGTCGTGCGCGTCTGCCAGTTCCGCCACTTCGGCCGGTGAATACTATTTTATCCAAATCGGCGGTACAGGTCAAGCAAGTGCTGGCGTAGGTTTGTGCCTGCCTCGCACCAGAGGATAACCAACCATCACACCAACATGTTTTCATCTTATGTATATTTTGGTATGATAAAGGCTAAAACGGCACCCTGATCGTAAAACCCTCAGGCTGCCTGAAGACGGAGTTAATCATGGAATTAGGCATTATCGGGTTGCCCCAATCCGGGAAAACCACCTTGTTCAACGCCCTCACACGGGGTGACGCCCCCACCGGGATCAGCGGCGGAAAGCTTGCCATGCATACCGCTGTGGTTGACGTCCCGGACGAGCGGCTGACCGCTTTGAACGAATTGTTTCAACCCAAGAAATTCGTGCACGCCAAAGTGACCTATACCGACATCGCCGGCTTGGACGGCGAAGCCGCACACACGGGGATCTCAGGGCCTCTGCTGAACACCCTTTCACACATGGATGGGTTCATCCACGTGGTGCGCCACTTTGATAACCCGCTTGTCCCGCATTTTGCCGGATCTGTCGACCCCTTGCGAGATCTGGAAACGATGGAATCCGAATTGATCCTCAACGACCTGATCCAGGTGGACCGCAAACTTCAGCGTCTTGAAGAAGAACGCCAGCGCGGCGGATACAGCCGAGATAAAATCCTGATCGCCCATGAGGAAGCCATTTTCCAGCGCCTTTCTGAGATCCTCTCGCAGGGCATACCCCTCCGCAACGAAACCTTCAGCGAAGAAGAAGAAAAACTGCTCTCCAGCTATGCGCTGCTCAGCCGTAAACCGCAGGTGATCGTCATCAACCAGTCTGAAGACCAGCCCAAAATTCAGCTGGACATAGCCAGTGCCAAAACCGAGGTCATCTATATGCCGACCAAGCTGGAAATGGAGATCGCCCAGCTGCCCCCTGAAGACGCAGCCCCATTCCTCGAGGAATACGGTATCACAGAACCCAGCCTTGACCGCTTCATCAGACTATCTTACGGGCTGCTCGACCTGATCACGTTTTTTACCGCCGGCGAAAAAGAAGTCCACGCCTGGACGCTCAAACGCGGGGCTACCGCCCTCGAAGCGGCAGGCCGGGTGCACTCCGATATGGAGAGGGGCTTTATCCGGGCAGAAGTGGTCAGCTTTGAGGACCTGATCGCCCTGGGCGGCTATACCGAAGCCCGCCAGGCTGGTAAGCTCCGCCTGGAGGGCAAGGGCTACCGCGTGCAGGATGGCGATGTGGTCACCATCCGCTTTAATATTTAAAAATCAGGGAGGCGATGCGCCGTCGTTGACGCACTTATGCGGCAAAGGTAGAATCGTCTCATCATGGCAGACTTACTCAACGAACTTAACCCACAGCAGCAAAAGGCCGTGGCCGCTCCGCCAGGGCCAATTCTTGTTCTGGCGGGGCCGGGCTCCGGCAAAACCCGCGTCCTGACCTACCGAATCGCCTACCTGATCGCGGCTTTGAACGTCCCGGCGTACCAGATCATGGCCGTTACCTTCACTAACAAAGCCGCCCGTGAAATGGGCCGCCGCGTGGAAGGCTTGCTGGGCGAAAAAACAAACGGCCTGTGGCTGGGCACCTTTCATGCCATCTGCGGACGCATCCTGCGCCGAGAAGCAGAATACCTGCCCGTCGACTCGAATTTCGTCATCTACGACGCCGACGACCAGACCGCCCTGATCAAACGGGTGATTCAGGAAAAAGTGGCCAACAGCAAGGACTACAATCCCAACCAGGTGCTTTCTCGCATCAGCAATGCCAAAAATGACCTGCTGGGCCCAGATGAATTTCCCGTCGAAAGCTACCGTGACGAGACCATCCAGGCCATTTACACAGCCTACCAGGCTTACCTGGAGGCCAGCAATGCCATGGATTTTGATGATATGCTGCTCTATACAGCGCGTTTGCTCAATACGCAGCCCGAAATCCGCGAAAAATATGCCCGCCGGTTCCAGCATATCCTGGTGGACGAGTTCCAGGACACCAACCAGGCGCAGTATAACCTGCTCTACCACCTGGCCTCTCATCATCGCAATCTCTTTGTGGTGGGCGATGAAGACCAATCGATTTACCGCTGGCGGGGCGCAGATTACCGCAACGTCGAACGGTTTGCGAAGAATTTTCCCCAGCGGACCACGATCCTGCTGGAGCAAAATTACCGTTCCACCCAAAACATCCTCGATACAGCTGTGTCTGTGATCAATGAAAATTCCCACCGGACCGAAAAAAAGCTCTTTACCGCGCGCGGCACGGGCAAGCCGGCAACCGTGTATGAGGCTTTGGATGACCACGACGAGGCAGCGTATGTCGTCGATACCATTGTCAAACAGGTCAGGCAAGGCCAGGCCAAGGAGTCCGATTTTGCCATCATGTACCGCACCAATGCCCAATCGCGACTGCTGGAAGAAGCCTTTCGCCGTGCGAACATGAGCTACCGCCTGGTCGGCGCCCAGCGCTTTTACGGCCGCCGCGAGGTCAAAGACATAATCGCCTTTCTGCGTGTGATCTACAACCCCAAGGATGAGGTCAGCCTGGCACGGGTGATCAATCTCCCTGCGCGGGGCATCGGCGCAGTCACCGTGGATAATCTGCAAAAGTGCGCCCAGGGTGCCGCCCTGAGCAGCGGCGAAGTCTTGCTATCGCTGAGTGACGGCGGCAGTTCCCCCTTTGAAGATTGCCTGGGCAGCGCCGCAGCGCGACTGAGGCCTTTTAGCACCCTGCTGGCGGATTGGCGCGGGCAGCTCGAGAACCTCTCGCTGACCGCCCTGTTTGACCAGGTGCTGCTCGATACCGGCTACGAGGCTTACATCAAAGCCGACAGTGACGAACTGCAAGACCGCTGGGCAAACGTCATGGAACTGCGCGGGGTGCTGCTTGAGTACGAAGCCGAAGGCCTCGCAGTTTTTTTGGAGGCGATGGCCCTGGTGGCCGACCAGGACACCCTGCCTGATACGATCGATGCCCCCACCATGTTGACCCTGCATGCAGCCAAGGGCCTGGAGTTCACCCAGGTGTTCATCGTCGGGTTGGACGAGCATTACCTGCCCCATAGCCGCTCGCGGGATGACGAAGAAGCCCTGGCAGAGGAGAGACGCCTGTTCTATGTGGGCATCACCCGCGCCGAAGACCGCCTGTACCTGGTGCGTGCGCTCCGGCGGCGCAGTCCTTACGGCAGCTACGAAAATATGCTGCCCTCACGATTCCTGTCCGATATCCCCGAGGCTTTGCTAAACGGCCGCTTCACCCGGGAGAGCGTCTGGGAAAAAACCTACGATATGAACGAGTTCCAGTGGGACCGGCAATATGGATCACCCTCGCGAAAACAGGCGCCCAAACCTGTCGAAAAGCGGGCCCAGCGGTTTTACCCGGACATGCTCGTGGAACACCCGGTGTATGGCGAAGGGGTGGTCCGTAACAGCCGCCTGGAATACGGCGACGAGACCGTGGAAGTGTATTTTGACGGGCTGGGTTTAAAAGCCCTGGTGGCATCGCTTTCCAGCCTTGAGATCAAAGAGACCTAAAGTCGGAGCATGAGATGAAGCACAATAAGGCACGTCTGCTGTGGGTGATTGGGCTTTTGCTCACATCCAGCCTGGCCTGCCAGCTGACCTCTCCAAGGCCTGCCTCCTGGTCGGGCACACCAACAGCTGCGGCCCGGGCGACAGAGATCGCCATCACCCAGGCTGCCATCGCCGGCGCGGCCGAATTTGTGTTCACACCGACAGTTCCGACGCCAATACAGGAATCCACACCGACACCGACAACAACGCCCACACCGGTAACGGAAGGCAGCGGCCCGTGGCTGGTCTACCCTGCACCAGAAGGCGGCTTGCACGCTTACGACCTCTCCACCGAACACATCCTCACGATCCGTCTGCCTGAGCCCCTCATCCCGGCCGACCTTGTAAGCGGGCGCTCTCCCGATGGACGCACACTGGTCATCCGGGCTGGCTCAGAACTGAACACCGATGAACTGGCCCTTTACCAGGTCGACCTGCCCTCCTTTGAGGTCACCAAAATCACCCCTCTGCTTTCCCTGCCCGTCCAGCGCATGATTGCCGCAGACCAGAACGCCCGTGGGTTGGACACCCTAGCGGTGGTCACCCGCCCGGATGGTCTGGCCTGGTCGCCGGACGGGCGCTTTTTGGCCTTCAACGCGGCCCTTCACAACGAAACCAGCGATTTGTATGTCCTCGACACCCTCAATGCGCGCATTGACCGTTTGAACGGGCTGTTCACCCAGAACGCATCGCCATTTTGGTCACCGGGGAGCGATTGGCTGATCTCACAGGAGCTCAGTCACGATCAGCAGGCGCTGGGCTGGCGCACAGAACTTGTTACAGGGTTGCGCGTTCCCAGTTTTGACAGCCAGAACACGCTCTACCTGCCGCCCGCCCGCAGCCGTGCAGAGGTGTTTGTCGGCTGGCTTAACCCCACCACCTTTGTCAGTTATTCATTGACCGATGAAGGCCCTCAGACTCTGCGCCAGCTCAACCTGGATGGTGATGCTCAAGAGAACCTGATCTTCGCAGGCGCTTTTCAGCAGGTCGCATACGATCCAGCATCCGGGGTGCTGGCTTACGCAATCGATTATGCCTCCGCCATCCCTCAAGGGCTGACCGGCGGCATCTACCGTGTGCTGCCAGACAGCCCTGTGCACAGCCTGCAAAGCGTGGGTAATTGGAGCCGTCTCACCTACGACCCCGGCGGGATGTTCCTTGCATCCGGCGCGCAGGGCGTGACCCTGTTCACCCCAGAAGGTGACAGCGTGCTGCTGCCCGGGGAGGGTGAAGCGCGCTTATCTCCCAACGGGAACTGGCTGGTCGGCTACGGCGATGGCGAACAATCATCCCCGGGGGCGCGGTTGTACCAATCAGGCAGCAGCAACCCGCTCCAATCCGTGGTCGAATCCCCGGTGGATGCCCTGTTTTGGCAGCCTGACTCATCAGGCTTTTTCCTCCTGTCCGAAGGTGCACTCTTTCACCTCGTGTTTCCCGGGTTAAGGCCCAGCGAGATCACAAGCGGACTACTGCCAGGGGCAGACCTGCCATTAATCTGGGTGGAATGAAACTTGCCTGTCACAACCCCTGTTTGAGGTGTTAGAAAAAAAGGCTATAATTAGGGCATTATGACCCTGACCCCCTCACCACCCCAAAGCATCGCCGTTATGGGCAACCCAGGCATCCCTGAAGCGCTTGAAGTCGCCCAGGCAGTTGGGGCGATGATCCAGGAGCGGGGCGTGCAGGCTGAGTCAGGGTCGCTGCACGACGAAGACCTGCGCACCGCGGTTAAATCCGGCGCCTTCGACTTGTTAATTGCCCTGGGCGGCGATGGCACCATGCTTCGAGCCGGGCATTTATGCGCACCGGTGGACATCCCCTTATTGGGTATCAACGTAGGTCATTTTGGCTTCCTGGTCGAACTAAAGCGCGATGAATGGCGCGGCTACCTGCCGCGTTTGCTTGCTGGGGATTTCCGCTACGAAGCGCGCATGATGCTCTCGGCCCGCTGCGTCCGCAATGGAGAAAAGGACCCCCCTTTTGATGTGATCAACGATGTGGTCGTCGCGCGAGGGCAATACGTGCGCCCGATCGAGGTCGAAGCCCTTCTGAACGGTGCCCATATCGCCAGCTATGTGGCCGACGGGTTGATCGCCGCCACAGCCACAGGCTCTACCGCCTATGCCCTGGCCGCTGGCGGACCGATCCTGCCGCCCGAGATCAGGAACATCCTGCTGCTGCCTGTTGCACCGCACCTCTCGGTTGACCGGGCGGTGGTCCTCTCGGAGGGCTCTTCGGTATGCATCCGGGTCCGAACCACCCATGAGGCTGTGGTCAGCGTTGATGGGCAGCAACCTGTCAGCCTCGCCAGCGGGGATTGCGTGGAAATCGTCGCCCATGAAAAATCTTTACACATGGTTCGCTTTCAGGACCCCTATTACTTCTACCGCAACCTGACGGCGTACATGGAGCATAATCCCCTGATCAGTATTAAGAAAAATCAATGACCAATCATAACCACAACCACTCAGACGAAATCACCCTGCGCTGCAGCCGCTGCGGAAAACCCATCACCCCATCGGAAGCCATCCAAACCCCGACCGGATACCGCTGTTCGGATTGTGTCAGGCGCCAGCAAAAAGTGTTCGATACCAGCCAGCCCTTTGATTACATCCTGGGCTTCATCTTCGCAGCCCTGCTGAGTCTGCTGGGCAGCTACCTGACCACCCTGATCGGCTTTTTCACGCTGTTACTGGCGCCGGCAGCGGGCGTGGGGATCGCTGAAGCCGTCCGATGGGTGACCAAGAAACGCCGCAGCAAGCGGCTGTTCCGGCTGGTTTCTGCGGGAATCATCCTGGGCGGGCTGCCTCTGCTGGGGCTGACCCTCATCAACCTGATTGTGCGCTTGAGCGCGGGGGCTTTCAACCTGTTCAGCCTGCTTCCGCTTGGTTACCAGGTGGTCTACTTGCTTATGGCCGTACCCTCAGCCTACTACCGCCTTTCAGGCAGCCGGCGGCTGTGAGGATTGACCCATGCTGACAGAACTGACCATCGAAAATTTTGCCATCATCCAGAAACTACACCTGGATTTTATGCCCGGGTTGGTGATCTTCACGGGAGAAACCGGCGCCGGCAAATCCATCATCATGGATGCCCTGGAAGCGGTATTGGGCGGCCGGGCAGAGACGACCAACATCCGCACCGGGATGGAACGCGCCCAGGTGGAAGCAACCTTCTACCTCGACCCGGCAGTCAGGAAGGCGGTTCATGCCTTGCTGGGGCCAGAAGATTTGCTCGACGACCCCGATTACATCGTTTTAGGCCGTGAAATCCGCCGCACAGGCCGCAACACTGCCCGAGTCAACGGGCGCACCGTAACGGCAGCCCTTCAGCGTGAGGTGGGTGAATACCTGGTGGATATCCACGGGCAGTCTGAGCATCTTTCCCTGCTGCATGTACGCAACCACCTCCACCTGCTCGACAGTTTTGCCGATTCCGGCCAACTGCTGAACCAGTACCAGGCCGTTTATACCCAATTCCAGCAAGTCCGCAGGGATTTACAGCGCTTACGCGCCATTGAGCAGGACGCCGCCCGCAGTGTGGATATGCTCACCTTCCAGATTCAAGAGATTGAGGTTGCCCAACTGGGGCCCGATGAAGAGACCACCTTGCGGCAGGACCGCACCCGCCTGGCCAACGCTGAAAGCCTGGCCACCCATTCGCAGCAGGCTTTGATGCTCCTCCAGGAGGGCACGCCAGAGATTGGCGGGATTAACGATTTGCTCGGTGAAGTGCTTGAAGCGCTGCACAGCCTGGCCCGCATCGACACCACCACAGAGGGATTTTACGAGCGCGTTGAGACCAGCCTGACAGCCCTGCAAGACCTGGCGCTGGATTTGCAGGATTACGCTGAGAATATCGAGTTCAACCCCCGGCTTTTGGACCGGGTGGAAGAGCGCATTGACCTGATCAACAACCTCAAACGCAAATATGGCGAGTCCATTGAGGCGATCCTCGCCTACGGCCAGCAGGCACGCCAGGACCTGGATTCAATCACCCATGCCGAAGAGCGGTTGACGGGGCTTGAAGCGCAGGAGGCGGCCTTCCTGAGCGAACTGGCCGAACACGCGCAGGCCCTCAGCCAGCGCCGTGCCGAGACTGCCCGCGAGCTGGGGCATTGGGTCGAGCAAGAGCTGCAAGACCTGCAGATGTCTAAAGCGCGCTTCCGGGTCGCCATGGAAACCCGCCCTGATGCCGAAGGCCTGCCCCTGGCTGACGGACGCCGTATCGCTTTTGATGCTCGCGGCTATGATCGTGTGGAATTCCTGGTGGAGACCAACCCCGGCGAGGGGTTTAAATCCCTGGTAAAGATCGCATCCGGCGGGGAAACCTCCCGCTTGATGCTGGCCTTGAAAAATGTGCTCGCCAACGCCGACCGCATCCCCACCCTGGTGTTTGACGAAATCGACCAGGGCATTGGCGGCCGGGTGGGCATGGTGGTGGGCGAAAAGCTCTGGAATCTCTCTCGCCAGCACCAGGTGATGTGCATCACCCACCTGCCCCAGCTTGCGGCCTATGGTGGCCAGCATTTCCAGGTCAGCAAGGACCTGCAGGACGGGCGCACCACCGTAGAAGTGACCCCGCTCACCGGCGGAGACCGCCGTGATGAGCTGGCCCAAATGCTTGGACCGGTGGGCGAGGGCACCTTGCAATCGGTCGACGAGATCCTCCACATTGTTCAGGAGCGTACGGCAGGGAAAAATACATCAACCCATGATTGAGCGCAATAACCCGCGAAAAGAGCAGATTAATCGATTAAAATAAAGCATGGAGAGACAAGCAACAGCATAGGCAAGCCAACCAGAGCGGAAAGGAGCAGAGATGCCAAGTTATTCTGATATTTTGGCTGTTATCCTGGGGGGAGGCCAGGGGAAGCGTCTGTACCCCCTGACATTGGAACGGGCAAAACCTGCCGTACCCATAGCTGGAAAATACCGCCTGATTGATATTCCCATCAGCAACTGCATCAATTCAAACATCTACCGCATTGCAGTTCTTACCCAGTACAACTCGGTATCATTGCATCGACATATCACCAATACCTATAATTTTGACTCCTTCCATACCGGCTGGGTGCAAATTTGGGCGGCAGAACAAACTATGGACCGGGCAGAGTGGTACCAGGGCACAGCGGATGCGGTCCGCAAGCAGATCTTCGAGATCCAATCCTCACGCTCAAAATATGTGCTGATTTTGGCTGGTGATCACCTGTACCGCATGGATTACTCCAAAATGGCCGATTTCCACTGGCAGAACAACGCCGATGTGACCGTTGCCGTTCAACCCATCGCCCGGTCAGACGCCTCGCGTTTTGGACTCTTAAAGCAGGACCAAAACGCCGAAATTGTTGACTTTGCTGAAAAACCCACAGACCCGCACATCCTGGACAACTTCGTCACCCGCGATGACCCTGAAAAACCCTATTTAGCCTCTATGGGCATTTACATGTTCAACCTGGATGTGTTGGCCGATATCTTGACCATGAAAACCAGCCGCAAGGATTTTGATGACTTTGGTTACGACATCATCCCGCATTGTGTGGTCAACGAGCCCAGAGTCTACGGGCATGAATTTAGCGGTTACTGGCGTGATATCGGGACAATTCGCTCTTTTTACGATACCAACCTAGAACTGACCATGGGCAACTCGACTTTCGATATCTTTGACCCTAACAATCCCATTTACACCCATGGCCGCTTCCTTCCCGGCTCGCGGCTTTCGGATTGTGAATTGCACGACGTCTTGATCGGGGAGGGATGCATCATCAGCCGGGCTAAAATCAACCATTCTGTGATCGGCATCCGCAGCATTATCAAATCGGGCACACACATCAAAGATACCGTGCTGATGGGCGCAGATTATTATGACGAATCTGGCGATATCCCGCTGGGGATCGGCGAGAACTGTTATGTTGAGGGTGCCATCATCGACAAAAATGTGCGCATGGGGCAGGATGTGCACATCACCCCCTTCCCACCAGGCACAGAACTGGATACCGACGCCTATTCTGTCAAAGACGGGATTGTCGTCATCCCTAAACGCACGGTCCTGCCTTCAGGCACCCGGATCGGACCGGAAGTGTAGTACCGCAGTGAACAATGATTTTCTTCAAGGGTTGCCGTTCATGGCAACCCTTTTCAATTCCTGTTCTCGTGAACAGTCCACCTTTTTTATTGCTGGGGTGCTCAATTGATTAACAGAAGTTATAATTAGCCGTGCTTTGCTTCAATATCTCAAGAACCTTAGATAATCTAAGGGTATGCGCGGTACCAGCGCGTATGATATTATTTTGCAATTTTACCGATAGGAGTTTACTGAATGGATAACAATCAGACCATCATGGAAGTTCAGGACCCAGAAGAACTATCTATTTCCTGGCACGCCATGAAAGACGCAGAAGTGCTGCATGTGCTGGAATCAAAGGTTGATTCCGGCCTGACCAGCACAGAGGTTAAGGCACGTCAGGAGAAATTTGGCCTCAACGAACTTCAAGAGGCCCCGCCGACCTCGTTTTGGGAAATGTTATGGGCGCAGATCAACAGCTTCGTAATCTATATGCTGTTGGGTGCGGCAATTATTTCAGCGCTGCTAGGGGATTACGTGGAAGCCATTGCCATTTTGGCAATCGTGGTCCTGAATGCCATCATGGGCATCATCCAGGAAAGCCGCGCCGAAGCGGCCCTGGCTGCCCTTAAGAAGCTGGCCGCACCGGAAGCATCTGTGCTGCGGGATGGCAAGCGTGTATCCGTCCCGGCACCGCAGCTCGTCCCCGGGGATATCGTCTTCCTCGAAGCAGGCAATTATATCCCGGCGGATGTGCGCTTGCTGGAAGCAGTGAACCTGCGCATTGACGAAGCTTCCCTGACCGGCGAATCGGTCGCTGTGCAGAAAAATGCCCAATCTCGCCTTGAGGTAGATATCCCCCTGGGTGATCGGTCGAATACTGCCTTCATGGGCACCATGGTGACCTACGGCCGAGGCAAGGCGGTTGTGGTCAGCACCGGGATGAACACCCAGCTCGGCATGATCGCGTCGATGCTGCAGCAGGTTGAAGACGAACAAACCCCCCTACAGCGCCGGCTGGACCAGTTTGGCAAGCTGCTGGGCTGGGCAAGCCTGACCGTCTGCGGCCTGGTGTTTGTGATCGGTGTGGTCCGCTTCATCCTTCAGCCGGGCGAAGCCAATTTCTTCGGCCCTGAAGCGCTTGAGACCTACACAGAACTGTTCATGATCGCGGTTTCACTGGCGATCGCTGCAGTGCCGGAAGGCTTACCCGCCGTTGTGACCATCAGCCTGGCCCTGGGCATGCGCGAAATGGTCCGCCGGCATGCACTCATCCGCAAGCTATCCTCGGTGGAGACTCTCGGTTCCGCCACGGTGATCTGCTCGGATAAAACCGGGACCCTGACCCAAAATGAAATGACGGTCACCCGCATCTGGGCTGATAGTGATTTCATCACCGTCACCGGAAGCGGGTACACGCCACAGGGAGCGTTCTTAAAGGACGGCGAGAAGGTCAACATCAAAGAATATCCCGCCATCAAAACTGCACTGTGGCTCGGCACGTTGAACAACGACGCCCAGCTGGAGCCCACAGGCGAGCAGGAAGGCCGCGAGACCTTCCGCATGATCGGTGACCCGACTGAAGGCGCCATACTTGTGGCCGCCCTCAAAGCCGGCGCATCGGCAGAAGCGCTTAATAAATCCTTCCCCCGTGCACAGGAAATCCCCTTCGATTCGGTGCGTAAGCGGATGCTCACCATTCACGCCGTCGACTCCCCAAAGGATGAAGACATTTCACCCATGAAGAGCGACGATGCAGAACGTGACCTGTTCTTCATTGATGTCAAAGGGGCACCCGATGTTGTGCTTGGCTTATGCAACCAGGTCATGACCTCCACAGACGGCAATAAACCCCTGACGGAGGAACTGCGCCAAGAGGTCCTGGCTGCCAACGACGCCATGACTAACGACGCATTGCGGGTCCTGGGCGTGGCCTATCGCACCGTCGATGTGATGCCAGAGGAGATTTCCAGCGAGCACCTGGAAAAGGACCTGACCTTTGTGGGTTTGATCGGCATGATCGACCCGGCCCGCGAAGAAGTATCTGAGGCGCTCAACACCGCCCGCGAGGCGGGCATCCGCACAATCATGATCACCGGCGACTATCCCAACACAGCCCGTGCGATTGCCGAGCAAATCGGCCTGTTGCGCTCTGGACGCAAGGTAATGACCGGCTCAGACCTCAACAAACTCAGCGATGAAGACATGGTCGAAAATGTGAAGGTCACCGATGTGTATGCCAGGGTCAGCCCTGAGCATAAGATGCGCATCGTGGATGCCCTGCGCGCCAACCAGCAGGTGGTCGCCATGACGGGCGACGGTGTTAACGATGCCCCTGCCATCAAGCGCGCCGATATCGGCGTTGCCATGGGAATCACCGGCACAGATGTGGCCAAAGGCGCAGCCGACATGGTGCTGACCGACGACAACTACGCCAGCATTGTTTCAGCGGTTGAGCAGGGCCGGGTGATCTACAGCAACATTCGCAAGTTCGTTTATTACCTGCTCTCCTGCAACGCGGCCGAGATCATGGTGATCTTCCTGGCGACCCTGTTCGGGTGGCCGATCCCCCTCACAGCCATCCAGCTCTTGTGGCTGAACCTGGTCACCGATGGCGCCCCGGCGCTGGCCCTGGGCACCGAGCCAGGCGACCCGGACATCATGGAACGTCCGCCCAGGCCGACCGATGAACCCATCATCAACAAACAAATGCAGATCGGCATCCTGGTGCAGACCATTGCCATCACTGCGGTCACCCTGGGCGCATTTGCAATCGGTTTGGTATTCGATCCTGAACACGCCGAATTCGCCCAAACCATGGCTTTTGTGACCCTGAGCATTTCTGAGCTGTTCCGGGCTTACACGGCACGCTCTGAATTCTACCCATTGCTCAAAATCGGCGTTTTCAAGAACAAAATCATGAACTGGGCAGTGCTCGGCTCAATGGTGATGATCATCCTTGTAGTGTATGTACCCTTCCTGCAGCCCATTTTCAACACAGCACCTCTTGGACTCGCACAATGGCTTGAAATCCTCCCGTTGGTGCTGATCCCCTCAATTGCTGCGGAAATCACCAAAACATATCTGCGCAAAAGGATTAAAAAAGCCCAGCCAGCCAACGCTTAGGTGCAGCAGTATAGGCAGTCAACCCACCCGTTCTTTTTAGGGCTTCACATCAAAAACATCGGCTTTGAAGATTGCCGATGTTTTTTTATCTGATTTACAGGCCTTTTCTCATCATCCTGGATTGTTGCCGGGAAAGATTGTGCGTATAATCCTAATAACGAAAACACAAAGAAAGCGGGTTAAGACAACGCATGGAAAAATTTATCGCAGTGGCTGGAAACATCGGCGTGGGCAAATCCACGCTGGTTAAAATGCTCAGTGAAGCGCTTGATTGGACACCCTTCTATGAACCGGTGACGGAAAATCCCTACCTGGCCGACTTTTATGAGGATATGCAAGCATGGGGATTTCACTCCCAGGTTTATTTCCTGATGCGCCGCCTGCGCATCCATCGCCAGTTGACCAAGATGAACGGTTCGGTCATCCAAGACCGCAGTGTCTATGAAGATGCCGAGGTCTTCGCCCACAATTTGTACATGCAAGACGCAATCACCGACCGGGATTACGGCACCTACCGCGAGCTTTACCAGGTTTTGGTCGAGTTTCTTCCCCCACCTGATCTGGTGATCTATCTGCGCGCGTCGGTGCCCACCCTGCTTGATCGGATTTCCAAGCGAGGGCGGGATTACGAGCGCACAATCAGCGCCGATTACCTGGCGGATTTAAACGAGCTGTATGAAGATTGGGTTGAAAATTTCGAGCTCTGCCCGATCCTCACCATTCCATGTGACAACCTGGATTACGTCGCCAAATCTCAGCACCTGGGGCTGATCGTTGAAAAGGTCAGGGATATTCTGATGGGCAAGGCGGAAGTTCGGTTCGATATTTAACCCAGCCTGTGCTTACAATCAACCAAACAGACGCGGTGAAGTTTCTGAATTATTTATTGTCCGGGTGTTAAGCGCAAATCAGGCCCCCTCAGTCTTCTACAACTTCAACATCTTCCCCATGTACTATTTCAGGGACGGGCAGCCCTTCTGCTCGGACAATGATATTCTGTTTGATCGCGGTGCGCACTTTGCCGTCGATTTCCACATCGACAAACTCAGGCACGCACACGATATCAATACCGTCGCTGGCTAGATAACCTTTAGCGAGAATTATCGCCTTTACAGCCTGGTTGACAGCGCCAGCACCAATCGACTGGACTTCGGCAACCTTATATTCACGTACCACCCCTGCAATTGCCCCTGCGACTGCGGCAGTGCGGGAGTTCGCTGAAACCTTGATGACGTTCATAATTGCTCCCTTTCTCGTTAATTACAACTCCAAAGCTTAGAATAATCTAATATTCTGGGGCTTTATTTCATGCTTATCTAAATTTTACATGATTTTCATTGGTATATCAAGGGTATTTAAGATATTTTAATGTTTAACGGAATAATTGCCCTTCACACCTTCTCACCTCAAAATCACCTGGGCAAGACGGTTTTAAGCGGTCTTCATGGGATCTGCATCAATGGCGCCGATGAACCCTGAATAACCTTTGGACGGGAGCAGCCTGGCAGAATCGATCCTCCCCTATGCAGAAGTCTTGGTTCACCCTGAGGGCTACACTTCCCCCCAGAATCGATTAAATGTGCAGCAGCACACCTTTTCGACTATCTCGATTAACCCAACGCAACCGGATGCGCGCCTGGGGCCTTAATCGGGGCGGCAATCATCACAGAAACAAAAACCCTTCAGGGAAAACACCCTGAAGGGTTATGGTTTGGACCAATTAGGCTTGCGTTTACACAGCTGAACCTGTATAAATCAGCCGTCTTTCTTCCTTACACGGGTTCACTTGCGCCGGGCAGCGGTTTCTTGCTCGCGCGCTCGGCTTTGCGCGCTGCCCGTCGGATGCTCAGATCCTCAACCATTTGATGATGCTGCTTGCGCCCCAGGGGATAAAAAGCTGCAATCAGGATGCCTGTAACCAGCAATAACGCCGGGATCGGGCCAACCACCAGGCGGATGCCCAGCAATGCACTGGGAGGTTGAACAGCGCCCTGGCCTTCCTGGAAGTTCGTCAGTTGCAATACCAGCAAGGCCATTGGCTGTGCAATGGCCATCCCGATCTTGCCCAACAGTGTCACGAGGCTGTAGAACATGCCCTCATTGCGCTCTCCGGTGTGCCATTCTTCCCACTCAATCGCATCAGGGATGATCGCCCAGGGCAACACCTGCCCGGCGCTGACACCGATACCAGCCATCACGCAGAAGATCAGGATCAGCCAGAAGGGCGTCTCGGGAGTCATCATGATCAAGACCATCATCACCACCGCCCAGAAGCCAACGCCGATGATATAGGCCATGCGTTTATTCCAGTTCTTCGAGACCCAGTTCCAGATGGGCAAAGCAAAAATCGCGGTGACGAAGATGCTGATCATAATAATAATATTCTGGGATTGTCGCTGGATGATATGCAGGATAAAAAACTGCAGGTTGGATTCGATCACCACGATCGCCATCCAGGTGGCCAGGTACATCAATGCGCCGAACATAAAGGGTTTGTTTTTGAACGCGGCTTTGAGCGCAGGCCAAAATCTGGGCATATCCTCTTTCTGATATTCTTCCTTCTCCCTGGTGCCAGCGAACACACCAAAGATGGGCACTGCAGCAAGTGCACCGGCAACCACCGCCATCATCAGCACACTGCGGTTTGTCGCCTGGTCCCAGTTGTTTCCTACGATCAACAGCGGCAGGATATAAGCTGTCAGGCTGCCAACGATGTTAAACATCATCCTGAAGCTGGTGAGCTTGGTGCGCTCATCGTAATCGGAGGTCAATTCTGGCGTAAGAGCAAAATAAGGCATATAAACAAAGGTCGCCAGGGCTTCATAAACAATATAAGCCAGTGAATAATAAATGATCAGCCCGGTCCGGCCGAAATTGGGGCTGAGCCACAACAGTATGAAGGACAGGCCAAAGGGGATCGCGCCGAACAGCAGGAAGGGACGCCTGCGCCCCCACCTGGTGCGGGTGCGGTCAGAGATGTACCCGACCATTAGGTCATTGACGAAATCCCAGCTGCGGCCGACAAACAAGATGATGGCCACCAGGCCGGGCGGCATACCCACGACCGTCACCATAAAAATTGAGAAAAAGGCGGTGATGATCGAGTTGTTCATACTGAAACCAAAATCGCCCATCCCGTAAAAAATATTGGTTAAAAATGGAAGTTTTTCTCGTTTTTCCACTCGGTTACTCCTGTTTCTAATAATAGGATTCACTTATAAAACACACACTATCCCAAAGAGTTATGCAAATAAACCCTCAAATTACGCATTGGATTTGATCGATAAGCTCGGGATGCTGCATAGGGGACCGATAATGTGTTTCATAAACATCTCATAGCATGAAAAATAACTTACTGATTGTAACATTGTTTCATTGAAACCGTATCCATCCGCATGTTTTCTCATACTGTTGGCGCAGGCTTCCGATCGGCAAACCTGGGTAAAAAAGATCAGGAACGTGACTGAATTTACCCCTCAAGCAGGATATTTAAGGCATCAAAATCGGTGCGGGAAGTCAGGTCAATGCTGAGCGGGGTGACGGAGACCTTCTTTTCGACCAGGAGCGAATAAATATCACTGTCTTTCTCCAGTTCCGACCGTTCGTATTGGATCTCATAGCTCATCGGGCCATGGTCCGAAAGCGAGTTGCGCCTGGCCGGCAGCGGCACGTAATACATTTGCCGGGACTGCCGGGTGATTGCCCAGGGCGTCTCACGGGTGGCGCCAAAGGGGATATCAAGTTTGATCACATCCACATCCGCAGGCAGGCGCTTTTCCAGCATGATCCGGGCAAATTGCTGGGTAAAATAGCCCGCGGCTTCGAATTCTATGTCTTGCGACAGGGAGAGATGGTCTTCTGTCCCGGTTTGCCGCGATACGGCCAGGGCCGGCACACCAAACGAAGCAGCTTCGAGGGCAGCGCCAACCGTGCCGGAGACCGTGAGCCCAGAGCCGATATTCTCACCGTAATTGATCCCCGAGACGACCAGGTCCGGTTTGCCTTTGATCACGTCCAGAATGCCGTGCACCACAGCCTGGCCGGGCGAGCCATCCACGGCGAAAACCGGCCAATCGCGCCCGTTGACGTGCAGGGTCATCTCCTCGATCACCCCGGTTGAATCGATGGGCATGCTATGGCCTGCACTGGTCTGCTGGTATAAAGGCGCAACCACGTGCACAAAACCGAGGGGGTCGAGGGCTTCGGCGGCTGCCCACAAACCCGGTGAGTGAATGCTGTCGTCATTGGTCAATAAGATTTGGATTGTTTTTTCATTCATAAGTTGTAATTTTAGCTTAGGATGAAAGAAATGGCAATTAACAGGGAACAACAGGATGATAACCCGGGCAAAAATTCGTAGAAGAGCGGCAAGAGCGCCCCTATTCGGGCCAAGGAATCCCGATCAGCCCGGCCGCTGGGTAATTTACAGATCAATCATAACACCAGGTAGAAACCAACAGGAATGGGCGCATTCTGTCCCCCCTCCTCAAAGCGCGGTAACTAAATAAATCACCCAGCAGGTCAGTACAGGGTATGTAAATTCAATGGGTAAATGTGAGAGAAGCTATCTTAACTCAGTCCCCCAGCGCAACGGGCGGCGAAAGCCTTGATTTCTTCAACCATTGCCAGCAGTCCATTGGCCCGCTGCGAAGAAAGATGTTTATCCAGCCCGATTTCCTTAAAAAAGGTCAGGTCAGCTTCGATCACCGCTTCTGCTGGCTGCCCTGAAAAAACCTGGAGCAATAAAGCGGCCAATCCTTTGACGATTAGCGAGTCGCTGTCAGCCTGCAGGAAAACTTCACCCTGGCGACATTCCTTGTGGAGCCACACCAAAGATTGACAGCCGCGCACGATGTTATCTTCCGTGCGGTATTCCTCGGGCAGCGGGGGATTCTTTTGGCCCAGTTCGATCAGGTAGGCGTAGCGCTCTTCCCAGACAGGCAGGAAAGAAAAATCATCAACGATCTGCCCCTGGAGATCTTGAATGCTTACCATGGTTTACCTCCCTAACAGCTTCAGCACTTTGTGGATCGCCGCCACCAGGGCATCGATATCCTCGCGTGTATTGTAGAGCGCCAAAGACGCTCTGACGGTCCCGTCGATGTTCAGGGCGGTCATAATGGGCTGGGTACAGTGATGGCCTGTGCGCACCGCCACCCCATGGGTATCCAGCAGGGTGCCCAAATCATAGTGGTGCACACCTTCGATGTTGAAGGCCAGGATGCTGGTGCGGTGCTGCGCGTTGCCGTAGATCGTCAGGCCGTCTATCTCATGGAGTCTGCGCCGGCCGTATTCCAGCACACTGTCCTCGTAGGCCATGATGTCAGCAAAATCCAGCGCATTCAGGTAATCAATAGCGGCCGCCAGCCCGATCGGGCCGACAATGTTGGGCGTTCCGGCCTCGAACTTGAACGGCGGTTTGTTGTAGGTGGTTTTCTCAACCGAGACATGGTCAATCATCTCACCCCCGCCCTGGTAGGGCGGGATGGCATCCAGCCAGGATTCCTTGCCGTACAAAACGCCAATCCCAGTTGGCCCATAGATCTTATGACCGGAAAAAGCATAAAAATCCGCATCCAGCGCTCTGACGTCATGCTCAATGTGCTGCACAGATTGGGCTGCATCGACCAGCACCGCAGCGCCGGCCTCATGCGCCATCTGGATGACCTTTTTGGCCGGGTTGATCGTGCCCAAAGAGTTGGAGACATGGTTGAACGCCACAATGCGGGTTTTCTCGCTCAACAGGTTCTGGTAAACATCCAGGCGGAGATCGCCGTTTTCATCAAAGGGAACCACGCGAAAATTGGCGCCGCGCCGCTCGCACATCATCTGCCAGGGGACAAAATTGGAATGGTGATCCATGGTGGTGACGATCACATCATCACCCGGGTTGACAAACGCTTCCCCAAACGAGAACGCCACCAGGTTGATGGCTTCCGTGGTCCCACGGGTGAAGATGACCTCATGCGCATGCTCTGCGTTGATATAGCGCTGGATGGTCTTGCGGGCCATCTCGTGGGCTTCGGTGGCCAGGTTCGAGAGGTGATGCGTGCCGCGATGGATGTTGCTGTTATACCTGGTGTAGTAATCTGTGATCGCTTCGATCACCATCCGGGGCTTTTGGGTCGTAGCTGCGTTGTCGAGGTAAACCAGGGGCTTACCGTTGACCGACGTGCTCAAGATGGGGAAATCAGCGCGAATTTGATTAATATCGATGGCCATAGTTTCCTTAATTTATTGCGAGTATTGCGTAAGCATTTTACCAGACAAGCCGCTGAAATGGGATAAGATCCGCCCGTTTGAGGGCGGCAGCGCAGAAAAATGGCTGATGCCATCCCCTAACTTCACATCAGTAGAAAGAGGTACGAATCACAGGCTGAAACAGGTTCTTGCGGTGGGCGCAGGCCGGGTCGAGCGCACACAGCGCACACACAGGTTCTGTCATTTCAGGGCAGTGCTTGCGGTTATAACTGAAGGCAACATTGTCCACCGCGCCCATGCTCAAGCCGGAGACATCAATCAGCCGCTGGATAGCTACATAACAGGCATGACGGATGGCCCATTCCTCAGTCTTGGTCACCAGCGCACGATTGGCAATCTTTTCCCGCAATCCCGCCTCGAGGATGTCGACCAAACCGGTCCGCAGGCAGAACCGCATCACATGGTAATCGATTACTGGCTGAATGGCTTCATCTGCCGATACCTTCAAGAACCTTTCCGGCCGTTCCATCAGGATCAATGCCAGCAAGTTGGTTTTCTTGCGGAAGGGGTCTTCCTTGTAACCCCCAATATGGTCAAGGATTGAGATAAAACGCTCCAGCGGTCTTGGGGCGCGATTTGCACGCGCTACGATCTCCGCCGATGTCAGCCCCAGGGCGGACATGTCCTTTCCGTAGCTCTGCGCCTTGCGCAGATGCAGGTCCAGGGCAGGCATGGGGTCTGTGCCGTCATCCGCGCGGAACAACGCCAGCAGTTCCTCCCGGGTCTGGCTGGCCTGGCGCTGGGGCGTGTAAAATGCCGGGTCAGCATGTAAAGGGCGCATATAGGCATACGACAAGTAAGTTGAGCCCTTGCATTGATGCCCATCAATCGCAGCGATCAATGGGCGATGGTAGCGCCCGTGCTGGGTCTCCCAAAAACTGAACTGCTGCAATGTTTGCACAAAGAAAAAATCCGGCGCAGAAGGATGCCCGACTGGCGGGTAGTAGTCGGTCACAAAATTAAAGGGTTCCGCCTCCGGGATGGCCTTGATTACCTCGGCAATGGCTGCCACCTGTCCATCATCGATCCTGACCCTGGCATCCAGGGGGATACCGGGCGGTTCCCGGTCAAAGAGCAGGGCAGCGGGTCCGACATACTCGATAGCTTCGGCCGCCAACGCCATGGCGCGCCGGGCAGCCAGAAGCGGATGGGCGCCCTGCAATACGTGGGATAAGGCGCCGCCGCAGAACGTATCGCCCGCGCCAGTTGGGTCGAGCACATCGGCAGTCACGGGGGGTAAATCCGTCCGATAATCTCCCTGCAGGACCGCAGCGCCTGCCTTGCCGAGGGTGACAAACAACACCTTTCCCGGTTCGGCCGCCGCCGCATTCAAAGACCCGTAGATCGCGCAGGCTTCCTCTTCGTTCATGAAGGTGATGTCAGACATAGCCATTACGGCGCGCACCAGGGCGGGGTCTGACTCGATTAAGTTCAGGAAACTTCCCCCTGAGACCAGCCTGGCACCCCGGGCTCGGCACGCCTCTGCAAACCTGAACTGCTGCCGGGCAGTGCCCAGCGCGGTGATATGCACGCCATTAAAAATCGACAGGTCATCCGGCAGGTCTTCCGGGTTCAGACGCGCTTCAGCCCCAACATAGAATGTGTGGTAGGTCGCTTTGTCATCGGCGTGAGAGATGGTGAAGCGGGGCACCTCCTCTGGAGTCACGACCGGCCCGTACCAGGCCGCCAGGCGGCTTTCCAGGGGCTGTAAGGGTTCCGGCATGGGCTCGGGTTTCGGGCTGAACAGCGAGACTTTGCACCCGCTGCGTGCTGCGGCCAATGCGGTGTACAATCCAGCCCCCCCGGCCGAGCGCGCGGTGCTGTTTTTGAAATGCAGTGTGTCGAGGGAAGGCCCTCCAATAACAAGTAGATGTGGCATATCAGTCATTTCGGAATAAGGGTTCCACCTTTAATTGGTTATTAAGCGGCAGCCAATTCTTCATCGTATTAACCTACCAATCTTGGGCAGTTAATGCAATGGTGTTTATGGCTGTGTCTGGACCAGCACCTTTTCCCCAACATCGACACCCAGCCGCCGGGCAGCATTCCCGTTGACCTCAGCGACCGCCAGGAAGCCTGAACTGTCCACCATGGCAATCAGTGACCCCGGTTGCAAATCACCAAAGGCACGGCTCAACCCGTGAATGCTCTCGCCCCCAATGAGCACCACGATCTGAACCGCATTGGCCGGCAGGACATCCCCCCGCAAATTGGTGCACAGGTTGCCGAACCCATCCACCCGGGTCACTTCAGCCGCCCAACCCTCGGGCGTGGGCCAGGGGTGCGCCAGGTTAAGCAGGATGGGGTCATCAATCATGGGGCCCAGGTTGGCCAACGGCAACCCATTGGCCAGGTGAGCGCCTGCCGGGGAAAAAATGTCGCGCCCGTGGAAGGTGCTGCTGACTTGTGGCAGCCAATAGCGCGTGTCCTCAAGCGAAACCAGGCTGACAGGCTGCTGCGCTGCCCAGGCTGTTTCCAGCACAAGCGTCAGCAGCCCATTGTCGGGTGCAACAAAGAACTGGCCGCCAATGCGAGCGGCCAGCCCGCGTCGATGGGTGCCCACGCCGGGGTCTACCACGGCGATATGCACCGTGCCAGGTGGAAAGTACGGCACTTCCTGCGCCAGGAAACGCGCCCCCTCGGCGACATCTTGCGGGCGAACCTGGTGGCTGATATCGATGATCTGTGCCTGGGGGGCTATCGATGCAATCACACCCTTCATCACCCCCACGAATTCATCCTTGAGCCCAAAGTCGGTCAATAGGCACACCCTGCCAGAAGGCTCCAGTTCGGGATTTTCGCCCTCCCCATCCCAGACTGCCATAACATCGTCATAGTTCAGGCCGCGGCGGACCACCTGGGCAAACACCTCCGGCAATCCAGCCAAGCGCAACCCACGCACAGCCGCCATGATGTCATAGGGCACCCGGAAGTGCTCCTCCCTTACCTGGCCACTTTCTACCGTCAGGATGGCATAGCTGGCACGCGGGTCGCCGTCATCAAGGCGGCCCACCGTGCCCGGGTTAACGAACAAAATCCCTTCCTGCTTACGTGAAAGAGCCTGGTGGGTATGTCCAAACAGTATGACCGATGCCCGGCTCGTTTCAGCCAATTCAGCCCAGCGCTCGGCGGGCGTATCCGGCCCGAGGTATTCCCCGCCCACATCCGGACCGGCATGGGTCAGCAGGACGCTCACACCATCAATCTCGACTGTGTTGCTGGCGGGCAGGGAAGCCAAATACTTGCGGGCGCGTTTCGAGAGGGCACGGTGAGTCCAGGCGAACATCTCGCGCTTGTGCGCGTTATTGACGCGCTGCCAGGCGGATTTACGCTGTTTTTCGCTGATCACTTTGGCATCGTAATCCCCCAACACGCTGACGACCTGCGGGGACCGGCTCCAGTTAACCACTTCCTCCGGGAATGGGCCATAACCGGTCAGGTCGCCCAGGTTGAGGATCATGCCGGCCGCATTTCGGTCACGGGCATGGCGCAAAACAGCCTCAAGGGCTGGAAGGTTGCCATGCACATCGGCGATCACTGCAATCTTTGTCATAAAGGTATCGAGAGAGAATTTACGGATTCAGATCGTTTTCATCCGCCGAGTCGCTGTCTGCGCCGGGCAGCGGGTTGCTTTCTTCGTCAGAAACCACAGCCTTTTCCGGCCTACCACCGCTTTGCAGGGGCAGTTGGGTCAGGGCGGCCTCAATGTCGATGGGCGCTTTGATGATCTGCCTGAGAACGTCCCAAGCGTTTTCATATCGCAGGGTGTCCCAGATCGAAAGAAAGGTTTGATACCCTTCAACGCGGTCCCGCTGGCGATCTTCCTGAAGGTATTTCAAGCCCGGCAGCAAACGTTTAAGCGGCCCGCTGTTGCCAAAATAATCCTCAATCCGGGCCTTCTCTTTCTCGATGAACTCGGGCAGCCAGGCAATCCACACGTCATTATCATGGATTTCGCCCAGCAGGTCTTGAAGCTCCTTCATCGCCCTGACATGCGGATCGAGCGAATGGCCATAAATCGGAGCAAATACCTCAAGGGTGTACCGGAGATGCTTCCCCGCGATCCGCATGGCGTGCAGCTCAGCCACCTTTTCCGGGTCATGGATATAGGCTTCGTAGCTGAGAAATTCATCCAGGCTATTGCTAATCGCTTCAAATGCGTGCTTATAGAGGGATGGTGCGTAAAGGTACAGGCTTTCCGAGCCGGCTGTCATTTCTCCGAGCTGCTGGCTCATTTGCTCCAGGGTGCCCTGTTCTTGCAGGTCTTGCAGGGTCCGCGTGACCTTTAGCTGGGCTTTCTCGCGCCGCTGCTTCAGGCGTAAAAGCAGCCGGTTAATACCCGGCTTGTAGCGGTCATCCAAAGTCCCTGTGTAGAAGCGATTTAACAGGTCAATTTGGATATCCAGATCACGGGCATTCCCCAGCGCCTTGGTAATCGTCCGGATTTCCTTCTCCCAGGTTTTGGCCTGGCTCTTCGAAAGGCAATCTTTGAACAGGCTGAGCCCGTTTCTCATCCGGCGTGAAGCTACCCGCATCTGATGGACGTGCTCAATATCCTCACCGACCAAAGCGCCGCCGATCTCCTTCTGCAGGGCTTCAGCCTGGGTCAGTAGATAACGGCTGCCAAACAAACAATTGGCTTTTCGACCTTTTTTACCCATGGCTCCTACCTTTTTCCATCAAGAGAAAGCGTTGAAATTAACGAAAGGGGTTCACCTACTGAAAATCTTGTTCAAAAATCGGCTGCTGATCCTCAAGCAGCGCACGGATATGATTTTGGAGGTCATCAAACACATCCATCACCGGCCGGCCTGCATCGATGGTCACAAAACCGTACTCCTGGGCCAATTGATCAAACATACCGATCAGCTGCGCCTGGTATTCCAGAAAACTATCATACAAATTGTCAGATGGGCGCAGGTCCATGCCTGCTTCCCAATAGTTCAAGCCCCGACCGTGGATAAGCCGGGTGACCAGGTCCGAGACATCGGCCTTCAAGTACAGCACCAGGTCCGGTTTGAGGGCAAAGCCATACAGCTTGCTAGCCCATTCGGGGTCAGCACCGCGGACGATGTCACGCGCCATAATGGAATAAAAATACCGGTCAGAAAGCACCACAAAGCCTGCCTGCAGGGCAGGGATGATCTGGTTTTCAAGCCGATCGGCAAAATCGGTGGCATAAAACAAGCTCATGGTGATCCGGCTCAGTGTGTGACCCCGCTTGGCATCTTCAAGACCCTGCTGTGTCATTTCAGATCGCCGCAAGCCGGTATCCGACACGGCGAAACCCTCATCCTCCAGCCAGCGGCGCAGCAGCTGTGTCTGGGTAGAGCGGCCCACGCCATCTGAGCCTTCCAACACGATCAGCTTGCCGGGCAAGTCCTCAATATTGCGGTAGGGAAAACCCGCACCATAGAAGTTGGGGTCCGACATGATCTTTCTCCTTGCTTATTGAATCTCAGATTGGAGCAGGATTTGGGGGCTACCCTCAGGAATCGGCAACCCATGCCAGCCTTCAAGTTCCTGCCGGGCGATCTCGCGCACAAGCCTTTGCTGTGCCTGAACCGTCAGGGTGCCGTCGATCACCGTTAGGCCAAATTCATCCACCATGTTGTCGTACTCATTCAGGATGCGCTCCTGGAACAGTCTGAAGCTTTCGATCCGGCTCTCTGAGAGCCCCAGGTCCATTCCCGCTTCGTAATACTTCAGGCTGGCTCTGGCGCTGGTGATGCGCGCAATGGCGATATCAAGGGGAACCCTGAAATACAGGGCAATATCCGGCTGCATGGCAAAGGAATACAGGTTGCGCACCCACCCGCGGTCTACGCCACGAGCAACATCGCGGCCAAAGGCTGTAAAGGCATACCGGTCCGCCAGCACAATCACCCCGGCCTTAAGCAAGGGTAAGATCTGGTTTTCCCAACGGTCTGCGAAATCCGTGCATTGCAGCAGGCTGAAGGTGGTAGGGGTGAACAGTTTGCGCTTTTTTGCGCGCTTGGTGGTGCTTTTCACCAGCCCGGAGGAGTTCCATTCGCTGAAATACACCGAATGTCCCTGGGCTTGCAGCCATTTGAACAACAGATCAATCTGGGTCGATTTTCCGCTGCCGTCGATACCCTCGACGATGATCAGCTTGCCGGGTGTATCATTTTTTCTCAACATACTGGCCCTTTCACGCTGAGATGTTGTTTGGATGGTAGAAATTATACTTGATTTGCTTTCAGACAAACGCCTAATCACTTCAAACATAAAAAAACCGGCTGATCACAGCCGGTAATTTTTTGGAAATTGCGTGCTATTCCGCGTCCTCATCCTCTTCCCATTCGTCATCCGAAACGTCGATCTCCAGCAGTTCCCCTGTGGCGATAAAGATTGTCCGCTCGCAGATGTTGGTGACCCGGTCGGCCATGCGCTCAATATTGTGCACGACCCACATGATGTAGTTGGAATGGTCAATGATTTCGGGGTTGGCAATCATCGCAGCCAGATTCTTGCGGTAAACCTGGTTATAAAGTTCATCGACCGCATCGTCATCGTTCGGGATGCGGTAAGACATGTTCACGTCCTCAGCAATGAAAGCGCCTAAAGCGCGATGGAGCATACCCACAGCCAGGTCGCCCATGCGGCTGATCTCACGGATGGGAATGGGCGTTTCATCATCACCGATCTTAAGGCTGATCTTGGCAATGCCCTTGGCGTAATCCCCCATGCGCTCCAGCTCGGTGATCACCTCGAGGATGGCTGCCAGCAAGCGCAGGTCATGCGCAATCGGCTGCTGGGTAGCAAACAAGATCAGAACCCGGTTCTCGATGGCGTACCGCTTTTCGTTGATCAGCTCATCGTTGCGGAAAACCCGGCGGGCGGCATCATGGTCACGCCGTTTGAGGGCGTCAATAGCGTTCAACATGGCCTGCTCAACCATGCTGCCGAGCAACAGCACCTCATCCTGTAAATGATGGGTTTCACGATCTAATGTTTGTCGAGGCATAATGGCTCCTGGGAGATCGTAAGGATTGTTTAGATATTTTATATCATTCTACCCAAATCGACCAGTCACATCATCTGCGGTTTGGTGGAGGCGCAGTTTGATATTCATTTTCTCAGTTAAGCGGATTTCAGCCAACGAACCAGGCTGAAGCACCGCTGGCGGATGTGTGCCACTCACAGGATAAACGGCAAACCATCCAGGGCTGGTGAGCGGCAATTCCGCCATTGATTATCACAGGCAGGCGCTCGTGTTCTGCTGCTTTCAACAGTGCGGGCATCATAAACGCCATCATCGGCTGCCATTTCGCTAACGCTATCCAACCCTGTACTGTTGGAAGTTGAAACGCCGCAGGACGACATTCATCCTGCAAAACAATCATAGCAATTTTCTGTTTACAGAATCCAGTGAGGGGGTTAAAAATGAATAAGGCGGGGTAAAGATGCGGTTAACGTCAGGCGACCGGGAGGGAGAAATAAATCGTTGAGCCCATCTCCTCTTCGCTTTCCGCCCAGATGAACCCGCCGTGGGATTCAACCATATGACGGGCGATCGAGAGTCCCAGCCCGGTTCCCCCGCCTGAACGGGCACGATCCGCTTTGTAGAAGCGTTCGAAAATGCGCCCAAGGTCCTCCTTGGGAATCCCTACACCCGTGTCTTTGACAAAGAAGACAATGAACTCGCCGTCCTGGTAAGCAGAAACCGTGATCAGCCCGCCGGGCGGTGTGAACTTGGTGGCATTGTGAATCAGGTTGATCACCACCTGGGTGATGCGGTTCGGGTCGGCAAACACAATCGGCAGGTCGGGCTGGCAATCCAAAATCAGGTTGAGCCCTGCCCGTTCCACTTGCAGCTCCATGCGCTCGCAGGCCGGCCTGAGAAGGTCGCAGGGACGGGCGCGGTGAAATGACAACGGGACCTTGCCCGACTCGATTCGGGAAAGCTCCAAAAGCTCATTGACGAGCAGGGTGAGGTTGTCGATCTCCGTCTCCATGCGGATGATAAAACGCCTGGCCGCAGGCGGGTCGTCCAGAGCGCTCTCCTGCAGGGTTTCTCCCAGGGCTTTCAGGCTGGCCAGGGGGGTACGCAGCTCGTGGGAAACATTGCTGATAAAATCCCGCCTGACGGTCTCCAAGCGCCGCAGTTGGGTCAGGTCCTGGAACAGGATCAGGGTGCTGCCCTTGTCGGAAGTTTTCAAGGGCATCCCGGTCACCTGCAGGAACAAGTGTTGCGGGCCGATTTCGATCATCGTGGTTTGTCGCTCCCCTTCCTTAGCCACCCGCCAGAGCTCAACCAGTTGATGGTAGCGCAGCACCTCCACTACCGAGCGACCTAACCCGTCGACAGAATCAATCTGGAACAGGCGCTCCGCTGCCGGGTTCAACAGCTGGACGCGGCCATCAAGGTCGGCGATCATCACACCGTCGGTCATCTGGTTAAGCACAGCCGAGAGCTTGGCGCGCTCGCTGGTGAGGGCGTCAATCTGATCGCCTAAATGCTGGGCCATCTCCTGCAGAGATTGGTTCAAGGCGGCCAATTCCTGCGGCGTGTCGGGAAAGTCCAGGTTATGAAAAGTGCCGGTGCCCATTTGCTGGGCTGCGATGGTGAGTCGTTCGACCGGCTTGAGGGCAAAATCGTGCAGGATCATCGAAAGCACCACCCCTGCCAGACACGCGGCCAGAACAACAACAACACCCAACCCCCACAGCTGGCTGAGGTCTGCCCTGAAACCAGCCCGGGGCACGTGGAGGTACACCATACCGGCGGCCTCATCCCCACGCGTGATCATCCTGGCGAGGGTGAGGTCTCCCTGGTCAACCCTGGCCGCCCGGCCCGTTTGCTGGGCCTGGGTGACAAGCTCCGGGTTTGGCAGGATCTCAACCAGCGGAGAAGATGAACCCAGGACGACCCCATCGGGACGTAAAAACAGGACCGTTATCCCCATGGGGTCAGCATACCGTTTAGCAACCTGGTTGAGGCTGGCTGCCTCAGACGGCGTTCCAAAAAGCTCAACGGCCTCAACGGCCATAAGTTGTGATAAGTTAAAAAAATGGGCTTCCCAGCGGGCTTGTTCTTCCTGGCGGATGGTGTTCAGGCTGGCCAGGGCATACACCAGCACAGCCGTTAAGATCAGCAGTAAAAAAGGTAAAACCCTGCGCCACTGGATGCGAGGACGCATTCATCACCCTTCGAAACGATAGCCTGCACCCCGCACGGTGATGATCCGCTCAGGATTGGCAGGATCAGCTTCGATTTTCTCGCGCAGCCAGCGCACATGCACATCGACTGTCCGGCTGTCCCCGATAAAATCCCACCCCCAAACACGTTCAAGGATAAATTCTCGTGAAAGCACCTGCCCCTGATGCTGGGCAAAAAAGGTCAATAATTCATATTCTTTGGGTTTGAAAGCGACCACCTCATCATCCACGGTGATCTCTCTGCGGGTCATATCAATGCACAGGTTATCGAATGTCATGATCTTGGCTTGCGGTTTGGCCGCTTCGGAAGCGGAGACTTCATCCCGGACCATGCGCACCCGGCGCAGCATAGCTTTAACCCGGGCGATCAACTCCCGCATGCTGAAGGGTTTGGCCAGGTAATCGTCTGCACCGACCTCCAGGCCGACCACACGGTCGATTTCGTCATCGCGGGCGGTCAGCATAAGCACGGGGGTGGTCATCTCGCGGCGTAAAATTCTGCACACCTCAAAGCCGTCCAGACCCGGCAGCATCACATCCAGGATGATCAGGTCAGGCTGGAGCTCGCGGGCAAGGTCAAGTGCTTCTGATCCATCGCCAGTGGTTTCCACGTCGTAACCTTGTTTCTTAAGGTTATATGCCAGGGTCTCCTGCAGAGATATTTCATCATCTACAACCAGAATTTTTTCAGCCATCGGTGCTTCTCCTCATCTCTTCAAGAATCAGGCCAAACTGATCGGCAAATGCATCCCGCGAGTACCGTTCTACAACCATTTTTCTTCCGTGTATACCCATTGTACGACATTTTTGCGGGTTATTGGCAAGCATTTGGATGGCGTCTGCCAGCGCGCCGGGGTCTCCCGGGGGGACAAACACACCCGCATGAGCTTCTTCGACCACCTCACGGATCACGCCGTCAATCGCCAAAATCACCGGCCGTCCCGCGGCCATGTAGTCAAAGACCTTGTTCGGGTAGGTGGTTTTGTACATCTCAATTGGCTTCAAAATCGCCAGGCAGGCGTCTGCGCCGGCCAGGGCTGCTGGCACCTCTGTTTTTGGCAATGGCGGGAGAAAAACCAGGTTATCCAGCCCGCGCCGGTCCGCCTCAGCTCTCAGATGCGGCTTTTCCTTGCCCGAACCCAGCAGGACAATGCGGATACCGGGGGACGCCCGCAACCGGTCGGCTGCATCGAGGGCCACACCGAGGTCGTTGGACATACCATGGGCGCCTGCGTAGAGGACCACAAAACAGTCCTCAAACCCATATCGCTTCCTGAATTGTTCGCCCTTTGATTCGGGTTCAAACATAGCAGGGTCTGCACCGTTGGGCACCAGGGATACGCTCCTGGCGCCGCGCGCCTGCACACGATCGATAAAGCCTGGCGAATTGACCACCACACGGTCTGCATGCCGGTAAAGAAAACGCTCCAACCCCTCAGACAGGCGGATCAGCCAGGGGTTTTTGAGCACACCTACTGCCACAGCAAACGCTGGCCACAGGTCGCGCACCTCCAGCAGGAAGGGCACACCCTTCAGGCGTGCCAGCAGCCAGGCGGTCGGCCCCTGGAAGATCGGCGGCGTGGTACCCCACACCAGGTCGACCCTTCGCACGAACAAACCGTTGATAAATGAGGAGACCATAAAGCTCAGAAAACTGAAAACCCGCCAGATGAACGAGCGGTGCAGGGCGGGCAGTGTGAAACTGCGCAAGATCGTGACCCCCAGATCGTCAACCTGCGTGCGCTCACGCCGGCGGTCATCCGTGCCGGTCAGGTAGCTGACCGGGCTGGCGATGACCGTCACCTTGTGGCCTTGCTGGCTCAAATATCGGGCCAGCTCGTGGTGCCGCGTGCCGCCGGCCTCATCCAGTGCGGCAAAGGCCTGATGGATCAAAAGGATGTGCATGTTGTTAACATTTTACTCTACTTCCCCCTGGAAATTAATCAGTGCTGAATTATTCGAAAATTTTCCAAGCCGAGGTCAATTCGATGGGCAGGCGGTCAATGCGAACTGCGATCAACTGCAAAGCTGGGCGTTTGAGTGTGTACGCCGGTGACTGCCAGCCCCAAATTGTCCTTGCCGGGATGCTGCCAGCCAGAGTTTCTCCCGCACGCACCAAATTGAGGTGGTCTGCCCCTTCAATCGTTACGCTCAGCGCAAAATCGCGGCCAGATAAATGCAGCGTATTCGGAGATGTGAAGGACCATTCCCAATCGGGTAAAAGCCACGACAGGGCAACCTCGTGATACCGCATGTCCACTTTGCCAACCGGTGAGACTGTGTCCGTCACCAGCCAGCCTGCTTCAGCCTTGGCCAGCTTGCGCTGGTGGCGGGCGCCCAGCCTGTCATATCCGGCATGTTCTGCCGCCACCCAGGCTAAGCCGCCTGCGTCGTCCCGTGCGTACCCCAGCACCTCCGCCTGGGCCCAATCCAGCCAGAGAAAGCGGCCCCCACGGGCCATTTGCTCCTGGCCGTTAACCGTGAGTGTGTTGTGGACCGTGCTGCTCTGTAGGGCGTTATCCCAGGGCGGACGGGCATCATACCGATAGGTGCCCGGGTCCAGGGCAATGTTCAGGCCTCGCCACCACAGGTCCACATGCAATTGATCAGCGTGGGATGGGCGGTCTGTGAACTGAGCCGCATGTAAGTAACCGCACCCGGGGCCAGATTCCACACGCAGCATATCTCCGGCCTGGGGCTGCTGTGCGTCTAAGCGGGCAGGCGCGGCAAGCTCAAACCAGCGGCTGAGCTCATCAAGGCCGCCTTCAGCATAAACGCCCCCCGCCAAAAACGCCCGGGCTGCGGCTTCAACCACAGGCCGGAAGTCCGATATAGGCCGGGCGGTCAGGGCAAAGGGGTATGCGCTGTCGTTGGCGCCCAGGTTGGGCGTCCTGCCCGTTGCGTGGTCAGTCAACGCCCACAGCCAGCGTGCCGCCTCAGCCAGGCGTGCCCGTGTTGCATCTGGCCATGCTTCCGCCCCTGACACACGCCGAAGGTGATCGACATACAGCGCAACCTGGAGCATCAGCCGGTGATAGTTGACACTGTGCTGCATGTAAGTACCAAATTCGCTGATCTGGTGCTGCAACCCCCAGTTGATCCACTGCCAGCCCAACCTGCGCCACGCCTCAGCCTGGGGATGCCCTGGCAGGTACAGGCCGGCAGAAAACAAGCCGGCCGCTTCAGAGAGCAAGTGGTTGTTGTTCTGAGCCCGGGCATAAACCAGGGTCGGCACAATGCGGCTGGCATGCTCGGCAACCGCCTGCCACAGCCGCCTGCGCTGTTCGGGTGTTGAGGAAGGTGCAGATGCAAAAACCCGGTCGCAGAAGACCAACACCATCAAACGGATGGCGACTTCCTGCGCCGACTGCCACTGGCGCCCGAGGTTGGGCGGGTGATGGTTGAAAAATTTCCCGGTCAGCTCCCAAAAGCGTTGGGCGTATACGGGATCGCCGGAGAAGGCGAACCCGCGTGCCAGATCAAGTGCCCAGCCGAAGCGGCCTGGCTCCCAGATGACCTTGAGATCCTCCTGCGGGGGCGTGCGTTCCAGCACTGTCCAATGCTCGCCTGATGCACCGGCCGCCAGGTTGAGCGGCACAGGTTCTCCGCCGAACAGACGCACGCGCCCACGGCAAATTTCATCTGCAGCCGCTGCTGCCTGGTCACACTCGGCCTGGCTGACCTGCGGAAAGGCAGAAAAAGGGGGTAAGCCAGGCGATCCGTCGAAATCATCCCGGCGGGATGGTGTCACCCGGCGGTAATAGCCGCTGCGCAGTCCGGCCTGGTAACGTGCGTACAGCCAGAGCTTGCTCAAGCCCAGTTCGCGTATCGCTTTGATCAGTTTGATGTGGGTTTTCATTATCACCAGGTTGCAGCGCTTGTCGGGTTGCACCAGGCAGGCCGGGTCACTCACGCACAATTGGCATGGTCTTCCCGCTGCGCAGGGAGTCCACTGCAGCAAAGCTGGCCAGTGCCACCCCGATCAACTGCTCGTACGGGATGGGCGGCCCTTGCTTCCCCTGCACAGCCTCGAGGAAGGCCATCCAGGCGTTTTTGTGGCCTTTGTCCTGCCGCAGCCAATGCCGTTTGAGAGTCCGCCGGCCGTTGGCAACCAGTTCGAGCATGCGCCAATCATTGAGCGCGGCGATCCGGCCGCCGCTGAACACTTCCAGATGCTCCTTGGGATAGGATTTATCGCCATTGGCCAGGTAGCTGACCACACCGATCGACCTATCCGGGAAGCGGAAGGTCATCACTACGTTGTCTTCACTGTACTGACCCTCATCCGGCAGGCCATGGGTGGTGACCTCCACCGGGTTCTCGCCGACCAGGAAGGTCAAAAAGTCGATAAAGTGGCAGCCCTCACCGATAATGCGTCCGCCCCCAACTGCAGGATCAATCAGCCAGTGTTCAGCGGGCAGCTTGCTGGCATTCACGCGGTAATGAAGGTAAAGCGGCTCATGTCGCTGGTCCACAAAGGTTTTGAGGTGCGCAGCCAGGGGGGCAAACCGCCGGTTGAACCCGAGCATCAGCAGCGGCTGGTCCGCCTCCCCCAGCATCTTTTCGGCCTGGGCAAGTTGCTCAGGGGTGATAGCGAGGGGTTTTTCACAGTAAACGTGCTTGCCCGCCTGAAGGGCATCCACGATTTGCTGACTGTGCAAATGGTGCCGAGTCAGAACGGCAATCAGGTTGATGGCCGGGTCTCCCAGCAGGGATTCCGGATCGCTGGCGGCATAGCCAAATCCGAAGCGGCGTGCAGCATGGTGTGCGCTAACGCCTGATGCCGAAACAATACCCACGGGTGCGATGCCCCCGACCCGTTTGATCACCGGCAGGAAGGTGGAAAGGGCGTAATTGCCGGCGCCCAGCACCCCCAGCGCCAGGATCTCCCCGGGCTTGACCCGCACGGCAGGCGCTTCGTAATTGGGAATGCGGTTCTCTACGGGCAGGGGTTTAGCCTCGTAGGTCAGCAATACGCCCAGGTAAGGCGCGTCACCGGTGATGATCTCATAAGCCCGGTCGCCCTCAGCGATGGGTATGCGGTGCGATATGAGCGGCGCCAGGTCCAGCCTGCCTTCCGCAAGCAGGGTCAGGAAGGCTTCCATGTTGCGTGCCACTGTCCAGCGGACATACCCGATGGGGTAGTCCTGGCCTTTTTCCTCATAGGCCGGGTCATACCGCCCAGGCCCGTAGGAGCGCGATACGACCAGCTCGAGTTCTTTTTCATAATAAGGCTTGCGCGGGACGCTCATCCCGACTGCGCCGACCACCACCACCCTGGCTCGGTCACGGGTGATCTCGCCGGCCAGTTCAACGGGATCGTTAGCAGAGGTATCTGCGCAGATCAACACGGCATCCAGCCCGCTGCCGCGGGTGAAGGCCAGCGCTGCTTCCTCGGCTTCAGCGCGGAGGACGGCTTGCGCTGCGCCTATTTTATGTGCCAGGGAAACCCGCGCCGGGTCAAGATCAATGCCCAACACCTGGCAGCCAGCCGCATGGGCTATGCCCGTGGCCAGCAACCCCAGCAATCCCAGCCCGATCACCCCAACCCGCGCCCCGACCTGCACATCGGCCAGGCGGAAGCCCTGCAGGGCGATCGCACCGACCGTGGTAAATGCGGCCGATTCGAAATCCACACCTTCAGGGATGGCCACCATCAGGTTGTGCGGTACAACAGCAAATTCGGCGTGGACGGCATACCCGCCGCCGGCGCACGCCACCCGGTCGCCTGAGCGAAAGCCGCTCAACCCAGGCCCGGTGTGGATCACCGTGCCTGCGGATGAATAGCCCAGCGCCAGGGGTTGGTCCAATTTGTTCATGGCCGCATCATAGGTGCTCAACAGGCCTTCGCGGCGTGCTTTGTTGATCACCTCGCGCACCAGGTCTGGACGGCTGCGCGCTTTGCCCAGCAGTCCCTGCCTGGCAAAGGAAACCAGCATGCGTTCCGTGCCCGCTGAAACCAGCGAGTTGGCCGTTTGGATCAGCGCCATGCCCTGCCCCGGCTTCGGGACGGGTACTTCTGAGACCAAAGCTTGACCGGTTTTCATGTTCTGCAGTAATTGTTTCATAAGATTGCACTCTATGGGTTGATTCTGGTGATAATACGATTATAGCGCAATCCTGGCTGGTGGCAGGCCTGACCGGCAAGCCAAAATGCCGCGGTCAGCGAAGAAAGCCGAATAAAGGACAGGGAAAAGTGGTGTTTTTGGGTCTTAAAGCAAAAAAAGGCCGCTCCTGTGAGCAGCCTTTTGAATTATTTGCTTTATCTGCGGCGCATCATTCGTCAGCCGAAGTGCTTTTCGTTGGTTTGGTCTCGTTGGGCGCTTTATCCTTGGTGTCGCTGTCTTTCTTCCCGGAATCATCCCGATCCGAATGGTAGGTCTGACCGGAAGGTGAGCGGTTGTCGGTCGCATAGAAACCCTTGCCTTTAAAGACAATTCCGACCGGCTGGAAAACTTTCCGCAAAGCGGGTTCGGTGCACTCCGGGCACTCCAACAGCGGTTCATCGGTGAACTTTTGGTATTGATCAAAACGGACACCGCAATTTTCACATTGATAGGTATAAGTGGGCATAATTAACTTCCTGCTATTTGACTTAAAAATTATAGTCCTCTCAGTGAGGGTTGGCAAGTGCCGGCTTGGTTAATTAATAGATTTCTTACGCTGGGCGCCCCGACTGCCCTTGACCGTCTTGGTGTTATGGAATAGAATTTAACCCCTGTAAAAAAGCCCTCGTAGCTTAATGGATAGAGCAACTGCTTGCGGAGCAGTAGGTTGTGCGTTCGAATCGCACCGAGGGTATTTTTTCTCGCCTATGGGCGCACAAGGTCTGGATCCTGGCCCCCCTCTTTTATTGCCCAAGAATGAATTTATCATGTGGATATCGTCGATCTGCCAGGCATGGATTGATTTATGCTGAGCGCGGCCTGGCAGCCGAGTATTAATTTGGCGAGGTAAAGAACCACAAAACACAGAGTTTACTATGGGTGAGCATTTACAAACCAAAAAATTCACACATCTGGGAACGCCCCTGTTCCTGCTGGTGGTGTGCGTGCTGGCTTACGGTTTGCTGACGCCCAGCCTGGGATTCTACTGGGACGACCTGCCCTACGCCCTGATTTATCAACGCTTCGGGCCAGGGGGCTACCCGGCATTTGTTGCCTCAGACCGGCCGCACTCCGCCTGGGTTTTCATGGGGCTAACCTGGCTTTTAGGTGAACAACCCCTGGGCTATCACATTTTTGGACTTTTCCTGTACTGGTTATGCTCGGTGCTGTTTTGGTGGCTGTTGCGGCTGATTTGGCCAGACCACAAGAAAGAAGCTTTGTGGGCAGCCCTGCTGTTTGCCGTCTACCCGGGGTTCCTCGGTCAGCCAAAGACCATCATCTATAACCACCATTTTTCAGCCATGCTGCTGTACCTGTTTTCGCTGATCGGCACGGTCAAGGCCGTTCAAGGGCTTTCACAGGAGGATGGCAGGCAAAATACCTGGTTATGGCACATCCCGGCGGTACTGGCGACCGTCCTCAGCCAGTTCACAATCGAATATTATATCGGTTGGGAAGCCGTGCGGGTTGCCATCGTGTGGATCCTGTTCTCCCGGAGGCCCATCAGCCAGGAAGCGCGCGTGGGCAGAGGCTTGCTCAACCTGATTCCCTATTGGCTGGCAAGTCTGGGGTTCCTGGTCTGGCGGGTGCTGATATTCAGGTTCCCGACGTACAAGCCCCTGGGTGGTGAAGAAACCAGCATCTTCTCGCTGAGCTGGTGGGGGGATGTGTTTTCCCAGGTCATCGACGCCGTTTTTGTCGTGTGGGGTCGCGCGTTGCCTCACTTATCCAGCCAGGATTACAGCCAACCTTTCTGGCTGGCTTACCTGCTCCTGACCATGTTCTCAATGGGTTTGGTTTTCCTGCTCCTGTATCTTTTTGGCAGCGGGTCACAAGGCCTTTCGCGTAACAACGGCCAAACGCACCCCAAACGGGGATTTGGCCTGCCTGCCGTATTTCTGTCGTTGATCGGGATTGCCTTTGCAGGCTGGCCTTTCTGGCTGGTGAACCTCCAGCTCAGCATCGTCGGCCATTTTTACAGCCGCTTCACCCTGGCGTTCATCCCCTGGGTAGCCCTGTTGGTGGCTGCCGGGTTACACATGATCGACCGGATTAAATTTCGCTGGACTAAGGTAATCACCGCTGGCCTGGCAGCCGTGCTGGTGGGCGGTTCGATAGGCTGGCATTTCTGGAATGCCAATTTCTATCGAAATCAATGGTCAGATGTCCAGCGGTATTTCCAGCAGGTCGTGCGCCGGGCACCCGGCTTGGAACCAGGCACGATTTTATTGATCAATGACCTGCAATCCCTCAGCCTGTACCAGGATGATTCCCTCACCGCCCTGCTTAACTGGACCTATGCGCCTGAAAACACCACCCAGGAACTTGATTTTGCGGTGTTTTACCTGAGCGTGCGCTTGGGGCGTGAATTCCCTGCGCTGGAGGCTGGCTATCCGATCGAGAAGGATTTTCGTTCCCTGCATTTCTCAAGCTCAACGGACAATTTCGTTGTTGTATATCATCAACCGCCAGGGTGCGTGCGTTTTCTTGACCCCGGCTTGCCGGATCGCTTTCCCCTTGAACTGCCGGATCCTATGCTGGCTGCTGCATCCCTCTCAAATTTGGATTTAATCGTCACAGATCAGGCAACGCCTGCAGCGCTGCCCCCGCATTTATTCGATCTTCCTGTGACGGAATCCTGGTGTTTTTATTTCCAGGAGGCCGAGCTGGCCGCCCAGCAGGGTGATTGGGCGCGTGTGGCTGAAATCGGTCATCTTGCCTACGCAGGTGACGACAGGGCCAACGAAACCACCGAACATTTCGTGTTCATCGAGGGTTTCTTGCAAGTCGGCGAGTTGGAAACTGCTTTTGCGCTGAGCCAGGAGGTGAGCGACAGCAGAGACGGGCATATTGACGGCAGGATCTGCGGCATCTGGCGGGGCGTGGCCACAAAGCGGGATCTCAGCCCCTATTTTGATCAACTTTGCCGCGGGCAATAAAACCCTGTCGCCCTGAGCGGGGAATTATCAGTGAGAATGGCCGCTGAATCTGACTGCGGCCGATTTTTCACAGCAAAAACGATCTATTTTTGGCCAATCCCGGCGCCGACCAGCGCGAGGGGGTTCCGCTCGGGGATTTCGCCGTTTACCCGGGCTAACTTTCGCCTTCACGTCCCCTGTTCATCCTGAAAACCATCCAACGCATCACACGAATTTGATAATTGAGACAATTTTGGCTATAATTATCTTATATAGACAACGTGTCTGAAAGGTAAATGTATGTTCAAAAAAGTACGTCTGACCAGGAAACAGCTCTATTGGATTCTCTCGGCTGTGATGGTCATCGTCCTGATCGGGCTGGGGGTGTTTTTAGTGGCCGCTTCGCGCTTGCCAGCCTTTGCCCAGGATGCACTTGACCTGCCTGCGGTCGAGCTGACCCAGGTGGCGGCAGGGCTGGTGCGCCCGGTATCCATCACCCACGCCGGAGACGGCAGCGGACGTTTGTTCATCGTCGAGCAGCGCGGCAGGATCTACATCATCGACGGGGAACTGAGGGATACACCGTTCTTAAGCCTTGAAGACCGGGTCATATCCCCCGCATCAGGCGGCGGAAATGAACAAGGCCTGCTCGGCTTGGCATTCCCGCCCGGGTATGCGGACAAGGGCTATTTTTATGTCTACTACACCATGCACAGCGGTGATAACGTGCTGGCGCGGTTTTCCCTTACCAGCGATCCCAATCTGGCCGATCCTGATTCAGAAGAACACATCCTGGTCCTGCCCCATCCCCAATATCGCAACCACAACGGCGGCCAGATCGCCTTTGGTCCCGATGGCTACCTGTATATCGGCACAGGGGACGGCGGCGGCGGCGGGGACCCCCTGGAGAACGGGCAGAATCCCGCCTCACTCAACGGCAAACTGCTCCGCATCGATGTCGAAACCCCGGCATCAGAATCAGGCTTCTACCTGGTTGCCGCGCCGCCATATTGGGTGCTGGCAGAAAAACCTCAGGAGCAGGCCGGTGGTGAACCCTATCTCATCCCGGAAGACAACCCCTTCGTCGACGATCCCGCATTTCGCCCGGAGATTTGGGCGCTGGGCTTGCGCAACCCCTGGCGTTTCTCCTTCGACCGCGAGCAGGGCGACCTGTACATCGCCGATGTCGGCCAGAACCGCTGGGAGGAAGTCAACGTTCAACCTGCAGACAGCCCGGGTGGAGAGAATTACGGCTGGAATATCATGGAAGGCGAAGAATGCTACGGGGCAGCAAATTGCGATATTGAAGGATTGACCCTGCCCATACACGTTTACCCGATCTCTTCAGCAAGGGAATGCTCCATCACCGGCGGGTATGTGTACCGCGGCGAGGCCAACCCCGCGCTGGACGGTGTGTACATCTTCGGCGACTTCTGCAGCGGTATGGTGTGGGGCTTGCAACAGGTTGGGGACGCCTGGGAGCGCGGCACGCTGGCCACCACAGATTTTATGCTCAGCTCATTTGGTGAAGATGAGCGCGGGGAGATCTACCTGGCGGACATGGTTGGCGGGGGGATTTATCAGATCATGCTGGAGGATTAGCGGGCAGATTCGTTCCACAAGCAACAGACAACCATGGTGGTTAATTACCCTCCCAGCCGGGGAGACAAAACAACAAATTGCCCATACCAGGTGATCACCATCATGGGTTCATAAGCCAAATGTGCGATATTGTAATATTTAAACAATATCGCACATTTTTTATCCATATTTTGGGATTTTAGCCCTAATTAATGTGTTTTATTCCTGATTTATGTTATAATTGTAACATCCCAACAACAGACAGAAAGAGGGCCTATGTTGAAGGAACAACGCAAGCGAGAGATCGTTGACCGAATTGAAAGAGAAAAGCAGGTTTTCATCGCAGATCTTGCCGAGCAGTTCAACGTGTCAGAGATGACCATCCGCAGGGATCTTGACGAGCTGGATCACACCGGGGTCATCCATCGCATCCACGGCGGCGCGCTGGCGGTTCCAAAGATTGGCACCAAAAATGAACCGCCCATCTTTGAGCGTTCAAATGAACAGACGGAAGAAAAAAGGCACATCGCCAAAACCGTGGCCGCCATGATCCAGGACGGGGAAAAGATCTTCCTGGGTTCTGGAACAACAACGCTGGCCGTGGCTGAAAACCTCAGCCAGCACCGAGACCTGACCGTATTAACAAACGCCATCACCATTGTCAATTGCCTGATCCCAATGAAGCACATCACGCTGATCGTCTTTGGGGGGTTTCTGCGCAGGGCAGAACTTTCAATGGTCGGCCATTTCACCCAATCAGCCCTCAAGGATATCCAGGTAGACAAAGTCGTCATCGGGATGCGCGGCATCCACATTGAACAGGGTTTGACCTGTGACCATCTCCAGGAACTGCAAACTGACCAGGCCATTTTACAGCTCAGCAAGAACATCATCGTTGCTGCAGATCATACTAAATTTGGGCAGGTGGCCACCATCCGGACCGCGCCCATCACAACGGCATCCACCATCGTGACGGACAGCAAGGCACCGGACGATATGATTCGGGAAATCAGGGCTTTAGGCATTGAGGTGATCAAAGCAACTGATTCTTAACCCTCATACAGAACAGACTAAACAGGAGCAATATGGATCAAGAAGCCTACGGAAAACACACCAAAGCGGAAATCCTCTCCCAGCCCGAGATTTGGGAACAGGTGGTCAACAGCTGGCCGCCTTCCATGCTGAAGGCCTTTCCAAGAACGGAAGACTATGACCAGGTGCTGTTCATCGGGTGCGGGTCCACATTTTTCCTCTCACGCTGGGCAGCCCGGATGCACGAAGCGCACAGCGGTTCGATCAGTCGCGCCGTGCCTTCATCTGACCTGCTGCTACAGTCAAAGCACTGGATTCAAGAAAGACAAAAAACCCTGCTGATTGCGTCATCACGTTCGGCTTCAACCACGGAGACGATTAAAGCCATCGATTCCTTCAAGGCCAATCACACAGGTGATGTGATTGTAATCACTTGCAACCAAAAGGAGCCCATGGGCTCGCAATCCGAGTTTGTCATCAGCGCCGAGCAGGCGCAGGAAGAGAGCATTGCCCAAACCCGGTCTTTCTCTTCCATGCTGCTGGCGCATGCGTTTTATACATCCGGCGGTCTTCCCGCCAACATCGGTAAAGACCTGCGGGAAGCTGGGGACCGTTTGATCAATGAGACTTTGCCCCTGGCTGAGCGCATTGCGCAGGACACCACACTGCAGCGGTTCTTCTTTTTGGGGTCTGGCCCGTTGTATGGCCTGGCCAATGAGTGCATGCTAAAGATGAAAGAGATTTCTCAAAGCTATGCAGAATCTTTCCACAATATGGAGTTCCGGCATGGGCCCATGTCGATGGTTGACCAGCACACCCTGGTGATCGGTTTTATCGGCGATCAAGGCGCCGAGCAGGATTTAGCCGTCCTGGCTGATATGAAAGTAAAAGGCGCACGCACCCTGGCCATCGCCAATCGGATGCCGGAAAAGCCAGCAGGGCTCGACCATGTGATCCAGCTCGACAGCCCATTGCCCATGGTCTGGCGGTCTGCCCTGTACCTCCCGCCGATGCAATGGCTTGCCTTCAATCGCGGCCTGGTTAACGGATTAAACCCCGACCGCCCTCACAATCTTGATGCCGTGGTGGTGCTCGATGAATGACAGGAACCTCGCGAGCGGGTTTGATCTTGAAGCAATGCTCCCGCCTGAGAATGTGCGGGCAAATATCGCTGTGAACACCTGGCAGGAGTCTGGCGACGCAGTTGGGCAGCTTTTGGTTGATTCTGAAAAAGTTGAACAGCGTTACGTTGAGCAGATGAAACAAAATGTGGAAGAAATTGGCCCCTACATCGTGGTTGCGCCTGGTATGGCCCTCTTCCATGCACGCCCCGAAGACGGTGTCCTCGAGCCCTGCCTGGCTCTGATCACCCTCGAAAAGCCCGTTGATTTTGGCCACCCGGAGAATGACCCGGTGGATATTGTGATCGCCTTTGGCGCAGAGAATAAAGAGTCGCACATCCCCGCGCTGATGAAACTGGCTGAACAGCTTGGAAATTCAAAGGTGATTGGCCGTGTTCGCAACGCAAAGACGGATGCTGAACTGTATGACGCATTCCTTTGCTTAACCGAAGATTGTTTCACATCTGAATCATAATAAGGAGATACCAATGATCATTGCAACACTGTGTGGAATGGGGTTTGGGACCAGTATGATGCTCAAATTATTCATCGATGAGATTCTCAAAGATGAGGGGATCAAGGCACAGGTCGTTTCCTGGGACTTGGGCACCCATAAAGGGCAGGATGCTGACATTATTGTGGCGCCAACAGATATGGAACGGCATTTACGATCTTCTGAAAGCAAGGTCGTGCTGATTCACAATCTGGTTGACAAAGCAGAAATTAAACAGAAGGTGATGGAAGCGATTCAAAGTTTATCGGCATAAGCCAATCGGATATGAGGCATGGATGGAAGGAGGTGGTTTCAAAAATAAGATCAACGCAGTGGTACGGTAAGCAAGTTTTTTGAACAAATCAATCAAGACTGGAGGTTAATTGTGCAAATTTTCTCATTCTTCCTTGAGCTCATCACGTTGCCAGCTTTTATCCTGGGCTTGATCGCAATGATCGGCCTGGTCATCCAGAAAAAGCCCTTTAGTGAGGTTCTCACAGGCACCTTCAAGACCATTCTTGGCTTGCTGATCATGGGCATTGGTATTGGCGCATTAATTAATGCATTGATACCGATTCAAGCCATGTTCGAGGCCGGCGTTCCAGCAGGCGGTTTCCGCACATTCGTCACCTTTGACGAAGGTGTCGTAGGCGCTGTGCAGGATGCCAATGTGGCAGGCATTGGTGCTGCCATTGCCTGGACCATGCTGTTTGGTTATATCATCCATGTGTTCCTCGCAAGGGTGACCAAATTCAAATACATCTACCTGACCGGACACATGATCTGGATTCATGCAGGCGCGTTCGCCATCCTGTTCCACTCATTTGGCTTGTCGCTGTTCTGGACAGTTTTGCTGGCTTCAATCGTAGATGGCATTTACATGACCCTCGCCCCAGCCCTCGCCCAGCCGATCATGCGCAAGATTGTCGGCAATGATGAGATTGCGTTTGGCCACGGCCAAACCTTGCTGAACATGCTGGGTGCCTGGGTAGGCAAACTTATCGGCGATCCTGAAGATTCTGCCGAGAAAAAGGTGATCTCGTCGAAACTCGATTTCTTCAGGGATATGGCCATGTCGATCTCCATCATCATGATCGTCGTCGCCCTTATTGCAGTAATCCTGGCTGTGATCCAAATTGGCGTGGCAGGCGTTCAAGAGCAGATCAGCGGCGGTCAGAACTTCCTGCTGTTTGCATTCCTGCAAGCCCTTGGCTTCACGGCTGGCGTTCTCGTCCTGTTACAGGGCGTCCGCATGCTGATCGCCGAAATCGTGCCGGCCTTCAAGGGCATTGCTGAAAAACTGATCCCCGGCGCAAAACCCGCGCTGGACGTCCCTGTCATCTATCCCTTCGCCCCGAACTCCCTGATCATCGGCTTGGTCTCAGGCACGATCGGCCAGGTGGTGGCGATGGTGGTCCTGGCCCTGATCGGTTGGGCGGTACCTCTGCCCAGCATGATCGCAGCCTTCTTCGCCAGCGGCGCAGGTGCCATCTTTGGCAATGCCACCGGCGGCAGGAAGGGCGCCTGGGCTGGCGGTTTCCTGTGGTCCTTCGTCGGCTGGTTCCTGATCAGCTTTGCCTATCAGTTCCAGGTGTTTGGCGATCTGGGCGCCATGGGCGCTACAGCCCTCGGCTTCACGGTGCCTGATGCTATCGTACCCGGCATTGTGATCTGGGCCATCGCCAAACTGTTTGGCGTTTAGTCCCCCATTAACACATTCGAGGAAGAGAGCGAACTCTCTTCCTCGATCTTTTCTGAAGTAAACAAGGAATCATCTTGCAACAAAAAATCATTAATGGAAAAATCCTATCCCCAGACCCGCTCCCCGAGCACTATGGTATCTTGATTGACGGCGATCTGATCTTGGAGGTCGGCGACCACGCGGCATTTCCGCAAGACATCCCGGCCATTGATGCGGCAGGCCGCTGGGTTATACCGGGATTGATTGATATCCACGTCCACGGTGGCGAGGGATACGACACAATGGATGCGGAAAATGAAGCCCTCGCCGGCATGGCGCGATATTTTTTGTCCACCGGTGTGACCAGCTTCTTACCCACCACCACGGCGGCCTCACAGCAGGACGTGATCGAGGCGGTCAGCCGGATTCGGGCTTTCTCACAACCGGATGATGGGGCACGGGTGCTGGGCATTCACCTGGAAGGGCCCTATTTGGGGCATAAGCACAAAGGCGCCCAGCCCGAACAACACCTGCGCGCAGCCGAACCTGGGGAGTACATGCCGTGGCTGGAATCGGGCGTGGTCAAGCTGTTCACCGTCGCGCCAGAGGTAGAGGGGGTGATGGACCTGATTACAACAGGCACCGAAAAAGGTGTCCGGTTCGCGGTGGGTCACAGCAGCGCCAGCTATGACACCATGATCGAGGCCATTGAGAGAGGCCTTTCCCAGGCCACCCACACATTTAACGGTATGCCCCAATTGCATCACCGCGAACCCGGCGTCGTCGGCGCCGTTCTGACCGATCCGCGGGTATACGCGCAGATCATCACCGACGGCATTCATCTGCATCCGGCCGTTGTTGACCTGGTCTTCAAGACCAAAGGCGCAGACAGAACGGTGCTGATCACCGATGCCATCCGGGCGGCTGGTGCAAACGACGGTGTCCACCGCCTGGGTGACCAGGTGGTCACAGTGACCGATGGCATCGCACGCATATCCACTGGATCTCTGGCTGGCAGCACGCTGGCAATGGATCAGGCCCTGCGAAACACGCTCCGGTTCACCGGCCGGACACTTGAAGCGGTTCTGCCCTCTGCAACACGTGTGGCAGCGGAAAGCATCGGCATGCAGGATCAAATCGGCGCGCTCAAGCCCGGCCTTAAGGCGGATATCGTCCTCCTGGACGAAAACCTGGCCCCGCGCCTGTGCTTGCTCGCAGGAAAGATCGTCTATCAAAACGCTTAAATCATCTCAACTCCCATTGGAAAGGAAGGGAAAAATGAGTCAATTCCTGAAAACCTATCTGAACACCGTGATCGAAATGCTCAAACAAATCCGTGACGACGAAGAAGGCCCTATCCATGATGCCGCAGTTCTCCTGGCGGATGCCATCGAAAACGGGAACAGCATCTTTGCGTTTGGCTGCTCGCATTCGTCGTTGCCCGTGCAGGACCTGGTTTACCGGGCTGGCGGGTTGATGCTGGTCAACCCCATCTATGGTCCTGGCATCACGGCTTTGGACACCCGTCCGCCCACGTTGGGGTCGGACATTGAAAAGCTGCCCGGGTTTGCGAAACTGCTCCTGGACAACTATCCGATCACAGAAAAAGACGTTCTCATCGTTGTTTCCGTCTCCGGGCGCAACGCCGTCCCGATTGAGATCGCACAACTTGCCCAGGAACGGGGTATCAAGGTCATCGGTGTGACATCAAGGGCGTACACCGGGTCCGTTGAGTCGCGACATGCCACCGGCAAGAAGATGTATGACTTTGCCGATGTGGTCCTCGACAACAAAGTTGACAAAGGCGATGCAGTACTGGAAGATAAGCGGGTTCCGCAGAAATTTGTGCCGGCATCCGGGGTAACCTCGACCGCGCTGCTGCAGGCTTTAGTCGCTGCGACGATCGAGGAGGTGCTGGAAAGAGGTATCACACCGCCTGTTTACCTCGCGGCCAATGTGGATGGCGGCGCAGAATACAACCAGCGCCTGCTGGCAGAAAACCGTGAGCGGATATTTTACTACTGATCCGAACGCTGAACATCATCCTCGCACCTTGCTGTTTCACCGACACAACCAGGACACCATCAAGGAGTCATAATTGCCACAATTTGCCTCAACAGAATTATTGTTACAGGTCATCTCAGACCAAAAACAAGGCATCCCCCGCGGCGTCCCGTCCGTCTGCTCTGCCAACCCCTATGTGCTTAAAGAGACCCTCCAGTTTGGCCGGGACCACCAGGAATGGGTTCTGATTGAATCGACCAGCAACCAGGTTAACCAGGAAGGCGGCTATACCGGGATGACGCCGGGTAATTTTGCGGCCTACATTGCAGACCTGGCGGATGCCATTGGCTGCAAAACCGATCAAATTCTGTTAGGCGGCGACCACCTGGGGCCAAACCCCTGGAAAAACCTGCCGTGCCAGCAAGCCATGGAAAAGGCTGCAATCCTGGTCAAAGATTGCGTCCAGGCGGGCTATCGCAAAATCCACCTCGACACCAACATGAAGTGTGCAGATGACCCCTCCGATCAGTCCCTGGATGTGGAAACCGAAGCGCGGCGGGCGGCAGCATTGTGCACTGTTGCCGAAGATACCTGGCAAAGCCACCCGGGCACCGATGCGCCGGTGTATGTAATCGGCACTGAAGTGCCCGCCCCTGGCGGTGTGGAAAGCGAAGAGGAAGGCCTCCAGGTGACAAAACCTGAAAGCGTACTTTCCTCGTTGGCCATTTTTGAACGAGTTTTTACCGAATTTGGGCTTGAACGCGCCTGGTCGCGGGTGATTGCGTTCGTCGTTCAGCCCGGTGTCGAATTCAGCCAGTTCCATGTGCATGAATACGACCCGTCACAAGCCACACGGCTTTCCCGGTGCATCGAGACCGTGCCGGGGATGATTTTCGAAGCGCACTCCACGGACTACCAAACGCCTGAAGCCCTCAGGCAACTGGTTAAGGACCATTTTGCCATCTTAAAGGTTGGCCCGGCGCTGACCTTTGCCCTCAGGGAAGCGGTTTTTTCACTGGCCCGGATAGAAAAAGCGCTTTTTACGGGCCGAGAAGTGGGCACCTTGTCCGCCATTCAAGAGACCCTCGAAGCGGTGATGCTCGAAAAGCCGAAAAACTGGCAAGCCTATTACCCGGGCGATGAACATGAACAAAGGCTGGCCAGGAAGTTCAGTTTCAGCGACCGCATCCGCTACTATTGGCCCGACCAGCGCGTGACGAACGCCCTGACATCCCTGATCGGCAATTTGCGCGCAACCGATTTCCCGCTGCCGCTACTCAGCCAGTTCCTGCCTGTTCAATACCAGCACATCCGGGAAGGTTCGATCCCGCCAGACCCTGAAGCGATCCTTTACGATGCCATCCGATCTGTCCTTGCGGAGTATCGAATTGCCGCAAAGCCCTGAGGGACAGCCTGACCGACCCCCAGCAGAACCATCCCCGGTGTGTGAAATCAAGCCAACACAACATGCTGTCCGAAAGCCCCTTGAAAAAGCACAATCGAAATAAGTTTAAATCAGCCCCCCGCGGATTTGGATTGCGAGGGGGGTCAATCAAATCAATCTGGGGGATCATGAGCGGGCGGGGAGCAACCGTCAGGTTCAAGCAGAATAATAAGAGATAGAACATTTGGGGGAAAGAACCTGCGTTACGGACCCAAAAAATGAGCCATCACACAGCGCTCACCCAAACCATCAATTCAACCGTCAATCAGGTAAAACACGCTCACCTCATGCCGCGCTAAAAGACGCCCCGCTGGCAGAAAAGTGGGCTATAATCATCCGCTAATACCCTCTCGCTAACCTCGTTTGCCGGTCCGAGAGACTTGGCGAGTTATAGACTTTAAAGGTGCGTACCGACATGATCAAGAAGACCTACTACATCACTGGCATGCATTGCCCTGGCTGCGAAACCCTCATCGAACGGTCAGTGGGGAAGATCAAGGGCGTCACAGCCGTTAAAGTGTCATTAGCCCGCGGAAAAATCGAGATTCAAGCCCGGTCTCCCCAGGCTATGCCGACAGCAAAACAGCTTAACCAACGCTTTAAGCAGGATGGCTACGCCTTTTCGGAACATCGCCAGAAGACCGATCTCCAGCCGGGAAAATTCGCCGCGGTGATCGGTGCATTCCTGCTGATCGTCCTGCTTTTCTTTCTGCTCGAAAGATCCACCCTGCTGAACTTTTTATATGTGGATTCAAACTCCAACTTTGTTGCGTATTTTCTATTCGGGTTAGCCGCCGGGTTTTCCAGTTGTGCGGCACTGGTGGGCAGTTTGCTCTTATCCGTGCAGGAAAGCTGGGTGAACCAGGCCTCCGGCCGCAACAAAAATGGATTCTCGCCCTTCATCCTGTTCAACGGGGCGCGCCTGGTTTCATTTGCCGCCCTGGGCGGGCTATTGGGTCTGCTGGGCGGGGTTTTCCAGTTTTCTTTGGAAGCCTCGGCTGTGCTGACCATTTTGATCTCAGTGCTGATATTCATCATTGGCATGCAAATGCTGGGTGTGCCCTTGTTTCAGCGCATCCCCCTGAACCTTTCCGGCCGCTGGATAGGCCGAGTCACCAATCAGCCCGGCCTGCAGAATAAGATCATGCCGATCCTGGTTGGGATGGTGACATTTTTTGTGCCATGCGGGTTTACCCTGATCGCCCAGGCTGGGGCGTTGCGCACCGGGACATTCCTTGAGGGCATGACGATCCTTCTGGCCTTCGCATTGGGCACGCTGCCCATGCTCCTGATGATCAGCTTCTCAAGTGTCAAGCTCCGTCAGAATCCCAAGTTTTCCAATGCTTTCAGGCTGCTTTCCGGGTTATTGATCGTCTTCTTTTCTGCTTACACCCTCATCACACAAATCAGCCTGCTACGCCCGTCAACCCAGGCGCTCGATAACCCGGCCAACGCCTCAACCTCCACTGCCGCGTTGCAGGAGGAGGGTGAATACCAGTTGATGCAAATGGAAGCGAGGGGGTTCGAGTACTTTCCTGAGGTGATCACCATCAAAGCCCACCTGCCGACCCGGTTCGAGATCTTTAGCAACGATTCCCTCGGCTGTGCAAACGCGGTGTACGCCAGGGGGCTTTACCCCGACGTCATCATCCTCAACCCAGGGATAAATGTGGTGGAATTCACCGCCCCAGGGCCGGGGACGTACCAGATTTCATGTTCAATGTGGATGGTGAAACCGATCACCGTGGTGGTTGAATGACCTCGTGCATCACGCCCCCTGTAAACCCGCCTGCGCAGTCCGGGTTAGCACGCCTGGAACAATATAACCAGGTAGTAGCCGAGTAGCGCAGCCCAGATCCAGGAGTCAATCCGGTCGAGGATGCCGCCATGGCCCGGGATCAGTCTGCCCGTGTCCTTGACCCCCGCTGTGCGCTTAAACAGGCTGACCAGCAGGTCGCCCACCGGGGTGAGCACGGCCAGCACAAAACCCATCAACGCGCCCTGCCACAGGGGCGTGCCCACAGGCAGAAAAGCCACAGTTCGCCACAGCAACACCAGCAGCGCGCCAAAAACTGTGCCGGTCACAATCCCCCCAACCAAACCTGCCCAGGTTTTTCCCGGGCTGAGCTTTGGGGCCATTTTTCGCACACCCAGCCACTTGCCGATAAAATATGCCCCTGAATCTGCCAGCCAAACGGACGGAAGGGCTGTCAACAGCCAGCCGCGTCCCGCATCCAGGTCTCGCAAGGCAATAAACCCGCCCCCTACCCAGCCCAGGTAGAGCAGGCCGGCCAGGTGCAGGGCAAAGACCACCGCTGCATCCTTTTTACCGCGCTCGTGATCGGACAAAGCTGTGATCGCCGTGATTAAAATCAGCAGCGTCAGGAGGAGCCCCAGAAAAGCCTCTGCGAAGAACCAGCGTTCCACCACCATCAGGCCCACACCCGTCAGCATGACTGCCAGGGAAAGCTGGTACCCCGCATGGCGAAACAGGCGGGTATATTCGTAGGCCGCAAACAGCAGCAGCATAAGAACGGCCAGGCTGAAAACCCACCCGCCAAAGTAGAGCAGAATTAATACAAGCGGCACAAAAACCAGTGCCGCTTTAACACGTTGTGACAACATCAGATCTGTTTGCTCACCCTTATAATTCCTTCAAGCCGCCAAAACGCCGATCCCGCCGGGCATAATCCTCAAGGGCTTTGCGCAGCTCTTCTTCGCCGAAGTCGGGCCAATACACCTGAGGGAAGTACCATTCGGCATAGACCGACTGCCAGGTCAGGAAGTTGCTGGTGCGCAATTCGCCCGACGTGCGGATGACCAGGTCAGGGTCCGGGATATCGCCCGTAAACAGATACTGGTTCACCAGGGCTTCGTCCACATCGTCCGGGGCAACCTGGTCGGCCAGCATGTGCTTGATGGCGTGGATGATCTCGTCTCGCCCGCCGTAATTGAAAGCCAGCACAATGGTAATTCGTCGATTATCTTTGGTGAGCTCAATGGCATGGCGTACTTTGTCCTGCAGGGCTTTCGGAAGCCCGTCGAGGTGGCCGATATGCATCAAACGGGCGCCTTCCTGATGGAATTCCCGCATTTCGCGGTCAATCACATCGGAGAGAATGTGCATCAAGCCCGTGATCTCCGCCTTCGGCCTGGACCAGTTCTCCGTGGAAAAGGCATACAGGGTCAGGTACTCGATACCGAACTTGGCGCTGGCCCTGATGATCGTGCCCAAATTCTCTGTTCCGGCGCGGTGGCCGGCAAGGCGGTTCAGGCCACGCGCTTTTGCCCAGCGCCCGTTGCCATCCATGATGATGGCCACGTGCTTTGGCACAGTGGTTAAGGATGGGTTGACTTCTTCTTCTGCCATAAGACTTACACTTCCATGATCTCTTTCTCTTTGCGCTCGCCGATTTCGTCCACCCTGCCCGTCATCTTATCGGTCAGCTCCTGGAGATCCTTTTCGCCGCGTTCCTGCTCGTCTTCGGAGATCAGTCCCTCTTTCTCAAATTCACGCAAATCCTTGATCAGGTCCCGGCGGACGTTGCGGATGCGCACACGCGTCTCTTCCATGCGATTGTGGACCACCCGCACAAGTTCACGGCGGCGTTCTTCGGTGAGCTGGGGCAGGGTCAGGCGAATCATTTTGCCATCATTGTTGGGCGTCAGCCCAAGGTCTGAAGCCATGATCGCGCGTTCGATATCCTTGAGCGTGGCAGGGTCAAAGGGGCGCACAAGTAATTGGCGTGGCTCAGGAACACTGATCGATGCCAGCTGGATCAGCGGTGTATTGGCACCATAATATTCAACGGGTAAGCGTTCCACCAGTGCAGGTGAAGCACGACCCGTCCGAATGCCTGAAAGGTCATCCTCGAGAGAATCCAGGGCGGCTTGCATGCGTTCAACAGCTTCTCGCAGTGTGTCTTTGATCATGGTTTACCTCCATTGGTTTGCTGAGTGCAAAGCTTGATTTCGCTGATTAAGCATACAACAAAAATGACTGCTCGTCTACCTTGTGTGTAAAAATCTTCCGATCAGGCCCCCACCCGCCAATCACAAACAAACCCGCCCTGTCCCGAAAAGGGGCAAAGCGGGCTTGTATTGATAGGTTTTCCAGCGGCCTGTCAGCCGGGCTTGCATTCACCCCTCATGCCAGGCTGGAACAGCGTTGGAGCATTGACTCGCCATGCCAGAAAACCAGGAGAAGGCGGTTCTTGCCTCGGTCAGACACCGCAGGACACATTAGGATTCCAGTCAGCAAACATCCCTGAAGGATTTTCTTCATAAAGCCAAACAAGCAGGACATATAATCCCAAGACCGGGTTCGGGTGCAAAGACTGCTCAAGAACCTCTGGCAGTACATCGGAAACCGCATCCCAGGGCTCAATTGGTACAGCATACTCAACCGCACCCAGGCGAAGCTGACCATCTTCACCAGGGATAAAGACCATAATTTCCGGTTCTGCAGGGTCCAGCTCGAGATCAACCAGGTTAAAGTTAACAAAGTGATAACCCATGGCCCCATCCGGGCTGGCGACACATTCATCAACATTTACATTTACAAATCCAGCCGCCTCTGCAGCAACTACGGACTGGAACCCCTCAGTGGCCGCGCGTACCTGGCTCAGCCCAGAACCATCCCGGGGCAAGCCGAATGCCGCTGCCACACCTGCGACCACAAGGACCGCAGCGACGACAATGAGAATTTTTTTGTTGATTGAACAACTCCTTTAATTTAATATAAATTGGACAGCATTTGTCCATTATATATAAATTCTGCTCCTGTATCAAATTTGGCTTGAAGATAAGACTGGTAGATCAGTTGATGTCCTCCCACCTTCACTTCTCGTGGTGTCAACAAGACCTACGAAGTCCAGCGGACATGAAAACAAAAAACTGCCCGGATTTAGGGCAGTTTTGACTTGTAAAATCACTGGATGCGCAATTTCGGGCGCGTTTTGGCCTGGCTCCTGGCTTAACTTTCATTCACCAGGGTGCCGACCTTCAAACCGCGCAGGGCTTTGGGGAGTGCCTCTTCATCCCACAGGTTCAACACTAAAATCGGCAGCTTATTTTCCATGCAGAGCGAGATGGCCGTGCTGTCCATCACTTCCAAGCGCCGATTGAGGGTATCGATATAGGTCAGATGATCGAATTTTTCCGCTTCCGGGTGCTGATTGGGGTCCATATCGTAGACCCCGTCCACCTTGGTGGCCTTGATCAACACATTTGCACCGATCTCCATGGCGCGTAATGCCGCCGCCGTATCGGTGGAAAAGTAGGGATTGCCAGTGCCGCCGCCAAAGATCACCACGCGGTCCTTTTCAAGGTGGCGAATCGCCCGGCGCCGGATGTAGGGCTCTGCCACTGAACGCATCTCGATGGCTGATTGAACCCGGGTCATCACATCGATGCGCTCCAGGGCATCCATCAATGCCAGTGCGTTCATTACAGTCGCAAGCATGCCCATGTAATCAGCTGTAGCCCGGTCCATGCCGGCGTGCAAGCCGATCCGGCCGCGCCACAGGTTGCCGGCGCCAATAACCACAGCCACATCGACGCCCATCTCGTGCACTTCCTTAACCCGTTGGGCAATGTAAATCGCCCGGTCGGGATCAATCCCAAAGCCTTCCTCGCCTGCCAGCGCCTCCCCGCTCAGCTTTAACAGAACACGTTGATAAATTAATCCTTTGTTTTCGCTGATCATCTGCCCTCCTTGGTGGTCGTGGTTGATCACTAAAAAGAAAGCCAACCTTGCGGGTTGGCTTTGGGTTGGTTATGCTTCCTCTTCAGCGTCTTCCTCAACGCCGGACTCGGCGCCCAGTTCCCAGCGGACAAACCGCCGGACAACAACCTTCTCGCCGAGCTTGATCACCTGCTGGTCGACCAGGTCCTTGACTGTCATGCTGCCGTCGCGCACATAAGCCTGGTTCATCAGCACGGTCTCTTCTTTGTACTTTTTGAGATAGCCCTCAACGATTTTGGGGACAATCTTCTCAGGCTTGCCTTCTTCAAGCGCCCTGGCTTCGGCAATTTTGGCTTCATGGTCGAGGGCGGCCTGGGGGATATCTTCCTCGGTCAGGTAGAGCGGGTTGGCTGCGGCGATCTGCAAAGCCAGCTCGTGGGCTAAGCTGAGAAAATCAGGCGAACGGCTCACAAAGTCGGTTTCGCAGTTCACTTCCACCATCACAGCCATGCGGCCTTCACCATGCGAGTAAACCTCAATCACACCTTCGGAAGCTTCACGGTTAGCCCGTTTAGCGGCCTTTGCCAAGCCTTTTTCCCGCAGGAAGTCGGTGGCCTTTTGAAAATCGCCATCGGCCTCACGCAGCGCAGCACGACAATCGAGGATGCCACAGCCCGTGGCTTCCCGTAATTCTTTGATCATTTCAGTGGTAATTTCCATCATTATCTTCCTATTATTTTACTCGCTGACCATGTGTTCAGTCTTGATCAACGTCCTCAGTCGGTTCTTCTGCCTCTTCTTCAGCGTCTTCCAGGTCTTCAACCGGTTCATCCTCGGGTTCAGCAGTATCGCTCTCAGTTTCATCTTCCGGCTCAACTTCAGCTTCATCTTCTTCTGGCAGTTCCTCATCCAGGTCTTCTTCCAGCTCGCTGGGTTTGGGCTTTTTAGTACCGAGATACTTGAGGGTCGATTCGCCCAGCAGCTCTTCATCTTCGAGCTCCTGGTCGTCATCGATGAAACGGGTGACGCCGGCAGGCATAGGTTCCGCCTGCAGTTCTTCTTCGTCCATATCCTTGCTGCGGATGGCCTTGCCTTCCATAACAGCGTCGGCGATCTTGCCCACAATCAATTTGATTGCCCGGATCGCATCGTCGTTGGAGGGGATGACGTAATCCACTTTCCCGGGGTCGCAGTTGGTATCGACCATTGCTACCACGGGGATCTTCTTGAGGTTCGCTTCATGAACCGCCGTATCTTCACGCATCACATCCACAACAAACAGAATGTCGGGCAGGCGCTTCATGTTGCGGATACCGCTGAGCCGGTGCTCCAGGCGGGCGATATCCCGCTCGATCATCAGGCCTTCTTTTTTCGTCAGCAGGTCAAGCTCGCCGCTGTCGCGCATGCGCTCGAGCCGTTCCAGTTCAAAGATGCGCTGTTGGATGGTGACCCAGTTGGTGATCGTGCCGCCCAGCCAGCGTTCGTTGACATAGGGCATGCCGCAGCGATCGGCTTCGTCTCGGATGGTATCCTGCGCTTGGCGTTTGGTGCCCACAAACAGGATGGTACCACCTTCGGCAACCCGGTCACGCACAAAGGCGTAGGCATCGTCCAGTAGATGGACGGTTTGCTGAAGGTCGATAATATGGATCCCGTTGCGTTCGGTAAAGATGAACGCACGCATTTTTGGATTCCATTTATTGGTACGATGACCAAAATGGACGCCGCTCTCGAGGAGCGCTTTCATAGTTACAACAGGTGACATGGTTATTAAACTCCTTTGCGTTTTAACCTCCGCCTCCTTCTGGCTTGCCCCTCACCCATGATATGGGCACGCAGGGCAAATCCGGAGGCGTGTGAAATAATGCTGTCCGCTCAATTTGACAGCGGTATGAGTATATCACAACGAAATTGAAATGGGAAGTACACCATCTGAAGTTGTGTCAAGGCAAAGTTAAAATGTCCTAATTGTGCACACGAACAGGTTTGTCAACCTGATTCCCAACAGAATTCTGCTGGGCGATTAGTTAATCTTGATTGGATATACGTCAATCGCTTAACCTGGTTATTGGGCTGGCTGACCAAACCGAAAAACAGTCGGAATCGCTTATAATGAAAACCGATAATTACACACCAGGATGAGTGCGATGACTGACAACTCAAATTTCACCTACTATCACCCCATTACCGTGCGCTTTGCTGACCTGGATGCGCAAGAACACGTCAACAATGCCGTCTACCTGACCTACCTGGAGAGTGCCCGCCTGGGCTACTATGAAAAAGCCGGCATCTGGCACCCTGATGGCGGGATGCAGTCAGGTATGGTGGTGGCACATATCGACATTGACTACCTCGCCCCAATCCGCTTTGGCCAGGTGCTCCGCGTGGGGTTGAGGCTGATCCGTATGGGGGGCAAGAGCTTCACCCTCGGCTTCCTGATCGAATCCCTCCCGGAGCACACCCAGATGGCCAGCGGCACCTCCGTGATGGTCACTTACGACAGCCAGAGCGGGAAAAGCATCCCCATCCCTGCGGACTGGCGTGAAAAAATCACCCGTTTTGAAGAAATGAATGGAGAATCATGAACCTGCCTGAAATTGACGTCCAGGAGATGATCCGCTTTTTAACCCGGCTCCTGGAAACACCCAGCCCAACCGGCTTCACAGACCAGGCTATCTCTTTATGCGAGGAGTACCTAACCTCCCTGCCCGGAGTCCAGCTGGCACGTACCCGCAAGGGTGCTCTGGTCGCCACACTGCCTGGTGAGACGGATAGCCCCTGGCGGGGCCTGACCGCCCATGTGGACACCCTCGGCGCGATGGTGAAGGAGATTAAATCCAACGGCAGGCTGAAGCTTACCAAAATCGGCGGCTATGCCTGGAACACCGTAGAGGGGGAAGGCGTCAGCGTTTTCACCCGGGCAGGAGATGTTCTGCGGGGCAGTTTGCTCCTGACCAAGGCATCCACCCATGTGCACGGCGGTGATGTGGGCAAGACGGAACGCAACGATGACACCATGGAAATCCGTTTGGACTCACGCACAACCAGTGCCGAAGAAACGCGCACGTTGGGTATCGGCGTCGGCGATTTTGTGGTCTTCGACCCCCGGGTGGAGGTCACGAATGGATTTATCCGCTCGCGCCACCTGGATGACAAGGCGTGCGTTGCCTGCATGATCTACGCTGCCAAAGCCCTCTCCGCTGCTGGGCTGCAGCCCAAGGCAACCACCATCCTGCACGTGAGCAATTATGAAGAGGTCGGCCATGGTGCTGCGGCCGGGATCCCGCCCCAGGTGAGCGAGTTAGTTTCAGTCGATATGGCGGCGGTGGGCGACGGGCAGGCCTCCGATGAGTTCCATGCTACGCTGTGCGTCAAAGACTCCGGCGGGCCCTATCATCATGGACTCAGCCAGCGCCTGCGCCAGCTGGCTGAAGCCAACGATATCCCGCACAAAGTGGATATCTACCCCTATTACGGCTCGGATGGCGAGGCGTTCTGGCGGGCGGGCGGCGATGTGGCCGTGGCCTTGATCGGGCCGGGTGTGGATGCCTCCCATAACTACGAACGCACCCACACCGAGGCGCTGGCGGCCACCACGCGTTGGTGCCTGGCCTACTTTCTGAGTTAACCGGCACATCACGAACTTAGGGCTGCCTCCGCAGCTTTTGAGGCAGCCCGATAAAAACACCAACAAATCACATCCCCCTGATCTCAATGTTCACTGTTCAGGCCCGCAGGGGCTTAACCCTGCAAGCCCGGGCATCCTAAAGGCACACTCTGATGCAGAAACCCCTGGGGCTTGTGCGTTCACTTTTTAATTATGGGCGGCTGTCCAGGTCGCTTTTCGAACAGCGGTAATGCCAGGCCTACGTCGCAGCGACGCCCCGGGGGGCGTCGCTTAAACTTATGATTTATTTGGGGCTGTCTTTTTTGACAGCCCCGTTTTGAGAGGAGAGAAAAAGATGCTGTCCGGTCTTAATTCTCAGGAGGGAGCAGGATGCTGTCGATCACGTGGATGACACCGTTATCGGCGATGATGTCGGTGATGATCACTTCTGCGCCGTTGATGAATACTTTGCCATCCTCCACACGAATGCTGATGGTCTCGCCCAGCAGGGTTTCCGCTTCTTCGAGCAGGACCACATCTTCCGCCAGCACCCGGCCTTCAACCACATGGTAAAGCAGAATGTTGGTTAGTGCGGGAATGTCCGCCAGCAGGGCTTCAATCGTGCCCTCAGGCAGTTGGGCAAAAGCCTCATCGGTGGGGGCGAAGACGGTGAAGGGGCCGTCACCAGCCAGAACATCAGCCAGACCGGCAGCCTGAACAGCGGCAACCAGGGTGGTGAAGCGGCCATCAGCCACAGCAAGATCAACCAGCGACTGGGGTTCGGGCTCTGGCTCTTCAACTATGATGGGCTCTTCGGTTTGAACAGGGGCGGGTTCGGGCGCTGCCGCTGGCGCACAGGCAACAATTAGCAAGCCCAATACCAATACCGATGAAACAGCCAAAAGCAACCGCTTGTTAAACATGGTGTAACTCCTTTTATTATTGATTTGTTTTGTATATCCTTTGTACATTGACTGTATTTTAGGTGATCGCAACACCTTTTCCAATAATGTGTACAAAGTTTGTATATGTTTTAGTGTAATTCGTATTTTGCTGTCATTTCGCCGCTTTGCAAAACCCCTTGCAGCATGCGAGCACACCCCCTGACACAAACCGCAGATGACATTCCGCCAAAAGGGTTTTATCCCAGGGATATTGATGTATACTCGAAGTGATATGCCCGACCTGATGCACCGACTGCAAACCCACGACCTGGGATTCCTGGAAATCGTCGCAGAACTTTGGGGGTTGGAAGTCACAGCGCCTGATGTGCGCACCGCCCTGCCGGTCCTGACCCGCGCCCTGCGTGACCCAGCCCTGGTGATCGAAATCGTCGAGACCCTGCCCGCAAATGCCCGCCAGGCCCTGGACGCCCTCGTGCGCCACGCAGGCTGGATGCCCTGGGCGCGCTTCAACCAGAGTTACGGGCCACTGCGCGAGGTTGGCCCCGGTAAGCGCGACCGTGAGAAACCCTATCTCGAACCGATTTCACCAGCCGAAACCCTCTGGTATCGCGCCTTAATCGGCCGGGATTTTCTTCGCCGCGGCGGAGAACTGCAAGAATGTGCCTACATCCCAGACGATGTACTGGGCCTACTCCCCCCGGTCAAGCCCAACGAACCCCAGCCGCCTGGCAGGCCGGCCTCTCCAGGCGAGACAGCCCGTATCCAGCCTGCATCTGACCGCATCCTGGACCACACTTGCACCCTCCTGGCAGCCCTGCGCCTGGGAGACCCGGGACGTTCCCCCGGGCTTCCCGCCTGGCAGCCCCCATTCCGGGTGGTGCACGCCTTACTGGCTGCCATGAAACTGATCAGTTCGGAAGAACAGCCGGTGCCTGAGGATGCGCGCCCCTTCCTCGAAATGCCTCGGGGTGAGGCCTTAGCCTGGCTGGTGCGGGGCTGGCGCGCTTCACCTGAGTTCAATGAGCTGCGCTTGGTTCCCGGCCTGGTGTGCGAGGGCGCCTGGCGCAATGACCCCCTCACAGCGCGGGATCGGGTGCTGGCGAGGCTCAGCGAGGTGCCGGAGGGCGCCTGGTGGCACCTAGAGAGTTTTGTGCGGGCCATGCACCAGCTTGAGCCCGATTTTCAGCGCCCAGCTGGCGACTTTGACACCTGGCTGGTGCGCGATGCCCGCAACGGCGAATCCCTCAGCGGGATCCAGCATTGGGACCGGGTGGATGGCGCCCTGGTGCGCTTCCTGATCACAGGCCCGCTGCACTGGCTCGGGATGATTGACCTGGCTTTCACGGCTGAAGGCGATTCGCCAGCAGCCTTCCGCTTCTCAAACTGGTCAGAGCGCCTGCTGCTCGGGCAGCCAATCGCAGAGCTGGCTGAGGAAGATCAGCCGTTGGCAGCACACTCAGACGGCACGCTCAAGGCCAGCACCCACACCCCCCGCCTGGCGCGCTATCAAATTGCCCGTTTTGGCCTGTGGGTGGACGAAACCGATCAGAACTACATCTACAAGCTGACCCCGACCTCGCTCAAGACCGCTGCAAGCCAGGGACTCAAAATAGCGCACCTGGAAACGCTGCTGGAGCGCTACAGCGAAGCACCTCCGCCCAGCCTGCTGGCTGCCTTGCGCCAATGGGATCAGAAGGGCGGCCAGGCGCGCATTCACCCCGCAGTTGTCCTGCGTGTCGAGGACCCGCGCATCCTGCAAGCCTTGCGGGAATCTACGGCGGCACGCTTTTTGGGCGATCCCCTGGGACCAACCTCGGTGATTCTCCACCCGGGGGCTGAAGAAAAGGTGGCGGCAGCATTGGCGCGCCTGGGTTACCTGACGGATATAGCCTTCGAGATCGTTGAATCCAGCCAACCCGATCAGCCCAAACTATAATTAACCCATGACAAACCCGTCACACCAACCCAAGGTTCCCACGGAAGCCTCGCGCCCCAAGCGCCCGTTACCTATCAAGCTGATCATATGGGTCATGAGCCTGTGGTCGCTTTTGGGCTGGCTGCGCTTTGGGCAGGCTGTGACTGAGCGCGAGGTGATCATCCGCTTGGTGGGGCCAGGGCTGCACGCCTACCTCCTGCTGGCCGGCCTGGCCTGGGGATTGATGGCGCTTCCGGTGCTGTGGGGTGTGCTCCGCCGTGCAGGCTGGGCACCGATCCTCCTGATGGCAACCGGTGTGCTTTACCCGGCTTTTTACTGGATAGAACGCCTGCTTATGTGGCAAGACACAACTGCCCGGCGGAACTGGCCTTTCATGCTGCTGTTTACGGCCATGTGGTTTGGGCTGGTGGCGTGGGGCTTGCACGCTGCACGCGCCAGGAGATATTTTCCTGACTCCGATTAGAAGAATGAGGTTAACCATGCAAGACCAGGAACGCGAGATCAAATTCTACATTCAAAACCTTGAGGCGGTGGACCAGCGCCTGCACATCTGCGGCGCTGACCTGGCCCGAGAACGTACCCTCGAGATCAATCTGCGCTTTGATACCGCAGACCTGTCCCTTTATAAGAGCGGTCGCTTGCTCCGCCTGCGGCAGGATGACCGCGCCCGGGTCACTTATAAAGCCGATGCGCGTGTTGAAGGCGGTGTGATCGCCCGCACAGAACTTGAATTCACCGTCGATGACTTCGCCACAGCGCGTAAATTATTTGAGGCCCTGGGCTATCAGGTGACGGTGATGTACGAGAAATACCGCCGGGTTTACCATATAGGGGATGTGGAAGTCACCCTGGATGAACTCCCCCTGGGCAACTTCGTTGAGATTGAGGCCCCCAACAACACCCTGATCGAGGCCGCAGCCGAGATGCTGGGCCTGGATTGGTCCAAAGGGATCGCCACCAACTACCTGGGCCTGTTTGAGATCGCCCGGTCGCGGCGCGGTTTCACGTTCAACGACCTCTCCTTTGAAAACTTTGCAGATCTGACGCTGCTGCCCAGTGACATGGGCGTTCAGCCGGCAGACGGGTGAATTTTGGGTTAAAGGTATCGGGGGTTGGATCTCAGTATTTAGGCTGTGATGTACAGAAATGGGGCGGCAGGTTACCATTTCAGCAGAAATCACAGGTCGATCTTGCTGGGGAAGCAGGCAGCCATCAGCGCGCTTTCCCAGGTCAGTTTACACGGGGGTATAATTACAGGTTGCGCAAATTACGCAACAAATGTTTCTAAAAAATAAAACGTTTGTGCTATAATTGATGGAATGAGCAGCAATAAAATGATGATGGCCCGTGACAACTTGCGCGTGGTCGGCGCACGCGAACATAACTTAAAAAACATAACCGTTGAGATCCCTCGCGACAAGCTGGTGGTGATCACTGGCTTGTCGGGCTCGGGAAAGAGCTCATTGGCCTTTGACACGATCTTTGCGGAAGGCCAGCGGCGCTATGTCGAGTCGCTTTCGGCGTATGCCCGCCAGTTCTTAGGGCAGATGAGCAAACCCAACGTTGAGTCAATCGAAGGGCTCTCGCCGGCGGTCTCGATCGATCAGAAAGCAACCTCGCACAACCCCCGCTCCACCGTAGGCACGGTCACCGAGGTCTACGACTACCTGCGCCTGCTGTATGCCCGCGCCGGCATTCCCCACTGCCCCGTGTGCGGACGGGTGGTGCAAAAGCAGTCCGCCCAGGAGATCGTGGAGGACATCGAAGCCCTGCCCGCAGACAGCCGCCTGCAGATCCTTGCGCCCCTGGTACGCGAGCGTAAAGGCACCTATCAGGCCGTCTTTGATGAAATTCGTAAAGCAGGCTTTGTCCGCGCCCGGGTCGACGGGCAAACCGTTTCGCTCGACGAAGAATTCAACCTTGAACGCTATAAAAAACACACCATTGAAGCCGTGGTCGACCGGGTGATCCTGCGCGAGCACGAAAACGACGAAGACGCACAGGCCAGCCGCTCCCGGCTGACGGATTCCGTCGAGACGGCGCTGAAATTTGGCGACGGCTATGTCACCATCCAGGTCCTCTCGGAAGAGCCGCCGCGCGATATCCAATTTTCAGAACACCTCGCCTGCCCGGAGCACGGCAGTGTGATCACCGAGATCGAACCGCGCACCTTCTCTTTCAACACCCCCCACGGCGCCTGCCCGACCTGCCAGGGCCTTGGCAGCCGCCAGGAAATCGACCCTGACCTGCTCATCCCGGACCGCTCGGTCGCGCTGGTCGATGGCGCCATTATGGATGAATCCTGGAATGGCCCCAAGGATAACGGCGGTTATTACTGGCAAATGCTGGAGGCCGTGGCCGAGCATTACAACATCGACCTGGAAGCACCGGTGTCTTCCATTTCAGAAGAAAAACTGAACAGGATCCTCTATGGCACCGGTGGAAAAGAGCTCAATGTCTCCTTCACCGGCCGCAACGGGCGAAAAAGCAGCTTTAACGCTTCATTTGAGGGCGTAATCACCAACCTCGAACGCCGCTACCGTGAGACCAATTCCGAATACATCCGCGGCAAGATTGCCGAATTCATGAGCGATCAGCCCTGCCCGACCTGCAACGGAAACCGTCTGCGTCCGGAAGTTCTGGCCGTGACCATTGACGGAAACAACATCGTGGAAATCACATCCTGGCCAGTGCGTCGAAGCCTGGCCTGGGTTGAGAAGCTTTCCAATGCCGATTCGCCCTTCACCGCGCGTGAAGCGCTGATTGCGGAACGCATCCTCAAGGAAATCGCAGCCCGTCTGGGGTTCTTGGTCAACGTCGGGTTGGACTACCTGACCCTGCAGCGATCAGCCGGGTCACTTTCCGGTGGAGAGGCGCAGCGCATCCGCCTGGCGACCCAAATCGGCTCGCGGCTGATGGGTGTGCTGTACGTGCTGGATGAGCCCTCTATCGGTCTGCACCCGCGCGACAACGACCGCCTGCTGACCACCCTGGAGGGCATGCGTGACCTGGGCAACACCGTCCTGGTGGTGGAACACGACGAAGAGACCATCAGGCGGGCCGATTGGGTGGTGGATTTAGGCCCCGGCGCAGGCGATCTCGGCGGCGAGATCGTCGCGGAAGGTCCGCCCGAAGTGATCATCGACCATCCCATCTCCCTGACTGGCGCTTACCTCTCAGGCCGGAAGTTTGTCCCGGTACCGGAGAAACGCCGGCCTGGCAATGGGGCACACCTGGTATTGCGCGGCGCCCGTGAGAACAACCTCAAAGACATCACCCTCGACCTCCCCTTAGGGAAGTTCATCTGCATCACCGGGGTATCCGGATCGGGCAAGTCCTCTCTGCTCATCGACACGCTCTACCGCTCCCTGGCACGCCAGCTGCACGGCGCCCGGTCTTTGCCTGGCGATTTTGACACCATGGAAGGCGTGGACAACATCGACAAGATCATCAACATTGATCAATCACCGATCGGGCGCACGCCACGTTCCAACCCCGGCACATACACCGGTGTGTTTGATTACGTACGGGACCTGTTTGCGGAAATGCCCGAAAGCAAGATGCGCGGCTATAAGAAAGGCCGCTTCAGTTTTAACGTCAAGGGCGGGCGGTGTGAAGCCTGCGCAGGCCAGGGGCAGATCAAGATCGAGATGCAGTTCCTGCCGGATGTGTACGTGCCTTGCGATGTGTGCCATGGCGCCCGCTACAACCGGGAGACCCTGCAGATCCTTTTCAAAGATCACAGCATCGCAGATATCCTCGATATGACCATCGATACCGCAGCGTCCTTCTTTGAAGCCTTCCCCAAGATCACCCGCCGGCTGGAAACCCTCCAGGATGTCGGGCTGGGCTATATCCGGCTGGGGCAGTCAGCAACGACCCTTTCCGGCGGAGAAGCCCAGCGCGTTAAGCTCTCCAAAGAGCTTTCACGCCGGTCAACCGGCAGCACGCTGTATGTCCTCGATGAGCCCTCAGTCGGCCTGCACGCCGCCGATGTGCACCGTTTGATCGAAGTGCTCCAGCGTCTTGTGGACGAAGGCAATACCGTCGTGATCATTGAACACAACCTCGACATCATCAAGGTCTCAGATTGGATCATCGACCTCGGCCCCGAAGGCGGCGATGCCGGCGGCGAGATCATCGCGGAAGGCGAGCCTGAAGAAGTTTGCGAAATGCCCCAGTCGTACACCGGCCAGTTCATGAAACGCATCCTTAACTGCCAAAAAGCAAAGGTTGCTGCGTAGAACCTTGCAAACCTCACACGTTTTGGGCTTTTTTAGGGCTGTCAACAGCCAATTTAGCCGCTCCAGGGGTGACTCGACCTTAAATTCATTATCGGTTAGAATGGAATAGTAAATTTTCTTTATAGATGGGGCTTTCCGGCTGATTTACCGGAACGAGCCGCAAACGAAGAGGAAAATCTTATGAGCAAAAAAGATGCAAAAAATGTGATTTCATCTTATCGCAAAAAACAAAAAATGGGCCCCTATATCCTTGGCGGGTTGGCTATCCTGCTGGTGGTGGTTGGCATCGTCTTGCTGGTTGTTTACCTGGTCGGCGGTGGCGGCGGCCTGCAATTTTCGCTGTTCAGCACCAATACACCCACGCCGACGGAAACCCCAACGCCCACGCCTGTCACCCCCACAGCGACGTTTACCCTGACCCCCACGGTCACGGACACCCCCACGCCCACAGCGACCAGTACCCCATCGGGGCCGGTTGAATATGTGGTCCAGGAGCTGGACAACTGCACAACCATAGCCGAGGAATTTGAGGTTGATGTGGAAGTGCTGCTGGTGCTCAACAACCTCGACAGCCGCTGCCTGATCTACCCTGGAGATACAATTCTCGTCCCGGCGCCCGGTCAGCAGCTGCCCACTGCTACTCCGATCCCTGATGATACTGCCCCCGGCACGCTGATCGAATACCGCGTGCGCCCCGGCGACAGCCTATTCGCCCTGGCGGTGGAGTTCAACAGCGAAGTGGACCGCATCGTTCAGGAGACCAACCGCTACCGGCGGGAAAATGACCTGGATGAAATGGAAAGCGAGACAGATATCTTCGTTGGCGACCTGCTGATCATCCCGGTCAACATCGTGCCGACGCCGATCCCCACCAACACAGCCACGCCTGCGTCCTGATTTGGCTTTACATGCACGATTGATCAATTGACCCCTGCCCGGCGGCCTGTTTCCGAAGCATCACTGCGGATGAGGCCGCCGGTTGGCATTTAATGCAGCCAACCCTTCTCGAATATATCCAGGTAGACAAAACCAGAGATTGGCAAACTTGTGAGTTTTTGAGAGCTTAACGCGCCTACGATACAGGTGACCGGAAATTAAACCTGACCTGCACAGAAAGGGTCACCCCCTATGAAAAATATGCTCTGTCCCAAATGCCATTCCAACGAAATTGTTCGTTTGCCGGGCAGCATCCAGCCGCCATCCACTTTGGGCGGGCCCAAATCGCTGTCTGCGTTCAAAACCATTAACACCACGCAGTACTGCTGCGCGAATTGCGGTTTCAGCGAGGTGTGGGTCGACAACCCGGACGACCTGAAAGCCTTGCTGAAGAAGTACGGATTTTAATGGTAAATCACAGCGGGGCGTCACTACGGGCGTGGTGAAAGGGCTGGATTTATTTCCGTCAAATCCCCATCCCGACATGCCCCCGGGTTAGCAACATCCAATCGCAGGCGATCGATCCCCGGCTGTCATTACGGTG
>NPIE01000081.1_pt2 | contig 98824 bp, 104 predicted proteins | sample 8637661 | NCBI WGS metagenome assembly NPIE01 (sample SAMN07420842, study PRJNA396082) | bioreactor metagenome | isolation source: sample BA12 brine-fed electro-methanogenic bioreactor BA | place: Japan: Kochi | collected 2016-12-09
AACCGACCGCATCAGAGATAAAGATATAGACCTATATGGGGTCTTAGCATTCTTGAGATCACGACATTTCGATGGAGGATTGCGATATGAGTAGCGAGATGATATTGTTATCAAAGGTCGTAGCGGTCATGCTTCTGGCTGCGGCACTCTCCGGCAGCGCTTACGCCGGCTGCAGCAGTGGCGGCTGCGGCGTTGGAAGCGGAGGGGAATGGAGGTCGGGCCTCGACTTCATCGGAGCCTCACCGGATGCCGTATCAGTGGTGAATAAGGCCCCGGAGGCCGAGGCGATCGAGGTTGAAGAGCCGATGGCTCCCCCTTCGGAGATCACCCCTGAAAAGCTCGCAGAAGACCGGGAGGGCGACCAGCGCCTGGTGGCAGCTTACGTCGGAGTTCCCGGGGATGCCTCTTTCATCGAGGGATCGATCCTCCTGCCCATGGCCTCGGTCTTCAACGAGGACGGCACCCTGAAGTCGCCCGCTGAGATCGCCGACCTCTTCGGGGCGGCAGGGATCACCGAGGACGACCCCCTCGTCATATACGGCGACTATTTGGTGTACGAGACGTTCGCCTTCTGGGTCATGAAATATATCGGCCATGAGGAGGTCTTCATCCTGGACGGGACGAGAGGAGACCGGGAGGCTGCGGGACTTTTGTTCGTCGCAGACCCCAAGCAGCCGGCGGAAGTAGTCTATGTGCAAGACCCAAAATCGGACCTTTTGGCCGGCGATGAAGATCTTGTGGGAGCCCAGCTCGTCGACGCCAGCAGCGCCGCCGAGTATGACGCCTGGCACGTGGAGGGGGCGATCAACATAGAGTCATCGACCTTGATCGGTCCGGACGGACGCCTCGCCGACGACGAGGCGCTGAGCTCGGCCTTCAGCGGACTGGATATGGATCAGCCGGTGGTCGTCACCTCCAGCAGGAGAGGGCAGGCCCCGATAGTCTGGTACGCCCTTTACACCCAGGGGCGCCAGGCGGGCCTATACCTCCCAGCAAGCCAGGCCTGAAAACTGAAAGAGAAAAGAATAAGGGCGGATCTCCAAGAGGACGGGGATGGCCGGACCGTGGCCCCGGGCCCTTTGCTGGCCGGGACCAAGCTTTTCATTTTTTATCGAGGATCTTTATAAGATGGTAGCCGAACTCGGTCTTAACCGGCCCCACCACCTTCCCCTTCTCCCCCTCGAAGGCTGCCCGCTCGAACTCAGGGACCATCCTCCCCTTGCCGAACCATCCCAGGTCGCCCTTATTCTTCGCCGATGGGCAGTCGGAGTGCTTCCGGGCCATCTCCGCGAAGCTTTCGCCCTTGCTGATCTTCTCCAGGACTTCCTTCGCCTTCTTCTCGGTCTTTACGAGAATGTGGGCCGCATGAACCTGTTTCGTCATGGAGGGTTCGAGAGGTCTGGCCGGATAAAAAGGTTATGTGGATTCGAAGATCCTCTGGACGGAATGCCCAAAGACTACGCGGTTAGACGACGCGGTTAGACGATACGGTAATGCTCTTTTGGGATCTTCATCTCGAACTGCGCACCCTCGCCCTCAATGCCAGTCTCGGCGATCGAGATCCCCGATATCCCCAAAATCCCCCTCGCGAGAAAGAGGCCGCTTTTGGCATTTCTCCCGACGGCCCGATCGAAGATCCGCTCCTTTTGATCCGCTGGAACTCCGACCCCATCGTCTTCGAAGACGATGACGCCGACGTCACCGAGGTCTAGAAACGAGATCGTAATCTTCGTCGTCGTTTTGCCGTGCCTGACTGAGTTCTCCATGAGGGTGGAGAAGACTTTCTCCATCAGAGGATCTGCGAAAACCTCCCCCGGCCCCGTTTGGACATCCAAGCCGACTCTGTCCAAGGAGATCGACGATTGGGCCATTTTAGCCAACGTCTCCACCCGCTGCCACCGAGGGGCCTCCATACCCATCTCCTGGCAGTCCCGAATGAAGGAGATCTGCCTTCGGGCCGATTTCGAGAGGTCCAGGATGGTGGATGCGCATCTCTGGAGGGGGGAATCGGAGGCCGCCATCTCGCTGAGGATCTGGGCCTGCCCCTCGATCGCCGAGATCCGGTTCGTCAGGTCATGACGGGTGACGCTGGAGAGAAGGTTCAGCTTTTTGTTAGTCTCCTTCAGGGCCTCTTCGGCGAGCTTGTGGTCGGTGATGTCATGCCCCGACGACTGAAACTCCACGACGTCCCCTCTTCCGTCGAAGATGGCGCGATCCGTCCACTGCTGCCATCGGACCTCGCCGCCCGGCAGGATCACCCGATGAAGCGATCTCACCACGAAACAGTCCTATGGATATCAACGCCATCTTATCTTGAAACATATGCCAGTCTTCGTCCGGCATCATGCTCTGGAGGGTATGGCCAACGAGATCCTCTCGCCTCTTTTCGAAATATCGGCAGTAAGCGTCGTTGACAAAGGTGATCGTCCCATCGGGCATGAATCGACATATCAGGTCGGTCTGGCCCTCCACCAGGGTTCTGTACATCTCCTCGCTCTTCTTCAGGGCCTACTCCGTTCGCTTCTGCTCAGTTACGTTCATGACAGAGACGACGTACTGCTTTGTCCTGGGAACGATGCTGGCCCTGAAAAGCCCCCTCTTTCTTTCGCCCCATCTGTCGATCAGGTCGGCTCCGTATTGAGAGGTCGTCGTTTTGAGCCTCCTCTGCCCCTTTTGGAAGAGTTCCCGGAGCCGTTCCCGATCCTCCTCGACGACGAACTCGTCCCACCTCATCTTCCCCTCAATCTCCGAGGGAGAGAATCCTAAGAGTGCCTCCGACTCGGAGTTCACCTTCGATATGAGGCCGTCCTCCTCCACAATCGCCATCGCCGTGCCGCTGTTCTCGAAGATGGTGCGGTAGTACTCTTCGTTCTTTTGGAGGGCCTCCTCCGCCCGTTTTTGGTCGGTAACGTCTATGCTGACTCCCAAGGCAGCCCTCATACGCCCAAACTCGTCGAAGAGGGGATAAGTCGAGAATAGAGCGGAAAACTTCTCCCCGGATTTTCGTACCAGGGTCGTGGACCCAGAAAATCCCCTCCCCCCTTCCCGCATTCGCCGATGCATCTCAGGAATGAGGGCTGCATCCTCAGGGAGATGAAGCCTCGATACCGTCTTTCCAACGATCTCATGGCGACGGTATCCGAAGATCTTCTCAGCACCGGGGCTGAACTCTAGTACGGTGGGGTCGGGGTCATGAGCATCGGTTATTATGAAAGAGACGTTATCTGCGGCCTCGAAGATGGCTCGAAGCTGCTCCTCGCTCCTTTTGAGCACCTCCTCTGCCTGGAGGCGGACGATGGCGTTTCCGGTCATGGCTGCTATCGTTTCCAGGGAAGTACGTCCCTGGAGAGGGACCTCATCGGATGTGTGAGATCCTACGCTGTAGTAGCCTATGACCTCGCCCTCGTGGTGGACGGGGACGACGGCCATGGCCCGGAGCCCCTCCCTCTCCCGGGCAATCTGAAGCGGAAGATCCTTATCTTGATACCCGATGTAGATCGGCTCTTTCGCCCTTGCGATCACGGAGGTGCTCGGATTTCGCCTCCTCCTGGATATCGCCTCGACGAACTCGGAGGAAAATCCGGCAGAGTGGTGGAGGAGGAAGCTCCCGGACCCTCTGTCGAGAAGGTACATCGTTCCGCAGTCGGTCTCCGAAACCTCGATCGCCGCCTCGACGCAGAGCTTCAGGGCCGCGGATAGAGATGAGGCTCCGGAGAGCTGGAGGGCCAGCTCTCTCTGAACCAGATCTTCCTTTCGTGACCGCTCCCGGTCTGCCGCCTGCCGGACCTGATGAGAGAGCTCTGCAAAGAGGACCTTCGGGTCGCCGTCTTTTTGCATGTAGTAGTCGGCACCGGAGTTCAGTGCCTCGATCACCACCTCCTCCCGACTTTTTCCTGTGAAGAGGATGAAGGGGATCTCGATCTTTCGGCTTCGCACAGCCTTCAGAAGTGAGATCCCGTCCATCTCCGGCATGGCATAATCTGAGATGACGACCTCATAGGGGCACCGATCGACCGTCAGCTTCGCCAGGGCAATGGCCGCCGACGCCGTCGCGTCGACCTCGATATCTCCGGACCTCTCGAGAAAGATCCGGGTCAGCTCGAGGATGCTGGGGTCGTCGTCCACCATCAGGACCCGGATCATCGACATCCTCCAATGAATTTGTTCAAACGTCCGTCAAGGGAGAGATCAAAATAGGACCATAAATGATTTAACAGTGGATTTATATGAAGAAGTATATGTTCACAATATTTCGATTCGTATTTTAAGATTTGATCGATCATCTCAGGAGATCTCCTGCGCCTACGTTTTTTGCTCAACACTTCCGATCAGGGAAGCCCCATGATCATCGCCAGACTTCTTCAAGTCCCATCCTCTAAAAGGTTTATTAGGGTTTTCGATTTATTTGTCACTTTCCCCATGATTTGTAAAACCTATTTTTAAATTTTTAATCATTAAAAAAGAGCGCGGATATCGGTTGCGATCTTCGTCCCATCTGGGAAGTTAAAGAAATCCCCTTGAACGGGGGGACTCCGGCCCCGTCTTGGCGGGAGACCTTCGATCCGGGGGATTTCGAAGTCGTTCTCAAGTTTCGGCCCACCGCGGAAAAGCCCACTTTTTGAGAAAACGAGTGGTGCGGACCGTCGCACGACTCGACTTCGGCTTTTGGGCTCACTCGCCCTTGTCCTGGATGGCGGGGGCGATCTTTTGCCCCAGGTGGGCGTCGGGGGCGACGTCGTAGACCTCTCCCTTGATGAACTTCTCCACCAGCTCTCTTGCCAGGTAATCGGGGTACTGGATCGGCGGATGCTTCATGGTGTAGGCCGATATCTCAAACAGAGGTCCTCCGATCTTCCTGTCGATGGCCAGCTTACAGATCCTTATGGCGTCAATGGTGGACCCGCCGCTGTTGGGAGAGTCCTCAACAGAGAGCCTCAGCTCCAGGTTTATGGGGACGTCGCCGAAGATCCTCCCCTCCATTCTCAGAAAACAGATCTTGTTGTCCTTCTGCCATGGGACGTAGTCGGAGGGGCCGATGTGGATGTCGTCGGCCATGAGGGGGACGTCGAGGACCGACTGGACCGCCTCGGTCTTGGAGATCCGCTTGGACTTGAGCCGCTCCTGGTTGAGCATGTTCAGAAAATCGGTGTTTCCGCCGGTGTTGAGCTGGTAGGTTCGGTCGAGCTTGCATCCCCGGTCGCTGAAGAGCTTGGCGAGGGTCCTGTGGACGATGGTCGCGCCTATCTGGCTTTTGACGTCGTCGCCGACTATCGGGACGCCTGCGTCCTTGAACCTCTTCGCCCAGGCCGGATCGGAGGCGATGAAGACGGGCATGCAGTTGACGTATCCTACCCCAGCGTCCAGGGCGGCCTGGGCGTAGAAGCGGCTCGCCTCCTCGGAGCCGACGGGCATGTAGTTGATCAGAACCTCGGCACCGCTATCTTCCAGCTCACCCACCACGTCGCAGGGGTCAGCGTCCGAGACGATGAAGGTCTTGTTGTCGTCGTAAGAGGACATGTGAGGAGCTACACCATCCAGGACCGGCCCCTTCTTCACCTCTACACCCATGTATGGAACTTCCGGATAGAAGACCTTGGTGCAGTTGGGAGGTGCGAAGATGGCGTCGCTCACATCCCTTCCCACCTTTCGTTCGTCTATGTCGAAGGCCGCCACCACCTCGATGTCCCCCGGCCGGTAGCCGCCGACGGACCGGTGCATGAGTCCTATACAATTTTCATCATCAGAATTTTTATAATATTCAATTCCTTGGATGAGAGAGCTGGCGCAGTTGCCTAGACCGGCAATTGCTAATTTTATCTTTTTCAACCACATCGCCTCCCAAATTCGCCTGAAGTAGTAAAGATTGACGCGATACCGAGTATGCTACATTTCTATTAGATAAATCTATAGGCCATCCTGTCAGCCTAATTTGAGCTTCGAAAGGTCGTCCGAAGTTATTTTTTTTCTCCTACTGGAGGCGGAAATTTCAGCCATAAAAAGAGGGTGACGAGGATCTCATATCCCCCTCTCGGGAACCTTTTGAACTCAAGAGTAGATCTCATTCCTCTTCTTCGGGCCCGTCCGGGGGTAGGACCCCAGAACCTTGGTCATGGCGGCCCTCTCTCTTATCCGGGCCAGGGCCTCCTCGACTTGGGGATCTTTCGCGTGACCCTCCAGGTCGATGAAGAAGTAGTAGTCTCCTAGGCCCCGCTTGCTGGGCCGCGACTCGATCTTGGTGAGGTTGATCCTCCTCTTCGCAAACTCACCCAAAACCTTCCAGAGGGCTCCGGGCTCGGCCCGCTCCAAGTATATGGCGAGAGAGGTCTTGTCTTTGCCCGTAGGCTCCGGCCCTCTCTGGCCCACCACCACAAACCTGGTCACGTTCTGGTCAGAGTCCTGGACGTCTCTTTCGATCACCGAAAGGCCGTACCTTCCAGCAGCCTCGGCGTCGGCGATAGCCGCCATCTCCGAAAACTCCTGGGCGAGCTTTGCGGCGTGGCTGGTGGAGCCGGTCGTCCTCAGCTCGGCCTCGGGAAACCGACGTTTGAGGTAGCCTCGGCACTGGGCCAGGGCCTGGGGGTGAGAGAGGATCACCTTCACCTCCTCGGGCCTGCCGGTGCCCAGGAGGCAGTGTCTCACCCGGAGGTTGATCTCGCCCGTGATCTTGACGTCGCGGCGGAGGAGGGCGTCGAGGGTCATCCCCACCGAACCCTCCAGGCTGTTTTCCAGGGGAACGACCCCCATCTCCACCTCACCCCCCTCGACGGCGGCGATCACCTCCTCGAAGTCCCTGAAGTAGCGAAGGTTGGAACCAGGACTATATTTTCTTGCGGCCTTCTCAGAGAAGGTTCCTTCCGGCCCCAAAACCCCGATCGACCGACTCATTTCATCTCTCTTAAAAGCTCTTTAGCCCGGTCGACGTTTATATTCTTCTCTGCGGCCATCCTGGCTGCGACGAAGTCGATCTCGTCGCCAGAGGCTCCAGCCTGGACGGCGACGTTTTTGGCGTGTAGCGACATGTGGCCCCTCTGGATCCCCTCGGTGGCGAGAGCCCGAAGGGCGGCGAAGTTCTGGGCGAGGCCGACTGAAGCTAAAATCCGTCCCAGGTCGTCGGCGGAGTTGAGCCCCAGGATCTTCATGTTGGCCCGAGCTACGGGATGGACCCGAGTCGCGCCGCCAACGGTCCCCACGGCGGCGGGAAGCTCGATGGTCCCCACCAGGTCGCCGTCTCTGTTCTTCTCGTAAACTGAGAGGGAGCGATAGGTTCCGCCCCGAGCGGCGTAGGAGTGGGCACCGGCCTCGATGGCCCGCGTGTCGTTTCCACTGGCCATGGTCACCGCCGTCACCCCGTTCATGATCCCCTTGTTGTGGGTGGCGGCCCGGTAGGGGTCGCTTTCGGCTAGAGCGCTGGTGAGGACGATGGAGTCGACGACCTCAGACCCCCCTATCTCCTCGGCCTTGAAGACGGCCCGGGCCCGGGCGAGCCGGAGGTCGGCGAGGTTCGATATGATCCGCAGGCGGACCTTGCCCCCGGTGATCTCCTCGATGAGGGGGGCGAGGGCCTCGGCCATGGTGTTGACGGCGTTGGCGCCCATGGCGTCCCTGCAGTCGACGAGGAGGTGAACGACCACCATGGGGCCTTTCCTGGTGGAGACGACCTTCGCCTCGACGCCGACGACTCCGCCCCCGTACCTGACCAGCATCGGGTCCTTCTCGTTCGCCCGAGCCGCGATCTCCTCAGTCCTGGCCAGGACGGCGAGCCTTGCGCCGTGGGGATCTTCGACCCCGGTCACCTGGATGAGGGCCCTCATCACGGGCCTTGTGCTGCTGGTCACAAACCCTCCGCCGGCGAGGGCCATCCTCGCCCCGTTGCTGGCGGCGGCGATCACCGACGGCTCTTCCGTCGCCATGGGGATGAGAACCTCTCGCCCGTCGATCAGAAAGTTCGTTGCGATCCCCAGGGGGATCTGGAATAGGCCGACGACGTTCTCGACCATTTTATCGGCCTGGTCGAGACTGAGGCCAGATCTGCCGATCGCCTCGACCTCCTCCTCGGAAAGCTCTGTATTCTCCGCCACCATCTTGAGCCGATCCGAAGCGGGAAGCTTGTAAAACCCGGAAATTCTCGACGTCTTCAATATAACAACCTCCAAAATGCCCAGAGAGAGGAGAAGGCTAGTCATCAGAGGGGAAAAACTTTATGCCAGCCGGCACTTCTTTTTTATGTGCACGAACCATCGCCCCTGAAGATCGAAGAGGAGATAAAGCGGCTCGAAGAGGCCGTGGGCAGGCTAAGCCCAGTCCAGAAGATGCTCCTTGGGACCGACGGCTCCGTGACCTGCCTCCTGGAGGTCGTCACCGGAAGCCCCGTCGAGATCGAGACTTTGGTCCAGAAGGTGGTGGCCGCCGATGAGGTCGTCTCCTCCGAGCTGGAGGTCGAGCCCGGAGACGAGGTGAACTACAGGGTGGTCAAGCTCAAGAACTCCCTCTCTGGAGAGACCCTCATTCACGCCACCTCCTTCACCCCCATAAAGAGGCTCGAGGACCGGTTTCGCTGCGACCTGATGCGGGCTGACATCCCCATCGGGACGATCCTCAAAAAGCATCGGATCGAGTCGAGGCGCGACCTTCTGAGTGTAAGAGCTTTGTCGGATGCGGGCGAGCTGAAGAGGGTCTTCAACGTCTTCGGAAAGGAGCCGATGCTCTCGAGAGACTACAAGATCATCAGGCACGGCCAGCCTCTGATGGCCATCACAGAGACATTCCCCTACCACAACTTCCAGGATAAAAGGAGGGTGATAGTGGAGACGCCCTCCCGGATCCACATGACCCTCACCGACCTCGCCGGAGACCGGGGCCGGGTCGACGGCGGCGTGGGGGTCGCCCTCGACGATCCCTCCATCGTGGTCGAGGCGGAGATGAATGAGGTCCTCTCCGTCCGGGGCGAGAACGCCGACCGGGCGAGGGCGGCGGCAAAGGCCGTGATCGACCGGTTCGGCCTCGGCGGCGCCGAGATCACCGTTCGCCACTGCTACAGGCAGCACGTCGGCCTCGGCGGGGGCACGCAGCTAGCGATGGCCGTGGGAAAGGCGCTATGCGAATTGTACAGCCGGCCCGCATCGGCCCGCGAGATAGCATCCGCCGTCGGCCGGGGCGGGACGAGCGGTATCGGGGTCGCCGCCTTTGAGAGGGGCGGTTTCATCGTCGACGGCGGCCACTCCTTCGGGCCGGGCAAGGAGAAGACAGACTTTCGTCCCTCCTCCGCATCATTGGGAGTCGCCCCTCCGCCGGTGATTTTGCAGTCCGATCTGCCAGAATCCTGGAAGTTCCTCCTGGCGATGCCGAGTTTGCCGAAAGGTGCCCACGGCAGAAGAGAGCTGGACGTCTTCGGGGCCTTCTGTCCCGTCCCGAAGGATGAGGTGGCGGAGCTATGTCGCGAGATCATGGTGAGGATGATCCCCGCCGTCCTGGAGGAGGATCTGGAGAGCTTCGGCAATGCTGTCAACAGGGTCCAGGAGCTGGGGTTCAAGAAGGTGGAGGTGGGGCTTCAGCATCCTCTCATACAGAGCCTCATGGAGGAGATGAGGTATGCGGGCGCTGCCGGCGCGGGTCTCAGCTCCTTTGGTCCCACCGTCTACGCCGTGGCCGATTCCGGGACGAGGGATATTGAGGCTGCGGCGAGGGATGTGATGGGGGATGTGGGGGGCGAGGTAGTCGTCACTCGGCCCCGAAACTGGGGGGCGCGGACGAGGTCCGCCTGAAAGTTGCATTAAAATTGAACTTTGCATTAAAATCGATATTTATATTGACGGGATGATCAATGATGAGCGAGATTCAAAGGCTTCTTGAACTGCTGAGCAACGCCCATGGGATATCGGGGCGGGAGGGGTCCATCCAAGAGATAGTGCGCCAGGAGATCGGCCCCCTCGTCGACGAGATCAGGGTCGACAACTTAGGAAACCTCGTAGCCACAAAAAAGGGCGAGAGGCCCTCGATAATGATCGCAGCCCACATGGACGAGATCGGCCTCATGACCAAGTACGTCGACGAGAAGGGTTTCATCCGGTTCGTCACCATCGGGGGGTGGTTCGACCAGACCCTCCTGAACCAGAGGGTGATCGTCCACGCCGATTCGGGGCCGATATGCGGTGTCATCGGGTCCAAGCCCCCCCACGTGATGAAGCCCGATGACAGAAAGAAGCCGATCGAGATCAAGGATATGTTCGTGGACGCCGGCTGCGCCGATCAGGACGAGGCGAAGGCCGTGGGGATCAAGCCGGGAACCCCCATGAGCATCGATCGGACCTTCGCGACTCTTGCGGGCGACAGGGTGACGGGAAAAGCCCTCGACAACCGGGCCGGGGTGGTCATGATGATCGAAGCTCTGAAGCGGACGAAGACGAAATCCACGATCTACGCCGTGGGGACGGTCCAGGAGGAGGTCGGGCTGAAGGGGGCGAAGACGAGCGCCTTCGAGCTTCGTCCCGACGTCGCTCTCGCCACAGACGTCACCATCCCCGGAGACCATCCCGGGATCGAGAAGAAGGACTCGGCCTTAGAGATCGGAAAAGGGCCCGTCATCACCATCGCCGACGCGTCGGGCCGGGGGCTCATCGCATCGGAGAAGGTGGTAGACTGGCTGGCAGAGACGGCTCGGGAGTTCGAGATCGAGGTTCAGATGGACGTCTCCGGCGGAGGGACCACCGACGCCACCGCCATCCAGCTGACGAGGGAGGGGATCCACACGGGGCTTATCAGCGTCGCCACGCGGTACATCCACTCTCCCGTCGAGGTTCTGAGCATCAAAGACCTCGAGGCCTGCGCCGAGCTGATCGCAAGGGCCCTGGAGACGGCGCCGAGATACTTCAAAAAAGAGTGATTCAAGCGGCCTTCCTAAGGGATAGGGGGGCCGATCAATTTTTTAAATCTCGGTTTGATAAACCTTCCATTCTGAAATATTTTTGCGATGATGCCATTTGATCGAGGTCGACGAATAGACTCTATAAGCGAGCGGGACATCTCGAAAAGGAAGACCTTCTTTGAAAACAACCTCAAAAAGAGAGACGAGAACGTCCTCCTCTCCGGGAGGACGCGAGATCTTTCGGCCTAGCTGCCGCCTATCAGGCTGATGACCGTGTAGGCGAGGAGCGTGCCGACGATGAAAGTCACCGCAAAGGCGGGATAGGCGATCCCTGAGGAAATCATCTCTACTGCCATCTTGATCATCTCACTACGAGGACGGGGCAGGTTGCCCAGTAAAGAACCTTCTGAACTACGCTTCCGATGAGGAGCTTGGTGACGCCGCTCTCACCGTGGCTTCCCATGACGATCAGATCGACTCCTTCGGTCCTGGCGAGGTCGACGATCATGTTGGCTGGCGCTCCGGACTTGACCATCGTCTCGACGGTCACGCCGGCTTCATCGGCCATCTTCTTGATATCGGCCACCGCCTTCTCACCGCCGGCCTGGAGCTTGGTTTCGATCTCCTTCTTGTCGGCGCCCAGCTGCCTCACGGCGCTTGCCACGACTACTTCGTTCACAACGTAAACTCCGAGCACCTTCGCGCCGACCGCCTTCGCCAGGTCCACGCCGTGCTGTACCGCGACCTTTGACTTTGCGGAGCCGTCTGTAGCAACTAAAATCCGATCGTACATTTTATCACACCTCTCAAATCTCCCTACAACCTTCTGCGCCTTTTGAGTTTATCCATTACGCCTTTGATATAAATAGGTATCTTTCCGATACCGGCATCTAGAAGCCTTATAAAGGGCATATATCGAGCGCTGGGACAAACCTCATCATCTCACGATCATCACCGGCGTAAGAGACCAGTTCAGGACCTTCTGGGCCACGCTGCCGATCAGCCTCTTTGTGATGCCGCCTTCGCCGTGGCTTCCCATCAGGATCAGGTCGACGCCCTCGATCCTCGCCGCATCGAGGATCCTGGACGCCGGGTCCCCCTCCCGGATCATCGGCTCCACCCGGACCCCGGAGGCCTCTCCCATCTTAGCGACCTCCATCACGATCTTCTCGGCGGAGGCCTTTAGGGCCGTTCTAAGATCCTCCTCGGAAGCGCCCTTGCGGACGAGGGAGGCGATGACCTTCGAGATCGCCATCTCGTTTATGACGTAGATGACCAGAACGTCAGATCCGAGGGTCTTCGCGAGCTTCACTCCGTGCCTGCTGGACTTCGTCGATCTGTCGGAGCCGTCAGTGGCGATCAGAATCTTCCTGTACATCCAATCCCGCCCTCTGGAGCTATTCCTCGTCCGTATAAAAAACTATCTTTTCGCTAACAGCATCCTCGAAGCCAGGAGGGCGGCGTTCTCGCCGGAGTCGATCCCAACGCAGGCGACGGGAACCCCCGGCGGCATCTGGGATATGGCGAGGAGGGCGTCCAAGCCTCCAAGCTTTGCGCTCACCGGGACGCCTATCACCGGCCTCTCGGTCCGGGAGGCGATGAAGCCGGGTAGGGCGGCGGAGAGGCCGGCCACGGCTATGAAGATCTTCGCGTCGGTCTCCCTGATGTACCGCTCCAGCTCGTCGGGGTTTCTGTGGGCCGAGAGGACCCGTTCTTCGTAGTCGACCCCCTTCTCCGCGAGAACCCGGAGGACCTTATCCACCACGGGCCTGTCCGACTTGGATCCGGATATGACGGCGATTTCGGTCATGTGCACCCACACTCTCAAAGGCAGACTTAAAGTTGCGGGCTAGGGGAGGTTGTTCTCTCCAAGAAGCTCGTGCTGCTTTTCAAGGCTCATCCTGATCAGGGTCGCGAAGATCTCCTTAGTCGCCCCAGCGTCAAGACCGATCTCAGTCGCCATGTCGAGGGCCCTCTTCATCACCAGCTTCTCCTGGTTTTTGTCCTCGATCCCGACGCCCAGGGCCTTCTTGGCCTCGAAGATCTCTTCCGCAAGCCTTACCCGTTCGTCTATCAGCCTTATTATCTCTTGGTCGACTTTTTGAACATTTTCGCGAAGATCTTCCAGGCTCATGATCACAACCCCGATCCTTTGGATGAGCCTTCGTTGTTAACCTTCGTCCTTATCACCCTTCCGCCGAGATCGAGCCAGGCCGACTCCACCTCGTCGATATTTTCGTCTTCCACCAGGGCGGCGTAGGCGGGGCCAGTCCCCGAGAGGCTGGCGCCCCCGGCGCCAGAATTGAGGGCCGCAAAGATCGGGTCTGAGGAGAGGCGGAGGGCGGAGCAGTAGACGAGGCCGTTGATGGTCATGGCCCGCGCATAGTCGCCGGCGAGGGCGAGGTCGAAGACGATCTCCGCGATCGGTGCCAGGAGCCTCGACCTTCCGACGTCGGTGTCTTTCGAGAAGAGCTTATCCTCGGGGACGAGGAGAAGAACCTTTGACTCCAGCTCCTCTCGCTTGAGAAGCTTCATCTCCCGGTTCTCGGTGACGACGACGCCTCCAAGCATCGATGCTGAGGCGTCGTCGAAGGCCCCGGTGATGGTGACCCCGGCGTCTTTTGCCGCCGCCACCCCGATCCTCGTCGCCTCCGCGGGGTCTAAATCCTCGCCGAGGGCGTCGAGGGTCGCGAGGACCGCGGCGTTGGCGGCGCTGCTGCTGCTCTTGAGGCCCCGGGCGAGGGGTATCTCGCTTTTGGTCCGGACGACACCTCCGGCATCAACGCCGAACCTCTGGAGGACCCGCTCCACGGATCGGACGATCAGCCGATCGTCTATGCCCGGAACGTCCCCCTTGACCCGTGGGGAGTCGTCGAGGACCACCTCGGCGGAGGTCGTCAGGTCCACGCCGAAGGCCGAGCCCTTCCAGTTGGCGACGGCGTTCAGGACCGTGGCCGCCCCGAGGGCCGTCGCCGTTCCCCTTCGTCTCAAGATAACCCCGATTCGATCATGGTCTTCAGCTTCTCAAAGTCTCCGGCGACCTCGGAGTTTCCGCCGCGGGCGTATTTCTCGATCAATTTCTCGATCATCTCCAGCTCCGTTATGGCGGAGCTGAAGATGGGCTCGTAGCTTCCGAGGAGAAAGAGAGGGATGACGACGGCTCCGCCCCGGGTCGTCTGCTCCGTCAACCCGTTCACCACCACGAGGAATGTGTAAGCCTTGTAGCCGAGGCCTGCGGTGATGTTCTTGGCGAAGCTTCCGATCTGCTGGATCCGGCGGGTTGAGAGGTTCTTGTAGGCGGCGACCGAGTCCTTGTACTCTATGAACATGAGAGCTTCATCGGTCCAGAGGATGGCGTCGTACTCGACGATGGCGACGGAGTTTTTCTGCGCCACCACGTTGAAGAGGACGCCGCGGCACCAGGAGAGGTTAAGGTTGAGCCTGAAGTCCAGCTCCGTCTCCTGGACGGTTCTCGACTTCAAGACGTAAGGGTCACTCCTCAGCTCTATCATGGATGTAAAATCTCCTCAGCGGTTAAAGGATTTTCCTTTCCGGCGGGAAAAGAGATAAGAGAGACCTCACCCAACGAACTCCTGGTGAAAATGATTTGACGGATAAGAAGAGGACGCAGCAGCTGGGCGTGAGGATACCAGAGAGCCTGGAGCCGGTCTACGCAAACCTGATCAAGATCAGCCACGCCGATGACGAGGTCACCCTGACCTTTCTGCACAAGATCCCCGAGACGAACCTGGCCCAGGGGAGGGCGATAGTGACGATAACGCCCCAGCATGCCAAGAGGCTTCTGCGAGCACTATCCGCGAACCTGAAGAGGTACGAGGCGACCTACGGCGAGATCAAGCTCCCCGAGGACGGCGGCGCTCGGGAGGAGAGCAGCAACGTCGAGGTGGCCTGACTCTAAGGCGAACTCTTTCCTTTTGACGCACCCGCTCGTCAGCCCTCGAAGAAGCTCCTGACCAGGGTGGGAATCGTCTGGGGCCGGGATTTGGCCAGGGCCATCCCCGCCGAGAGCCCCTTCCTGAAAAACGAGCCCGAAAGGTCGAGGTCTCTTTTCGCCAGACCTGCGGTCAGCTGATCTATCTCCTCGTCGGCCATCCTCCCCAGGGTCAATAGAGACGCCCGGCCCATCCGGTACTCCAGGCCGAACTCCCGGTTCCATCGCCGGGCGTATGCCGACAGGCTCCTTTTCGAAACGTCCCCCGACGCGGCGGCTAGGGCGGCGACCTCGCCCGCGATCGTCCCCGCCCGGATGGCGTAAGCCATCCCGCTCATCCCCGCCGCCGCCCCCGTCGCCATCAGCGAATCGGAGACGATCTCGCCCGGAAGCGTCGCAATTGCGTCCCCGCCCCGATTTATGGAGACGATCTTAATCTCAGAGACATCGTAGTCGGCGGACTTATAACTTTTGAAAAACTCCACGAACCTGTCCAGGAATGGCCGGACGTCCCGACCGTGCCCCCGGACAAAGACGCCTAAGCTCGCCATATCACCACCGCCGGGGGAGAAGGTCGCCTTCCAGCCCGGCGAGATCGAGCCGAGGAAGTACTCGAAGTTCCTCTCCTCCCCCAGGCCCGCTAATTCGACGACCGCCTCGGCGGCCCAGGCGACGTCCTCGGGGTGGCGCAGGGGAGCAAGGCCCTCCCTTCTCGCGATCAGCCCATCGACCCCGGAGGCGTCGATCACCACCCTGGCTTCGATCTCGCCAGAGTCGGTCTCGACCCGCCGACCGGCACCCGCGAGGGGGGCGCTCCTCGCCTCGCCTCGCAGAATCTCGGCCCCGGCCCTCTCGGCCCGTTCTAGATAAAGAGCGTCGAACCTCGCCCGGTCGATGAACCTTCCCGGCGCGGGGATCGAAAGGACGCACCCTCCGGGCGAGATTATGTGCATCCCGTCCAGGTCGTGGAGGACGTAATCCCGCTCGACCGCGAGGCCCGCCCGAAGAAACATACCGTCGAAGAAGGTGTTGGCCGGGTGGTCGAAGCTCTCGCCCATGTCTTTATCGAGGAGAATAACCTCGGCCCCCGTCTTCGCAGAAGATGTGGCGGCGGCGATCCCCGAGGGGGATGCACCCACCACCAGAACGTCGCAGTTCACGCTTTTCAGGTGGGTGTAGGAGGGTGATGAAGGTTTCCGATGGGTACGAAAAGAGACGACAAAGAAAGGCCAGATTTCCAGAGCAAATGCCCTCATTCTCCGCCCAGCTCCGCCTCCAGCTCCTCGATGGTGGGCAGGTTCCCCCTCATCTCCTTGGGTAGAAGAGGAGATCGATCCGAAAGTCCTGACCGCCCACCTCCAGGGGATGCTCGCTCCCGACGAAGGCGAACCCGACCCCGAGCTCGATGAGAAAGTCGCACAGATGCGACAACAATGATCGGTGAAGGTCGCGCTCCGACGCCCTCTCCCCCAGACACAGGAAGTCGAAGTTGTAGGGGTCCTTCAGGATCTCCTGGGCGAGATCGGACTGGGACGAGGGAAGGGTACGATGGAGGTTGTGACCGCCTTTCCCTGACGGCGGAAGAGGTCGCTCTCGATCTGGTGAATGAGAACGTTCCGGCTCCACCCATTCTTCACCGTCTCGCAGAGGTACCACTCGCGTTCAGCCCGGTCCTTCAGCTTGTCCAGGATCACGCAGTTATGAAACCACGGAATTTGTGCAGCAACCTGCTGCACAAATCCATCGTCTTCCACCCACGCCTCCGCAAAGGCCCGCATGTACTTGAGGTTCCGGGGAGAGAATCCCTTCATCTCCGGAAACTCCCGTCGGAGATCGACGGAGAGCCGATCTACGACCTTTGCGCCCCACCCCTCTTCACCCTGGCGCTGGAGGATCGACCTTCCCATCTGCCAGTAGAGGAGAACCAGCTCCCGGTTGACGGATAGGGCCACACGAACCTGAGCTGCGCGAATTCGGCCCTTCAGATCGGCTAACAGCTCGGGATACCCGACGGGGAGGCTCGATGGGGCTTTGTTCAGCGTAGACATGCTATATTCACCAAAATTCTGCTGCTCATTTCGACTAAGAAATTGTTGGCCGAGTTCTCAAACTCACCGCTCATATCGGAGGTCATAAACACTTAAAAATTTTTCATTGGCTCTAGATAGTGCCGACCCAAGCCGCACTCACATCTTCTTGGCCCATCACCCACCAGCGCCGACCGGGCGCTTCCGCTCGGTAGGATCCTACCGAAGTGCGCCAGAAAAAACATTTGGCTTGATTGGGATTTCGATCCCAAGCTTATGGCCTGACGGCCTGAGTTCACTCGTCGATGTACTCGGTGATCTTCGTCTGGGCGAGACGGCAGACCTCGCCGGGGATCTCGATTGGATAAACCCCGGTGAGACAGCCCATGCAGAGGTTCTCCTTGGGGATTCCGATCGCCCTCACCAGCCCCTCGTGGCTTATGTACCCGAGAGAGTCGGCGTTGATCACAGCCTCGACCCCGGCCACCGTCTTGTGGGCCGCGATCAGCTCCTCTCTTGTGGCCATGTCTATCCCCAGGTAACATGGCGCGAGGATGGGGGGGCTACCTATCCTCACGTGGACCTCCTTTGCGCCGGTGGACCTCACCATGTCCACGATCCGTCGGCTGGTCGTGCCCCGGACGATGCTGTCGTCGACCATGATGATCCTGTTCCCCTCGATGTTGGGGCGGATGGTGTTCATCTTCAGCCTCACCGCGATCTCCCTCAGCTCCTGGCCGGGCATGATGAAGGTCCTCCCGATGTACCGGTTCTTCATCAGACACTCCCGGTACTTGATGTTCGATCGCTGGTGATAGCCGATGGCGAAGGTGATCCCCGAATCGGGGACCGGGGTCACCGTGTCCGCATCCGAAGGATGCTCTTCGGCCAGGATCGACCCGATCTTGACCCGGACGTCGTAGACGAGCCTCCCGTCCATGATGCTGTCGGGCCGGGCGAAGTAGATGTACTCAAAGACACAGTGTGCCGGACACTGGTTGTGAGAGAGCTGATAAAACCGGACGTCACCGTCCCGCGCGATCACCATCTCGCCGGGACGGACGTCTCTTACCAGCGTACCGTTCAGCGTGTCGATGGCGGCGCTCTCGGAGGCTATGATCACGTCGGCGTCGGTCTTACCAACGCAGAGGGGCTTTATCCCCAGAGGATCTCTCACCGCTATGACGGTGTTTCCCAAAAGAAGAACGACGGAGTAGGACCCAACGGCCTTTCGCATGATCGTTCTGACCGCCTCAGCGATATCCTCCCGCTCCAGCATCGCCCTCACAAAAATGCGGGCCATCACCTCAGTGTCGGAGGTGGAATGGAAGACCTCACCCTCAGCTTCCAGCTCCTCTTTGAGCTTTACGGCGTTGACCAGGTTGCCGTTGTGGGCGATGGCCACTGAGCTGTCTTTGTACTTAACGAGAATAGGCTGGCTGTTCTTGAGGGCCGACTCGCCGGTGGTGGAGTATCGGACGTGTCCGATCCCTGTAGGCCCCTCCAGAGCGTCTATCCGGGCGTTGTTGAAGACCTCGGCGACGAGGCCCATGGCCTTGTGGGTTCGGACGACCTTCCCGTCGAAGACGGAGATGCCGGCCGACTCCTGGCCCCGATGCTGCAGGGCGTAGAGGGCGTAGTATATCGATTTGGCTACGTTGCGACACGGATCCGCAGAGGAGATCCCCACCACGCCGCACTTGTCCTGCAACCCGGACCTCCGATCAGTTGCCGCCGTAGTTGCTGCTGTATTTCTGCCAGACGTAGCCCCGGAGCCTCTTGGACCTTCCGAAGCCGCAGGATGCACAGGTCTTGGTATGGAAGTTGAAGGATACATTGCCACAGCGACGACACTTGATGTGGGTCTTCTTGTGGCGCCTTCCCATCGATGGGGTGCCTTTCGTCATTTATAAAACCTCACGGTGAAATGTAAACTACGTTATCTCCTCGGACTACGACCGTTCCGAGCCTCTTGGAATCTTCTCCCTCTTTGATCTCCTCGGTGTTGTCGAGCACCAGGTTCATGTGGATGTCGTAACCCTGAAGCTCTCCCCGAAACGCCCTTCCGTCCTTGAGCTTGACTATTACGGGCCCGTTCAGCGATTCATTTAAAATATCAAGGGGTCTCTGAGCCATCGGCCTCTCTCCAGTCATAAAGACAAAAGCTACCTGCGAGACTTGCACGTTGCGTATTTAAACTTGTCGGGGAATAGGGTAATTATGAAAATCAAATCCAGGCACCACCTCAAGGGGAGCGAGTCGAAGAAGATCCTCAAGACGATTGAGCCGTTCCTGGAAGACTCCCAAGCCCTGCGGGGACTGTCTTTGGAGGTCGCCGAAACCGATCAGGACTTCAACCTGATCCTTCTGAAGGGCAGGCCCGTCTTCATGATGCTGGAGAACGGGCCCTTCTTCACCGTCCGGGGCGCCCTCGAGTTTGCGCCGAAGAAGAACATGGTGATCGTGGACTCCGGGGCCGTCAGCTTCATCGTCAACGGTGCCGACGTGATGGCTCCCGGGATCGTGGATGCCGATCCTGAGATCGCCCCCGGAGATCCCGTGGTGGTAGCCGAGGAGAGACACCGAAAGCCGCTGGCCGTCGGGGTCGCCCTCCTCCCAGGCTCCGAGATGCGAGGGTCTGGGAAGGCGGTCAAGTCTGTCCACCACGTCGGCGACGAGCTGTGGGACATGAGCGTATGACCTATTCTGCTAAAAATAAATCAGAGGAATTGGCGCGCTTCTTGTCGGAAGGCTCCTCGAAAGAATGTTATACCTCCAAGAATAAAGTCGATATCCATGTACGAAGATGTAGGAACCCTGATAGGAAGGGGTTTTGAGACCTGGAAGCGGAACCTGAACCTGGCCGTGCCCTTCGTCCTCATGATCGCTGCGATCATGCTGCTGGCCGTGGCCATGGCGGTCGTTCTTCTTTATCCGCTGATCACCGCATCGCCTGACGTCTTGTCCACTGCAGGCGACGTCGAAGATCCACAGCAGCTGATGGAGCTCTTATCGAGCATGACGAACGTTGGACTCGTGGGAGCGGTTGTTCTTCTCGGCATCCTGGCCATCTTCCTTGTGGGATCCTTTTTCACAGCCGGTGCCATCGGGATGGCAGAAGAGGCGACCGAGGAGGGGAAAACGACGCTGAAGATGATGGTGGCTTCGGGAAGGCTCCACTTCCTGAGCCTCTTTCTGGCAGAGGTTCTGACAGCGATCGTCGTCTTCGCTGGATTCGCCCTCCTCTCCCTCCCCTTCCTCTCGGACCTGGGTGCACTATTCGAGAGCAACGATCCTGAACTCGGGCCCCTCGTCCTCTGGATAATCCTGCTCATCGCCTACGGCCTTCTGGCGTCCATCCTCTTGGCACCGGTCCCTTACGCTCTGGTGGTGGAGGGGCTCGGTCCGATCGGCGCTATAAAAGCGGGAGTAGGTTTCGTCCTGAAAAATAAGATGGACGTTTTTCTCGTCTGGCTCGTGGTCATGGCGGTCTCGGCGGCGATCCAGTTTTTGGGAGTGCCATTTTCGGGATCCCAGACCGCCAGCGCCATCTTCTCGGCCTTGAGCGGGGTCGCTAGCGTCCTCGTGATATCTCCCCTCACCACCGTCTGGTGGACGAGGCTCTACATGACGAGAGCAGGGAAGATCTCAGAGGTTCGGGCCGTTCCGGACGAAGAGGTGAAGTACCTGTAGAGACGGAAATACCTGGCATGAGCATGCTGACTAACTTCAAAAGGCGAAGCGTGGCCTATCAGACCCTGGTGGCGGGTCTGATCTTCTTTCTCGTCTACACCCTCTACCTCGACTACGCCGGAAGCCCGAGCCTCGGTGAGTCGGCCTTCGCCGCGGCGATCTTCGCCTCCAGCTACTTCGTGACCTCGACGATAGTCCTGCGCAAAAAGGTCCAGAGAAAAGGGTAGGGAAAGGCGCAGGGAGAGTGAGGGCAAGATGGGGGCAACAGATCAGGGCTGTGAGCCGCTCATCTTCAGGAGCAGCTCCTCGCCGCTCTTGCTCCCCCGGGCGAAGATCAGGTCTCCCGCCCCCAGGGTCACCTTGGATTTGGGGTTGTAGTTCCACCTGCCGCCCCGCTTTACGGCCAGAACGTACATCCCCGTCTCGGTCTCCAGGTCCAGGTCGCCGAGGGTCTTTCCGTCCATCCCTGCTCCCGGGACGATCTCGACCCTCGTTATCACCTCCTCCGACTCCCTCATCGCCATGGCCAGGATCGGGTGGGGCTCGATGTCGTGGAGGACGACGTTTGCTATCTTGAGGGCGGCGTCGCTGATGATCTCCGTCGAGACGGCTAAGTGCAGAAGCCCCCGGAGGTTCTCGATATCGTCGACGTGTTTTGCGGCCTGGAGGACCCAGCGCTGGAGGTCGTACTTCATCTCGTCCATCTCCTGCTCGATCAGCTCGACCTCGATCGCCACCTCCTCGCTGTCGAAGAGGACGGCGGTATAGGCGAGGCCAACCGCCAGCTCCGATCTGTTCTTCATCTCGACGATGATGTCCACGGCCCGATCGAGCTGGCCGATCCCGCTCTCCTGGTAGACCTTCGGGACCTGGGATTTGCCCGTCGTCATTTCGAGGAAGAGGGGGACGCCCTCGTCGTGGCCTCGCGCAAAAAGGATGTCTCCGGTCATGATCTCGGTATCCGTCTCCGGATCGTAGATCCAGCTCTCGCCACGCCTTATGGCGATGACGCTCATCCCGGCCTCGGTCTCGAAGGATATGGCTCCGAGGCTCTTGCCCGCCACCTTCGAGCTCGTCCCCACCACTGCCCGGGCCACCGTCTCCTCGGCCTGCCTCAGGTCCTTCTTCAGCTCGTGAGGTATCCCCATCTTCAGAAGGACGATGCTGGCGATGTCCCCTGCGGCGTTGGAGATTATCTCCGCAGCCGAGGCGATCTGGAGGACGCCGGAGAGGGCCTCGGCATCCTCGACGGTCCTGGCGGCGAGCATCGCCGAGATCTGGACGTGGTAGTCGTAGACGTCCATCTTCTCCTCGAGCCTTATCACCTCCATCGCCAGGTCGTCGTCATCGTAGAGGACCGCGGAGTATCCCAGATCTACCATCAGCTCGCTGGTATCTTTCATCTCCACCAGAAGCCTCTTCATGCTTAAGGGGCAGTACTCGATCTTTCTCATGCCGCTCTCCACTCATTCTCTTTCCATCGTTGATTAAATAAAAGTGTCGTTGCCCTCCAGCCACGGAGCCATAAATATAAGTCATCTCACATCCTTATTTTTGGCCAGGAGGATATTAAGATGGAGCTTGAGACCGTAAAGCTTGACATCCCCGAGAACTCCAACCTGATTCTCGGCCAGAGCCATTTCATCAAGACGGCGGAAGACCTCTACGAGGCGATGGCCGGCACCGCGCCGGGATCGAAGTTCGGGATAGCCTTCTCCGAGGCGAGTGGGCCCTGTCTCGTCCGGTCGGAGGGAAACGACCCGGACCTGATCCGTGCGGCGAAGGAGAACTCTCTCTCCCTTGCCTGCGGCCACACCTTCGTCATCCTGCTCCGGGACGCCTTCCCCATAAACGTCCTCAACGCCGTGAAGGCGGTCCAGGAGGTCTGCGGCATATTCTGCGCCACCGCAAACCCTGTGGAGGTGGTGGTGGCGAGGACCGAGCAGGGCGGCGGGATCATGGGAGTCATCGACGGCTCAGCGCCGAAAGGGGTCGAGTCGGAGAAGGACGTGGCCGAGCGGAGAGGGATGCTGAGAAAGTTCGGATACAAGCTATGACCAGGATGGATCGGGTCGTCAAAAACGGCAGGGTCTACTTCGATGGTCGCCTCCAGAACGTCGACCTCTGGACAAAGGACGGGAAGATCGCTGCCCTTGGGGGCAATTATCAGGCAGAGGAGACGATCGACGGACGGGGCAGGATAGTCCTTCCGGGCACAATCGACCTTCACGTCCACTTCCGGGATCCGGGATACACCCACAAGGAGGACTGGGATACGGGCTCGACCTCGGCCGTCGCCGGGGGGGTGACGACCGTCGTCGACCAGCCGAACACCAACCCACCCACGGTGGACGGCCAATCTTATCGGATGAAGCTTGAGATCGCAGAGAGGCGGTCGGTCGTCGACTTCTGCCTCAACGGCGGTCCGGGAGATGTGAAGAGGCTCGCAGCCCTCGGGGCCGCCGCCATAGGCGAGATCTTCACCTACGATCACGATGAAGACGATCTCAGACGAATCCTGGACGAGACGGCGAAGGCCGGGCTCCTTCCCACGATCCACGCCGAGGACCGGGAGGTGATCCGGGAGAATACTGAGCCCCTGAGAGAGATGCGGGACCCGGAGCTCTACTCCCTCGCAAGGCCGAACCGGGCGGAGTCGAGGGCGATCGAGAAGGTCCTCGCCATGACCGAGAGGGCCCACATCTGCCACCTCAGCACCTCCGAGGGGCTTGATCTCGTCCGGGCCGCGAAGCGGAAAGGGAAGGGGAAAAAGGTGAGCTGCGAGGTGGCTCCCCACCACCTCCTCTTCACGAAGAGGGACTGGAGGCGCCAGGGCACCTTCCTCAAGATGAACCCGCCCCTCCGGGACTTCCGGGACAAGGACGCCCTCTGGGAGGGCCTCCGGAAAGGGGACGTCGACGTCGTCGCCTCCGATCACGCACCACACCTCCCCGAGGAGAAGAAAGACGAGATCTGGGACGCGCCTCCGGGGGTTCCCGGCGTCGAGACGATGTTGCCGCTGATGCTGGTGGCCGTTCGGTCCAACCTCCTCTCCCTCGACCGGATGGTCGACGCCCTCTCCCGGAGGCCCGCCGAGATCTTAGGCCTCGCCTCCAAGGGCGCCATCGCCGTCGGAAAGGACGCGGACCTCGCCATCATCGATCCGAGGGCTGCAAGCGACATCAGGGCAGACCGGCTCCACAGCGGTGCGGAGTGGACACCCTACGAGGGGAGACGCGCTTTGTTCCCGGAGATCACCATGATCCGGGGCGAGGTGGTCTTTGCAGAGGGGGAGCGGGTCGCAAAGCCGGGATTCGGCAGGAACCTTCCGGGACCGGGGAGAAAGAAGATGGCGAAGGCTAGGTCTGAAGATTGAAGTTGAAGGACGCGAATTTTGTAAAAATCTGAGGTGTTTATTATGAGAGAGGATGCTGAAAGGATGGTCGGGAGAGCCGTGATGGAGTCGATGAAGAGGTCGGTCCAGGCGAGGGAGGTATTCCGGAAGATGCTGGGGGACGTCGCCCTCGACCTGCCCGAGGCCGGGGACGTTCCCGCCGTGGACGTGGTCGACTCCGCGGAGGAGGTCGTAGTCTACGTCGACCTTCCGGGAACGAAAAAGGAGCTGATCGACCTCGGGGTTACCGAGGACGCCGTAACCGTCAAGGCGAAGTTCGAGCGCCCTTCGGGATCTTACGTTCTGAGGGAGAGGCCCGAGGCGGAGACGAGCCGCAGGGTGAAGCTCGCAGCCGAGGTGAAGCCGGAGCAGGTGAAGGCCAGGTACGAGGACGGGGTTTTAGTCGTCCGCCTTCCCAAGCTGATCGTGGTGAAGCCCACCTCGGTACCGATCGAGTAGACGTCTGAAAGGACGAAAAATAATTAAAAAATAGGAGGCTATGGAGAGGAGGCTATGGCAAGCTCATTTGACGCTCGCCATCACCTCTTTTGTCACCACCCTGTAGGTGTAGTCTATCGTCACCTCCTCGCGGGGCGGAATCACGAGCTCCCACTCCAGGCCCGTCGCCGTCGTCTCTTTCGGCTCAGGGACCGCCGAGATCATCTCCGCTTTGAGGGGCTTTCTGTCCGAGACCTCTGCGGTGGCGGACCGATCGAGGTTGCTCTTGATGGTTAGATGGTAGGTCCAGGTCTCCGTCGTCACCTTCATCGCCGAGGTGGTGTTTCCGGCTCCGGGAACCGTGACTATCTCCTCGACGGAGGTGTAGTTGGCAAGCTTCCTTTCGACCTTCAGGTCTGCCGAAGACCCGACGTCGATCTCGGACTCGGTCCCGGTGGGGGTGAAGGGGATCTCCACCTGCGAGACGTACTCGTCGTTCTTGTAGAGGAGGGCACTTCCAGCGGGCCAGGGGTCCTTCATGGTGTTGTTAGCCTTGACCACCTCCTTCACCGGCCCCTGGTTCTGGTAATAGGCGTCCCAGACGTAGCTCCTCGTTATGGGGGCGGCCTCCTCGAAGAGGGGGAAGCCCACCTCCTTGTCCATCTCCAGGTCTTTCCTGCCGTCCAGCTCGTAGATGTAGAGGGTTTCAAGCTCGCCTGTGGCGGGCGCTGGGGCCGCCTTGGGGGCGTACGCCGCCGGCGCTTCCATCGCCTCCTCAGCCATGGCGTAGTCGACCATAGCCGCCTCTCTATAGACCACCACCGGCTCCTCCTGGGGCGGGCCCGATACGAGCTTCAGCCTGACGGCCTCCAGGTCCTCGCCGAAGTTATTTGCCACCACCGCCTGGGCCGACACCAGGACCGTCTCCTCCTCCAGGTGGACGGAGTAGCTGGGCATCCAGAGGCCCGCCCTCGGCATCAGGTAGACGAGCTCGAACTCCTGGACCCCGCCGGACGAGACGTTGAGGGTGTACTCGGGATTGTCGTCGTAGACGATCTTCTCGACGGTGGCATTGGTGACGGAAAACCTCACCGACTCCATATTCACCGACGGCGGCAGGTCCAGGACGAGCTGGTGGACCCCCTCCGTCACCTCCATCTCCCCGGTCCTCTTCACCGTGGCCAGGCCGTCGGGATAGATCGTCACCGAGTCGACGGGAAGGCTGATGATGGTGATCGCCTCGATCTCGCCCGAGCCGTCATCGGAGGCTCCGGCAGAATGGAGGGACAGGATCAGCACGAGAAAAACCAGAATCTTCTTCATGATCGATACCCCATATTTGTCTGATACTTATACACCGCCTTATTATATTATACTTTTCCAAGCATCATCATCTCTTTTGCGTCCTCATCTTCCGCACCATCCACATCCTCATCTCGCAGCGAAGCGTCGCAACGCTTATATCGGTATATCGAACTTCCCCACCCTTGAATCGTACGGTGATGTTCTCATGTTCCTGGACTTCTGGAGAGATGTCGAGTCGCTCTTGCGCGACGCCATGGATCGATGCGGGTTTCTGCTTCCCGAGACCGAGGCCAAGATCAACGGAAACGAGCTTCTGCTGGAGACGAGCCCCCACGCCGACCTCGCCTCCACCATATCCTTTCGGCTCGCGCCCCTTCTCAAGAAAAATCCCGCCGAGATCTCCAGGAAGCTCGCAGAGGCGATCGTCATCGAGGAGAACGGCACCGTGGGTCGGGTCGAGTCGATGGGACCCTACCTGAACTTCTTCGCCAGCCGCCGGTTCCTCGACGAGGCGGTCCGAGAGGCAGAAGGTGACAGCTGCTGGACGGGGTCATTGACCGAGAGGGTGATCGTCGAGCATACCTCCGCCAACCCCAACGGCCCCCTCCACGTCGGCCACATAAGAAACTCCGTCATCGGAGACACCCTGGTGCGGATCCTCCGCCGGGCGGGCTGCGAGGTGGAGGCCCAGTATTACGTCAACGACATGGGCCGGCAGATCGCCATCGTCGTCTGGGGCTGCGGCCGGTATCCTCTCGACGATTCGAAGGCCGACCACGCCATAGCCAAAGTCTACATCCAGGCGAATAAAGACCTGGCCGCAGAGCCGGAGCTGAAGGTGGGAGTAGATCGGCTGATGCAGCTCTACGAGTCTGGCGACTCGGAGACGGCAGCGAAGTTCAAGTCGGCGGTCGATTACGCCCTGTCGGGGATCGAGGAGACCCTCAGGAGGCTGAACATAGCCCACGACTCGTACCATTGGGAGGGGGAGTTCGTCCGGGACGGGTCGACGGCTGGGGTCGTAAAGGCGCTGGAGTCGACGGGCTTGACCGAATGGGATGAGGGCGCATTCCAGCTCGACCTCTCGGGCGAGGGCTTCGAAAAGAGGCTCGTCCTCAAGAGGTCTGACGGCACCTCCCTTTACACCACAAGAGATCTCGCCTACCATAAGTGGAAGGCAGAAAACTCCGACCGGATGATCGACGTCCTCGGGGCCGACCACAAGCTCATTTCGAGCCAGCTCAAGGCCGCCCTCCGGCTGATGGGGGTCCGGGAGCCCGAGATCGTCATCTTCGAGTTCGTATCTCTTCCGACCGGCTCCATGAGCACGAGGAAGGGAAAGTTCATCTCCACCGACGATCTCCTCGACGAGGTGGAGGCCCAGGCTTATAAAGAGGTGACAGCTCGAAGGCCCGAGGAGGCCGAGGAGTTCCGGAGGGCGGTGGCAAAAGACGTCGCCCTGGGCGCCGTCAGGTACGACGTAGTCAAGGTCTCCCCGGACAAGGCCACCGTCTTCGACTGGAAGGCGGCCCTCGACTTCGAGAAGCTCTCGGCACCCTTCATCCAGTACTCTCACGCGAGGGCCTGCAGCATCCTCGATAAGGGGGGCGACTTCGGCGAGTTCGACCCCCGGCTTCTCACCGGACCCGAGGAGTTCGATCTCGTCAAGAAGATATCCACGTTCGATCTCGCGGTCGAGCTTGCGGCAAGGGAGCTGAAGCCCCATCTCCTCGCCACCTACGCCCGGGAACTGGCCGAGACCTTCAACCAGTTCTATCGGTCCAGCCCCGTCCTGGAGGCGGATCCGGGCCTCCGGGAGGCGAGGCTCGCCCTGGTCAAGGCGGCCCGAAACTGCCTGCGGGCTACGCTGGATACCCTGGGGATTCCGGCTCTGGAGTCGATGTGAACGAGGGGCTAGAATTGGCCTAAAGTCGAAATGATGACGACCTTGGAGAGCGGAGTCCTCAGACCCGCCTATCCGAGAAGCGTCTACCATCCGACGATTCTTTGACACCTTCTATCAAAGTCTCCAAAACTTTTTGTATCATCAAGGCCCCAAAGAAAATGGGGGTTTTACAGTTGAGCTTCAAAAGAGCATTAATATCGCTTTTGATAATATTCTCCGTCGGATTCGCCGGGGCAGAAGAGTGGGAGGAAGAGAAGATCACCGATTTCGGCGAAGAGGGGATCGACCTAGGCTTCGACCCGACCTATTACGGCGAGGGCACCTCCGAGATGATGATCGGGTCGCCGGAGGGACCGGATAGCTATCGATCGATCGGCACCGCCGGGAGCCCCGGCCTTGCGGAGACGTACTACAGCATGGACGCGCCATCGTCCGGCGGGGGCGGCGTCCAGCAGTACTCGGTCTCGGGACACGAGCCCACCAACGTCTACTTCGGGGGCCAATCGGTCTCCTACTCGACGTACCGTTCCACCTACGGCGGCACAAACTCCCTCTGGATCCTGGGGTCCTGGAGCTGGACCCAGCGCGCATCATGCCCTCTGTGGGCTTACCTCCAGCTCCTCGCCTACTCTCCCAGCGGCGGATCAGCGGAGCTGTACGAGATATACCCCAACGGGAACGTGGACAAAGATTCGACCTACCTCTGGCCAGGGTACACTCGGATAAACTTCCAGGCTGACTCCATCGGACGTTACATCCTCCTCTTCGTCGTCAACAACCAGCCGTCCAACGCCGTCGTCATCGACGTTTCGAGCGGCGGATGGCCGCCAGGTCCCGGTCCAAGCCCGGCCCCCTCCTACGCTCGGGTGACGGTCAGGTCGAGCTGGATTTCCGGATACAGCGTCAGCGTCGACGACGTTCGGAGCTACAGCGACGGCAGCGACGGCAGCCTCGACGGGGTCGTCAGCTTCACCGTCTCCGGAGACCAGTACCACACAATTAAGATAACACGCCCAGGCTACTTGAGGTCGTACACCAGGTTCTTCAGGAGCGGCTACGCCTACACCCTCACGATGTGATAGGACCCCTCAATTTTTTGAAAAAATGAGTTCGAGGGAGAGAGCCGGAAACTCAAACCCTCGAATCAGGTTTTTTTAGCCTCTTCGAATAGTGCGATTTTTAAGTCCTGAGCCTCAGGACGAGGACCGCACCCAGAAGGCCCGTGGCGGCGAAGAGCGCCTCGAAGCCCGGCTGCTTCTCGGGCTCGGTCTCAGCCTCGGCCTCGGCGGCCAAAGGCTCAGGTGCAACTTCTTCTTCTTCTTCTTCTTCCACCTCGGCCTCAGGCTCGGCGACGACCTCCTCCTCGACGACGATCACTTCTTCCTCGTCCTCAAGTCCCTGTCCCGTCCCCTGGGCCTCTTCCTTCATCTCGGGGTTCTCGATCCCGGTTCCAGCCTCGTGAATCCCCTTAGGTCCCGCATCCTCGCCGCCATGACTCGAGGCGAGAGCCGCCGAGCAGAGGAAGGCGAGGACCAAAAGCGACGCCAATATCTTCTTCATGGACAATACCCTCCAGATTTGTTAGGTTGGATGGAAGTCTCACCATTATTTATTTTGATCGCAGCGATAGGTCTAGCGAGGTGATAGGGACGAGCAACCTCAAGCTCTCTGACGGCTTCACAGCGCTCTGCCCATCGGCTCTGGTGCTGGCGTTCTATGCGGCGTCCTTCTACCACTTCAGCCTCGCCCTGAGGGAGATCGATGTACGGTGTGGCCTAGCGCCGTCTGGTCGGGGCTTGGAACCGCCCTCATCGCAGCCCTGGAAGTGATCTTCTTCAAAGACCCCGTGACCCTGGAGAGGCTCTTCTGGCTGATCTGCATCATCGCCGGGGTGGTGGGACTTCATCTGACCGGAAGCGCCCATTGAAGATGCTTCGAGAAAACAGGGAAAAAAGCCCTGCGGGGTGGTAGCTTTGAGGTAGTTCAGAGGGAGAGACGAATCGAGAGAAAGGTTCATCGACCCCAGAAGGGGTCTTTGCTCCTCTTGATCTCCAGAAACCTCTCCAGGGCCTCCCGCTCGTCCTCGGAGAACCTCTGTTTCAGCTCCGCCTCGATGATCTTGACGTGCCTCTCGGGGATGTTGACGTGGAGGATGTCGCCCTCGTGGATCTGGCGGCCGACGGTGGGACCGTCGATGGAGACCGCCACCTCCTTTCCGACGGTGGCGGATCCGACGTTCTCGCCGCTCATCTGGACCCCCTTCACCGTCCCGATGACCGCCCCGTCCTCTCTCATCAGGGTGACGTTGTTTGTGATCTGGCCGCCCACCACCTGGACTCCGACGACTGCGGGCTTGGACTGCCTGAAGACGTAGTCGGGGATGATCCTGATCATTCCGGGCCTGATCACCGCCTGGAGCCTCTCCTGCTCCATCCTCATCTTCTGGTCTTCCACCCAGTCGTCGTAGTTCTCGATCAGGTTGTAGATGACCTCAGAGAGGAAGATCGGTACATTGATCTTCTGGACCTCGGTCAGGGCGTCGGGGAGGATCTTGACGTTGAAGCCGAGGACCGCCGAGTAGAGGGGGTCTTGGATCGCCGCAGCCCTGATGACGTCCCTTCTTGATATGGGGCCGACGTCGGCGGCGTGGATCGGTATCTCCTTTGATTCCAGCTCCCCCACCAGGGCCTCAAGAGACCCTATGGTGTCGGTCTTGATTATGACGCCCACGTTCTCGGTATCGACCCTTGCCGTCTCCAGCTCCGACCTGATCTCCTCGGCCACCAGATCGACGTCTTCGCCCTCCGTCACCACCCTCACCGTGGAGCCCGCGAGGGCGTTCTCGATTTTTGGGGCACTTACCTTGACGCCGCTCGCGGCGGCCACGTGCTTTACGGGAAGAAACCTCTCCTCGCTTCTGATCTCAGAGAGGGGCCGCGGCTTGAGGAGGGCCCTGATCTTGGTGACGATCGGCTCCTTCAGCGTTCCCACGACGACGGTGTCTCCGGCCCTAAACTCGCCGTCGTAGAGGATGACGTCCAGGGTGGTGCCCAGGCCCCGCTCCTCCTTCACCTCGAGAATGGTGCCGACGCCAGGGCCGCTGGCTCTGATCATCAAGTTATCTTTTAAAAATTTCTGGGCTAGCCCCAGAAGGACCATCAGAAGGTCCGGGACCCCTTCGCCGGAGATGGAGCTTATCGGCACGACGCCGATGTTCTTGGTGAAGTCGCTGATCCGGTCGTACCGATCGGAGTTAAAGCCGTGTTTGTAGAGCTCGCCTATCAGCTCGTAGATCCGGTTGTCGAGGTCTCCTCGGACCCTCTCGCTCTGGGCCTTGAGAGTCACGGCGAGGGGCGCACCCTCCACCGACATCCATCCTGAGATCCGGTCTATCTTGTTCGCGGCCACCAGAAAGGGGGTGCGGTACCGTTTCAGGATGTTTATCGACTCGATCGTCTGGGGCTGGAACCCCTCATTCACATCCACAATTAAGACGGCTAGATCGGCGAGGGAGCCGCCTCTGCTCCGGAGGGAGGTGAAAGAATGGTGGCCAGGGGTGTCGATGAAGAGGAGGCCGGGTATCTGGAAGTCCCCTCTATATATCGGCCCGCAGACATCTTTGATGACGTTGAGGGGGATCTCGGTGGCTCCGATGTGCTGGGTTATAGCGCCCGCCTCGCCGTCTGCGATGGTGGTACCTCTGATCTTGTCGAGAAGGGTGGTCTTGCCGTGGTCCACGTGGCCCATCACGCAGACGATGGGGGTTCTCATGTTGGACTCGGCCTGGCCTTTCCCCTTCTTCGCCTTCCTCGATTTCTGCTTCATGACCGATCACATCCGGACCCCTTCAGTTCTGAGGCGACAAAGTGACCGCCTCCCTCGCAAATCTGCGTGACGCGCGCCCGTCCTCACTCGTAGAGCCAGGCCTCGTCTATCCTGGTGTAGCTTAAAAGCTCTGCCTCGCTGAAGTGGAGGACGATCTCTCTATTCGCCGACTCGGGCGAATCGGAGCCGTGGATCACGTTCCGTCCCATATCCAACCCGAAGTCCCCCCGGATGGTGCCGGGCTGAGCTTTTGTGGGGTTGGTGGCCCCGTTCATCTTCCTGACCTCGGAGATGGCGTCTTTGCCCTCCACCACCATCGGAACCGCGGGGCCGGAGGTGATGAAGCCGACGAGGTCTCCGAAGAAGGGCTTTTCGGCGTGCTCGACGTAATGCTCGCGGGCGACGTCTTGGGGCAAAGTCCTCATCTTCATGGCCACGATCTTGAGCCCTTTCGCCTCGAACCTCTGAATGATCCTGCCCACGAGGCCCCGCTGGACAGCGTCGGGCTTGATCATAACGAAAGTCCTCTCCAAGCCCTACCACCCTTTGATGGCCCACTCGATCCTTCTTGGGACCCTCTTGAGCCCAACCATGTTCTTCTCACATTTGGACGAGCAGAAATAGTATACAGTGCCGTCCTTCTTGGCGTAGATCTTCCCTGTGCCGGCCTCTATATTCCGGTTGCAAAAGGAGCACTTTCTCTCTTCCATGAGACCTCACCTGGTGGTAAGCTTCTTCGCCTCTCTTGCGGTCTCAAGCAGCATCAGCACGTCCCCCATCCTTATGGGACCCATGCAGTTCCTGGTGATGATGCGGCCCTTGTTGCTCCCCTCCAGAATCCTGCACTTGATCTGGGTGGCCTCGCCGTGCATCCCGGTGTTGCCGATGATCTCTATGACTTCGGCGGGAACGCCTTCCCATTCGTCTGCCATCAGCTACCACCCCTACTTCAGGGCCTGGGCCTTCTGCACAATCTCGTCCAGAACGTCTTTTCCCTTCCCGGGCTCCAGGATGGCAACTGCTGCGCTTTTTACTCTCATGCCGCAGGCGGCGCCGATCTCGCTCTGCTTCTTGACGTAGATGTAAGGCGTCTTCTTCTCTTCGCAGAGGGGCGGAATATGGGCCACGATCTCAGGGGGCTCCACGTCTTCTCCCACCACCACGAGCTTTGCTACGCCGCGCTCGATGGCCTTGGTGGTCTCGTTGGTTCCCTTCTTGAGCCTTCCAGTGTCGCGAGCGAGCTCGATCGCTTCAAGGGATTTGGAGGCCAAGTCGGCTGGAACGTCAAATCTAACGTATATCGGTCTTGCCATAATTTTCATTCTCCTTCAGGGCGGTGCCCGTCATCATTCATCGCAAAAATCGCCCCAAAAAGGCTTAGCTCATGGGGGCCGCTTCCCAGCTAAAAAGGTTGCGCTATGGAGCGATGAACGCTCCGAGCGTCTCTGCCAGATTCTCGGGCTCGACGGCACCTGAGACGGTGACGATATCCCCATCTGAACGGATCGAAAGGCCGCCGCTCTCAGCGACGTTGCCGACCCTTCTCTCGCTCGCGCCGTGCAAAGAGAGGTACTTCGCCGTCAGCATATACCCGCCATCGACGGGGCTTATGCCCAGGTAGGATTCAGTGTACTCTCCGCCAAGAGGCGGCGCCAAGTTCGGGTTGGCGGCGGCGTCCTTTCCGAAAGATATCTGGAGGGCGTCGATCTCGTCGTAGGGGAGGACGAACTTTTCGGTGGTGGGGGCCTCGCCAGCTATCACGTCCAGGACCGTCTTGACGGAGGGCTCGCTTCCGAAGAGGACGGGCATCCCCATGACGCTATAAAGGTCTGTGGTCCCGAGGGGTATTATCTGGTATCCTCTGTAGAGGACGGCGAGGCCGTGAGCTCCCACCTCTGCGGGTTTCGTCCAGTGGAACTCGGCGACCTCGTCACCGTAGAGCCCCCAGGATACTCTGTCGATCGGCGAGGGGTAGAGGTTTACCTGATATCTGAGAGTCAGGCCAACCGCGGGCGGGAGGACGGAGGCCGCGGCCTCGGTGAGGTCCTCCGAGGCGGTCATGTCGATCCAGTAAGCGAAGGCGAGGTTCTCCGGGTACATCCCCAGGGCGTCCCCCAGGCTCTCGAAGTCCCAGTTGATCAGCCGCCCGCTAACCCCGAAGTCTGAGGGGTTCCACGCCTCGTTGGCAGCCGTCTCGACGGGGCCTCCTCCCCGCATGACGAAGCCCGCAAATGTGGAGAATATCATTATCCCCGCGATGAAGACCGCGAAGATAATAGCCCAAGATTTCTGATTCATCAGGGGGCGGTGGACGTGTCGATCTTATTTAATTCTTTGTCGAAAATAGCGGCTCGTCCTGGCTGTAGCTTCTGCCTAGCCTCAACGCCGTCTCGGCCCTCTCCAGCTCCCGGCCGAGGTAGCCGGCGTGGTCGAGCCTGGTGACGAGCCCCCGGTCGACGATCTCGGCCAGGAGGTCGCGGGCGGATATGCCCACCAGAGTCGCAGAATCGTGGCGAACGACGATCATCCCCTTCGCGACGCCTATCCTGAAGCTTCCGGAGGGGTCCATCTCCCAGCGGCGACCGCTGTCATCGATCTTGCCGCCCTCCCCGCCAGCGTCGCCTTCACCCCCCTTCCCACCGCGGCCGGAGCCAGCCGCCGCTCCCACCGCCACAAACTCCGGGGGCATCTCCTCCTCGGGGCGGCGGTGCTTCTCCTTGAGGACCAGAAGGTCGAGGCCCAGGTCTTTTGGAGGGCTCCTTCTCGCCCCGGCGAGGAGCATCATCTCGGAAGCGCACCGCAGCTCCCGGATGCTGCCGCGGGCCTTCTCGCTGTACTCGGGGGTGAAGAGGACGCTCGCCCCCACCTCCGCCCCCATGGCGGCCAAAAGAGCATTCACTCCTACGGAATCAGCGTCCAGAAGCTCCGTCGCGTTCCCGACGCCGAAGAAGAGCGGCACTTCTGGAAACGCGCGATGAACCTCTGCGTACCGTCCGATCGACTCGGCGAGGCCCAGAAGCGGCGGGCTCAAGACCGGGTCGGCCATCGCCCTGACCCCAAGGGAGAGGGCCCGGCGGAGGTTATCCGCGAGGGTCGTCTCCGGCCCCGGCAGGACGACGGCGGGAACCCCGGCGGCGGCCGCTCCCTCCGCCACCTCGTCCAGGTTCGAGCCGTCGAGGCTGAGGACGAGGTCGCATCCCGCCTCGATCCCCGCTTTCAGCAGATCGGGCCGCAAGCTGTCAACGCTGACAGGAAGGCGAGTCGCCCCCTTCGCCACCGTGACGGCTCTTGCGACGTCGGAGGGATCGGCGTCCAATGGCAGCCCTAAATCGATCATGTCCGCCCCCTCCCTCTCGTAGTGGCGGACCTTCTCGGCCAGATCCGAGTCGTCGAACCGGGTCGCGTCCACGATCTCGGCCAGGACCTTCATCCGGCTCTCGCCCCCGACCTTGACGCCTCCGATCACCATCGAGGCCTTCGCCCTCGCCTCCAGCTCATCGATGGCGGCCCGCGCCTCCTCTCTCATCCGCCCCTCCAGGAGGACGCAGGCGGGGACGGTGGCCGAGAGCTCGACCAAGTCCAGAAGGGGCAGAACGCGCCGGAGGTCGACGGCGTGCTTAGGCCCGAGCCTGATCTTCGTGCCGAGCGCCACTTCAACGGGGCCGAAGTCGGCGGTGATGGCTCCAGGGATCAGTATTATGTCATAGCCTGAGGGCCTCGCCTCCCGGAGCATCTTCGGGGTTATGAAGGAGGCGACGTCCACATTCATCACCAGGACGTCCGCCCGGTCCCCGACCGCCTCCCTCACCATCTCCTCGGCGAGCCGTCCCGTCACCGCCAACGCTCTCATGGGGTGGTGGTATGCGGCGGGAGATGAAAAAGGCTGTGGAGGTGAGAGTACGTTACAAGTTCTTAGTGTCCTTTAATGGAGGCCTGGTTAAAAAAATAAATTTAATATTGGTTTTATCAAAATTCCATTCTACTTTTCACGAACCGCTCTGTATCCTTATCCATGAAATAAACATAACATCCCTTTAAGCCTCTCGTCAGCAATATTCTGTAGGTGTTTTTAATCAATTTGGTGAAGTCATCTTTTGAGCTCTTAACTTTAGCGTCATGGGAATACTCTTTATTTCCTTTCCATGCTTGATTATCAAAATCATAAACAAGATCCCTTCCAAAGACCACTCCAACATAATCGAATTCGAAACCCTGGGCAGTATAAACGCAACCAACCTGATTCATTCCATTGGGATCGGTAGCCCAGAAATGTGATTTGGGGATTCCTGGTGCGAGATGGCCTGCATTCGGGTTAGCATTCCATGGTCTTTGATAGTCGCCTATAACCACATCATTCTCCAGTTGACCATCTGAGTTTGGTTTAGACCATTTCCAGCAAAAGCCTGCAGTCATCCTTCCTGTATGACCCTCTTCCACTTTGCTTTTAATGGCTGTTTCAAGTTCCTCGGGGCTATCAAATATCTTGAAATCGAAGCTTTCTTCTTTTGTCCATAGGATATTCGCAGTTTTCTGAATTCCAAGGGTATTATCCACCCAATTTACGAAAGCATCAGAACCGCTACACCTGAACTGAATATCCAATTCATGTTCGAAAATTTTGCAATTATGTTTTTCTGCAAATTCTTTAATATAAGAGACAGATCCAATTTCATCTGGCCGGACAACCTGCAAATCATCAATGAAAAAGACAGACACTTTTGAGGCTTTCAAGATTTCCTCAACCAACTTTATATCGGACCGATCTTCCTTTCTAGTCCATCTATTGTTGCTGGTATCCCAAATCCTATGTGCCTCATCACATATCAGAACATCTATGGAACCCGGCTCAGCCTTTGTAAAGCTACTAAAATATTTAAATTGTGTTGAGCCGCGCCTGCCTATCATCGCCCTTAACGTCTCAGTGAACGCTTTAGATCCTGTGGCATAATAGCTATTATATCCTTTTAGTAATAAATCTGCCATTAAGTTTATTGCAATAACGGATTTACCCGTACCCGGTCCGCCTTTTATGATGATGGCGACCTTTTCACCAGCATGAAATCCCTTTTTGGCATGAGAAAAGACTTGATCGTAAGCTATCAACTGCTCATCAAGAAGAATATATTCTGGCTTCCCTTTAATAGTATTTCCGATATGGTCCATTAATTTTTTGCTGGTCCTGAACTCGCTCTCCTCTACCCGTCTTAAAACATCTAATCCTTGGCCCTTCTCTAATTTATTTACGAGATAGTCTCCTAGCTTATCCGTATCATCAGCAGTGAATAAGGGGTATCTATTCAGAGCAGTTTCAAACTTAGGAGCGAAAATAACATCAGTTTTATCATATTTATAGTTATGAAGATATGTACAGGCGTTCAGAACTATCGGTGATGCCCCATCATAAAAAGCGGTATGCGTATCTTCCAAGTACATCTTATATTGACCAACCTGCACCGAAGGGTGAAGTAGATCCCGTTTCCGGCCTGCAACCCAAGTCAATACCTCGTTGTCGCCATTCGCCTCTTCGCACTTGGACCACTGTTTTAGTTCAATTATGATCGAATTATCCTCCATATTCCGATCTTTGCCACAAATCATGCAGTCTAACCGTCGAGAACTTAGTGGCAATTGATATTCTAGTAGAACACCATGATCAAGAAGGTCTAAGCTTTGAAACAGAAGGGAAACAGCCCTTAAAGAGTTCATCCACGAATTCTTTTCGTTAGGTGAGGGCTTATGTCTATAATAATTAATAAATGCGCTTTCTAGCTTTTCTGCAATTTGGTTTTGAGCGGTATCCTGAATAAATTGCTTTGATGACCCCGAATATAGTCTCATGCTTTTGACTATTACCATTTCTTATTTGGCCTTTTCGCAAGTCCAATCGGATATTTTTCCCTTTCAATTTTATTCTTGTTTTGTCCGTCGAAGATTTCTACATACATGATTTAACTCCCCTTATAGTTACATAACTAATACCGAAACATTTTTCGGCGATCATGACAGTACACCATGTCAGAGGAGGGAGATTAAGACGAGTACAAAACCGATTTTAGTTTTGATGTTGCTGCTATTTCTTCTGCCGATCTCGGCATTGACGGCCCCCGACGAGGCCAGCGGAACCGTAACCAATGTGGTAGATGGAGACACCTTCGATATCAGGATCGAGAAGACCGACCCCAGGATCATCTACGATATCGAGCGGGTGAGGCTGGCAGATGTGGACTCCCCGGAGATGAGCACTCCAGAGGGGCCGCTGGCGAAGACCTACACCAACGGGCTTCTGTTGGGCAAAAAGGTCTGGCTGGATATCGATAACAAGTCTAGTGATGGTAGGGACCCCTACAACCGGCTCCTAGCCGTGGTCTACCTGGAGGAAACCAACGTCACGGCCTGGATCTCGACAAATACCACGATCATGGAGAGAGAGGCGGCGCTTGATTATTATGATCGTCTCGCTAGTGGGCGAGAGACTGAGATGGAGAATGAGGATCTCGGCAGGGGCATCAACACCACCCACCCCTTCAATCGGATGCTGGTAGATGCTGGCTTCGCCGAGGTAAAGGACTTCACCAACAACGAATTTGATCCTAGCAGTTGGTGGACTTCGGATGCATCTTTAGAGGCTGAATCGAGGTCCATCGAATTAGTGGGCGAAAATCTATTCTTCCCTGCAGCTGATGATCATGATAACTGGCTATCGGCTAAATCGAATACGTCAGATTCAACCCCATGGACAACTCAAGCGACTCCCAACGACGAATGGTTATCATGTGCTTCCGGGGAGGAATCCGGTGGGTTCACCACTGCGGCTACGGGTCAATTTGTGGGCTCTTTGGAGTCGGATAAATACCATTATCCCTCCTGTAGGTGGGCAAAAAAGATCCTGCCTGAAAATGAGATTTGGTTCTCAAGCTCCGAGGAGGCGAGAGCGGCGGGATATTTTCCCTGCGGCGTATGCCACCCACCATGAAGATTCGTGTCGTCAGCTCCAAGGACGAGATCGCTCAACTGAATACGAGGGAGAGGGTGGTTCATCTCGTCGCCCCTCCAACCGCCCTCGTCCTTCTGGAGTTGATCAATAGATGCCCCAAACTGCAAGCAGTCCAAGTCCACCCGTCGCGGTTCGAGAAGTTGTCTGAGTCCTCGTTGTGCCTCATGGAAGTCCAAGGGGTGAGGATATTTCCGGGTGTGATCCAAGGCCACAGGACAGACAGGTCCGAATACTACACCATCGACGACAGTGCGATCCTCCAGAGGGCGCTAGAACTCCAGGCCGAATGTTTCGACACCGAGGAGATCGTAGCGAAGGTGGCGAAGGAGGTCGGAGTTTCACCTGGGATGATGGAGTTTATTTTGGGGCAAAAAATCCAAAGGTTTTAATATCTATACTTATATTGAAATAAATCTTACTCGGAGTTAAAATAGCTAGGCGATACGTTTTCGAAGTTCGTCCAATCAAACCAGTTTGAAATACCTAAAAAATCGGCCCATTGGTCGATCATTTTTATATCTCCTTCGTAATTATCCTGATAGTTGTTTTCGGTTAGGGATACCAGTTTCCTTCCCTTTTTGGTATAGGGAGTCCTATCGTAGGGTTTAATCAGGTTGCTGCCTATATGTTTGCCCAAAATCGAGAAGAATGTATAATTCATTATATTAGATAATTTATAGATTTTGGTCGGCGTAATCGTTTTTATGTCATCTGACAATACAGCAACTGCTGAATCTCTCTGTCGTTTTATCGAATCATGCTGGTAAGGTCGCAGCTCTGAATAATTATTATAAATCCATTTTTCTATCATTATATCGGGGGGATAACTCGTTAACTGCTGAATGGTTCCATTATGCCATAGATCAGCTAGCTTGTACAAATGCTGTAACGGCATAAGTGATGACAACTTCTTTATATCACCATCAATTTCCTTCATAAAGTTGGCTCTTGTATTTTGAGTTGTTATAGGGACTAATCGTTTTTCTTCGGGCACGCTGAACGTCCTCAAGATGTGGCCACATTCATGAGCTATTAGGTGATTTATGATTTCATTATGCTCTTTTTTATAAAAGATTATATGTTCCGGCATTTCCATACGAGCCATCTTAACACTTGCATATACATCTAAATAATATTTCTCAATAAAGCGTATGGGTTTTTTAGTTAGTTTTTCCACGTCCTCCAAGATTAATTTGACCGGATCAATTAATTCTAGGGTTATAAAATCTCCCCCGAATTAAACATGCTCATAGCTGTATCATATTCGTCAGATAGATCTATACCAACATCCAAATTGGGTGCTATCTGTTTAAATCCAACGTACATTATACATATCAATTCAAATCCTGAAAAATCCCCTTCTAACGAGTTTAAGTGATAGTTTTTCTTTGAATCGTTAATATCTAACCCTTTTTGGCCTTTTAACCCTATTTCAGAGGATATTACTTGTATCTCGTGAAATGACTTATTTTTGAAGATTTTTAGGGCATTTAACATATAAAAAACAGCATCCATCCTAAAACCTTTGGATTTAAGCTCTTTTTCAGCTATTTTTGTTAAATATGATTTTACGTCATCTTTTAAGGATTCGGGAGCGTCCATGGCGATAAACATTTTGAAGTATTTCTCCGATTTGACAAAATCCCCATGCTCGTCATAAGTTAAACCAAGCCCGTAAACTGTAAACGGGTCTTGAGGATTTATCTCGTACGATTTTTCTAGATAATATACCGCTTTTATATAATCCGCTTCCTTTGCAAAAATTCCTCCCAGATTTTTAAGTGCATACGAGTTGTCTGGACTTAATTCAATAGATTTTAATAAATAATGCTTCGCATTTTTTAAATCTCCGAGTTTTGAATAAGCAACACCTAGTGCGACGTATGCATTTGAAAACGTAGGGTTATATTTAGTTGATAGTTTTAATAATTCAATTGCTTTAGTTGGTTCGCCAAGTTCGGTATGACACATACCCAGATTATAAAGCAGATCGCTATCTTCAGGAGTTTCTTTTATTAGCTCTTCAAATATGTCCTTCGCCTCTTCAAACTGGCCTCTTTTTGCATGCCCTAAAGCTCTATCAAATAAATCCATGTAACTCATCAGGACGAATACGTATTTTACCTTATAATAAGTACCTATCGACTTCTATATCTCAGAAACGTCTCGGAAAAAATCGCCCATCTGCACCATCACCCACTCTCCGCCATTCCAACCACCAAAAGGTATATCGACGGCGAGTTTGATCACCCTCTTATGAGACGTGGGGCTCTCATCTCGCCGTTGCCGACCGATACCTCGATCCTCAGATCTATCCTGATATCGATCTCGATTTTGATCTTCGCCTTCACCATTCCCACCCTGGCTGAGGATCGATCTGCTTCAGAGCTGCTCGAAGAGGCGAACCGATCTCTTGCCGAGGGGTCCGTCGCCGACGCCCTGGAGAGCTTGAATCGGTCCCTCGACCTCGATCCGGACCAGTCCGAGGCCTGGGTCCTCCGGGGCGAGATCGCCCTCCGCAACCTGAGCGATCGGGAGATGGCGGCCGAATCCTTCGATCGGGCCCTGAAGATAGATCCCGAGAACGGCTGGGCCTGGTACGAGCTGGGAAACTCTCTCAGCTATCTTGGTCGGGTGGAGGAGGCCCTTGCGGCCTACAACAGGTCGCTCTCGATCGATCCCGATAACGCCAGGGCCTGGAACAACAAGGGGCTGATCCTGGGAGTTCTCGGCAGATACGAGGAGGCCCTCGACTGCTTCAGCCGCGCCCTGGCCGCCGACCCGAACCTCGCGGAGGCCGCCCAGAACAGGGGCAACTCCCTCCGGGCCCTGGGGAGATACGAGGAGGCCCTGGAGGCCTTCGACACCGCCCTGAAGATCAACCCGGAGCTTGCGGGATCGGAGAAGGGGGCGGCCAGCGTCCTCCTCTCCCTGGGGAGGACCGAGGAGGCGATCGAGCGGTTCGACGGCGCCCTCTCGGTCGACCCCGGGGACGCCGTCTCCTGGAACGAGAGGGGGCTCGCCCTGGGGATCCTGGATCGGTACGAGGAGGCGGTCGAGAGCTTCAACTCGTCAGTCGGGGTCGATCCCGGATACGTCCCCGCCTGGTGCAACAAGGGGCTCGCCCTCCACAACCTGGGGAGGACCGAGGAGGCGGTCGAATCCTACGACTCCGCCCTGAAGATCGACCCCTCCTTCGTCCTCGCCTGGTACAACCGGGGGATGGCCCTCCGCGAGCTGGGCAGGACCGAAGAGGCGGTCGAGTCCTACGACTCCGCCCTGGCGATCGAACCCTTCTTCGCCCTCGCCTGGAACAACCGGGGGGTCGCCCTCGAAGACCTGGAGAGGGTCGACGAGGCCCTGGAGGACTACGATCGGGCGACGACGATCGATCCGGATTACGAGATCGCCTGGTACAACAAGGGCTCGGCCCTCTTCAGCCAGGGTCGGTTCTTCGACGCCATGAACTCTTACGATGAGGCGATCAGGATCAACTCCGAGAACGCCGACGCCTGGCACAGCAAAGGGGCGGCCCTACGCGAGCTGGACCGCCCCAGCGAGGCGGTCTGGTGCTACGAGCAGGCTCTCGAGATCGATCCCGGGAGGGCCGAGACCTGGCTCTCCAAAGGGATCGCCCTCGCCGATATGAAGCGGACCAGTGAAGCGATCGACTCCCTCGATCGGGCCGTGGAGATCGATCCGGAGTACGAGGCCGCCTGGTACAGGAGGGGGATCCTCGCCTATGGCCAAGGCCAGACCGAAAAGGCCCTCGAATCCTTCAGCCGGGCGGCGGAGCTGGACCCCGGTCATGCCCAGGCCTGGAACAATCGGGGCTGGATCCTCCACACCACCGGCCGGGACGACGAGGCTCTCGACTCCTTCGACCGGGCCATCGAGGCAGACCCGAAGCTTGAGGAGGCCTGGAACAACAAAGGGGTCGTCCTCTCGGGCCTGAAAAGAGACGAGGTGGCCCTGGAATGCTACAACAGGACCGTCGAGATCGATCCGGGTCACGCCGACGCCTGGAACAACAGGGGGGCGGCCCAGTACAACCTCGGAAGGTACGAGGAGTCGATAGAAAGCTACGACAGGGCCCTGGCGATAAATCCGGCCTTCGCCGACGCTAAAAGGAACAGGGCGGCAGCCCTCCGGATGATCGGGGGTCGATAATAACGATCTTCCAGGGCGTCGGATGCATGTACATAGACACTCTCCGGTGCGGCCCCCGCCCGGTAGAATCGGCGAGGGAGGCGATGGAGAGGGCCTACGCCCCCTACTCTGGCTTCCGGGTCGGGGCCGACCTCTTCGCGAAGGGCGGCAGAGTCTACTCCGCCGCCAACCTCGAGAGCGTCTCTTCCGGCGCCGCCATCTGTGGCGAGAGGGCCGCGATCGCGAAGGCGGTATCCAAGGGGGAGAAGGAGTTTGAGGCCCTGGCGGTGGTGGCGGAGTGCGAGGAGCCGGTCGCCCCCTGCGGGATATGCAGGCAGAACCTCATCGAGTTCGGGGACGAGATCAAGGTGATCATGGCGAACACGAGAGGGGATGCAGAGATCGCGAGGGGGGGAGCTATTGCCCCGGGGGTTTACCTTAAATCGAACAGGTCAATACAGGTGAACTATGACGCATATGAATATACATATCATGAGATCTCACCTCTCTACTGATGCTCGGATGCGTCTTAATTCGAGGAATCGGGTTTCGGATAATCGGGATAAGAAGGATCTAGGTGGTCCAAATGCCCTTTGATTTCAGAAGGCTTGAGATTCCTGATCTTGTCCTAATAAAGCCCAGGATATTTGAAGATGATAGGGGATCATTCGCAGAGACTTATAAAAGGGATGATTTCGAGAAGTTTGGCATAACAGGTGAATTCGTTCAGGATAACTGCTCCCGATCAAGATGCGGAGTTATTAGGGGGTTACATTTTCAGCGCGAACCTTATGCTCAGGCCAAGATAGTTAGATGCATAAAGGGTGTAGTTTACGATGTAGCCGTTGATTTGAGGAAGGACTCTCCAACTTTTGGGAGATATTTAGGTTTAATTCTATCAGAGAGCAACCATTACCAGCTTTATGTTCCAAGAGGCTACGCCCATGGATTCTTGGCTTTGACCGATATTTCCGAGGTCGCCTACAAGGTTGACAATCCTTATTCTCCTGAGTTTGAAGGTGGATTGATCTGGAACGATCCGGATGTAGGTCTCCCTTGGCCTGTCGATGATCCGATTCTCACCACGAGAGATAGCAATTGGCCTAACTTAAGTTATTTGATGAAAGAAGACTTATTGTTTTAAATTTTATATATTTAGGAGATAATATCGTGAAGGCGCTAATACTATCGGGGGGGCATGGAACAAGGCTGCGACCGATAACGCATTCTCAGCAGAAACAGCTGATCCCTGTAGCCAACAAGCCGATTCTCTTCTATACGATTGAGGACGTGATAGAGGCGGGGGCGAAAGATATCGGCATCATCGTCGGCCCGAATAAAGAGCAGGTGATGGAGACGGTAGAGTCGGGAGACTGGGATGCAGATATACGTTTCATATACCAGAGCGATCCTCTCGGTTTAGCCCATACGGTCCTCATCGCCGAAGAGTTCCTGGGCGACGAAGATTTCGTCATGTATCTAGGGGATAACATCATAAGAGGCGGTATAGCTCAGCACGCAGAGAAGTTCAGGAGCTTGAACCCCGATTCTTTAGTCCTCCTCACCGAGGTGGACGATCCCCAGCGTTTCGGCGTCGCCGAGTTCGACGATTCCGGCAGGGTAAAACGGCTCGTGGAGAAGCCGAAGGTCCCCCCATCAAACTTCGCTCTGGCGGGGATATACTTCTTCAAGCCCAGGATAATTGAAGCCTGCAAGAGTATCAAGTCCTCCTGGAGGAACGAGCTTGAGATCACGGACGCCATCCAGTGGCTGATCGACAACGGCGGGAAGGTTGAGGCCGCGAAGATAGAGGGGTGGTGGAAGGATACCGGCAAGGCAGAAGACATCCTGGAGGCCAACAGATTGATCCTGGATGAGGTGGCGCCGAAGAACGAGGGAGTTCTGGTGAACTCCAAGATCTTTGGCAGAGCGGTCATAGGAAACGGCAGTATCTTAGAGAACTCCATAATAAAAGGGCCCTGCATCATAGGAAGAGGATGTAAGATAACCGACTCCTACATAGGCCCTTATACATCGATAAACGACGAGTGCGTAATATCCGGCACCGAGATGGAGGATAGCATAGTGATGGCCGGATGCACCATAATTAACGCCGCAAGGATCATCGAGAGCCTCATCGGCAAGAACGTCAGGATAAAGGAGAACGGCGATAAGCCGGCGGGCAACAAGTTCATAGTGGGCGATAATTCGCAAATAAAGCTGTGATTTAAGATGGGAAGACCGAGGGCAATGACTTCGCGGTGGCTGGGGGATAGGGTTAGCACCGCGTTGGATATAATTAAGATGCCTTTTATTAAAAGGCCCGCCAACATTGATATATATATTGAAAATCTGAGAGACAAACGAGGTATTGAGATCGGCGGTCCAACCAGAATCTTCAAAGATAGATCGATCCTCCCAATTTATCCAGTCGTTGGTCATCTTGACGGCTGCAATTATTGCAATTCGACGATATGGGAAGGGACGATAAAAACGGGCTGGACGTATATATATCAAAAAAATAAAAATCCAGGTTATCAATATATCTGTGAAGCTGTCGATCTCGGTCCCATCGATCAAGAGACTTATGATTTTGTTCTATCGTGTCATTGTATAGAACATATAGCAAATCCTTTAAAGGCGATCTCAGAATGGAAGAAGGTTCTTAAAAGAAATGGCTTAATGCTTCTAATTGTACCTCATAAGGATAAGACCTTTGATCATAATAGACCCATTACCACCTTGAGCCACCTTATAGATGATTTAGAAAACGATATCCAAGAGGATGATTTAACTCACATTTCTGAGATTTTAGAACTCCATGACTTAAAGCTGGATCCAGGGGCGGGTGATTTTGCATCTTTCAAGAATAGGTCGTATGACAACTATTTAAATAGGTGCCTCCACCATCATGTGTTTGATACCCAACTCGTAATAAAGATGTTAGATTATATGGGCTTAAGTATAATAATTTCTGATTTTGTTCCTCCATATCACATTATTGTGCTGGCGAAATACGAGCGTGATCTGTTATGAGAATCCTGGTTACGGGCGGAATGGGGTTCATAGGCTCCAACTTCATCAGGGACGTCCTGGATAGGGGTTACTGCTCCAAAGTAGTGAACCTCGACGGACTCAAGTACGGCTCCAACCCAGCAAACCTGGCCGGAATCGAAGACGAAAGATACTCGTTCGTCGAGGGCGATATCTCCGATTACGCCCTCGTCTCAGAGCTGATAAAGGGCGCCGACGCGGTGGTGAACTTTGCCGCAGAGACCCACGTCGACCGGAGCATATCTGCGCCCCGGATGTTTCTTGAGAGCAACGTCGTCGGGGTCTTCACCATCCTGGAGGCGCTCAGGCGAGAGAACCCGGATGCCAGGATGATCCAGATATCGACGGACGAGGTCTACGGTGATATCCTGGAGGGGTCCTTCAAAGAAACGGACTCCATACGGCCATCGTCCCCTTATTCTGCCAGCAAGGCTGCTGGCGATGCCTTCGTTCTCGGATATGCTAGGACGTATGGCCTCGACGCCTCCATTACGAGGTGCACCAACAATTACGGGCCGTATCAGTTCCCCGAGAAGCTGATACCGAAGGCGATAATCAGGCTCGCCAGGTCCCTTAAAGTTCCGATCTACGGGACCGGGACGAACGTCAGGGACTGGATCTACGTCCTGGACCACTGCAGGGCGGTAGAGCTCGTGATGAAGAAGGGGAAGGCAGGCGAGGTCTACAACATATCGTCGGGGGAGGAGAGGACGAATCTGGAGGTGGTGGGGGAGCTGTTGAGGATCATGGGCAAGGACGAGGGCCAAATAGAGCAGGTCGAGGATAGACCGGGCCACGATCTGAGGTACAGCCTCGATTCCAGCAAGCTCCGGGGTCTGGGCTGGAGGCCCGAGCGCCGCTTCGAAGAAAGGCTGAGGGAGACGGTCGAATGGTACTCAGAGAACGATGGATGGTGGAAGCCCCTCGCCGACGAGAGGACGTTGCATCCAGCTCCCTGGAAGCTCTCATGGTGATTTAGATGAAGGAGATTACGAAGACGACGGAGATGAAGGCAGCGGTCATCGGGGCGGGGGGCCAGCTCGGCTCCGATCTGGTGAGAGCCTTTGATGCGGTGCCCCTCTCGCATCAAGACGTCGACGTCACGGATCCAGATAGCCTCGATATTTTGCGCGATATCATGCCGGATCTGGTGATCAACGCCGCAGCCTACGTCCGGGTCGATGACGCCGAGGAGCAGGCAGAAGAGGCCTTCCGGGTGAATGCCGTTGGGGCCCTAAACGTCGCGAGAGCCTGCGATAAGGTCGGTGCCATAAACGTCTACATCAGCACCGATTACGTATTCGACGGCGCCAAAGGGGAGCCGTACGGAGAAGAGGAGGCAGCAAACCCTATTAACATCTATGGCTTGAGCAAGCTCGCCGGCGAAATCGCGACCAGAAACTACTCTTCGAAGCATTATATAATAAGGGTCGCCAGCCTTTACGGGAGGGCGGGAAGCGGTAACTTCGTAAAGAGCATCATCAAGAAGGCGAGGGATGAAGGAGAGATCAGGGTCGTAGACGACGTGTTCATGAGCCCGACGTATACGAAGGACGTCTCTAATATACTCGGGCAGTTCTTGGATATCCGCCCAGAGTTCGGGGTATACCACCTCGTCAACGAGGGTCAATGCAGCTGGTACGACTTCGCGAGGGGTATCTTAAATATCCTCGGCGAGGACGTCCCGGCGGCGCCCATAAAGTCCGACGACCTGGGGAGGAGGGCGAGGCGGCCCGCCATCTCTGCCCTGGAGAACAGAAAGCTGCACGCCCTGGGGCTCGAGATGAGGGGATGGGAAGAAGCCCTGAGGGATTATCTGGCTGAGGAGACGAGATGAACACAGTCCAGCGGATAGCCAAGAATACAGGGGTATTGCTCGTATCTCAGATAGCAAGCTACATATTCGGCTTCTTCTTTGTAATGTACACCGCCCGATATCTGGGGGCAGAAGGGTTCGGCGTTCTGTCTTTCGCGCTGGCGTTTACTGGAATATTTGGGATATTCGGTGATATGGGACTGAGCACTCTCGCGGTCAGAGAGGTCGCCAGGGATAAATCTCTCGCTGGGAAGTATCTCGGGAATATTATCGTAATGAAGGTTTTCCTCGTCATTATTACCTTTGGAATGATTTTTTTAGTAATTAATATCCTGGGATATCCTGAGCAGACGATTAAGGTCGTTTATCTCCTTGGATTATATGTTATATTGGGGTCTTTTTCTAACGCATTCAGCTCAATATTTCAGGCATTTGAGAAACTGGAGTATGTATCGATCGGAGCGATTTTAAACAGCGCATTGATGCTTGTTGGGGCCTTACTTGCTATAAATCAAGGCTTCGAGGTTGCGGGTTTTGCTTCTATTTATCTCGTAGTTAGCGTAATAATTTTAGGATATAATATTGTATTTTGTGCGCGGGAGTTTGTTCTGCCAACAATCGGAGTAGATTGGGATTTCTGGAAGCCGACATTTAGGGAGGCCCTACCTTTTGGTTTAACAGCGGTCTTCGTCTCTATTTACTACTGGATTGATTCAGTTATGTTGTCTTTTATGCAAGGAAATGAGGCAGTGGGCTTGTATAATGCAGCATACAGATTAATAATATCTCTATTATTTATTCCGCTGATGCTTAATATCTCCATCTTTCCAGTGATGTCGCAGTTATATATATCATCCGAAAGTGCTCTCAGATTTGCCTACGAGAGATACTTTAAATATATGGTTATAATCGGTATACCTCTAGGTTTTGGCACAACTCTCTTGGCAGACAGAATTATTTTATTAATTTTTGGAGTTGAGTATGCAAATTCGGTCATCGCACTTCAGATACTCGTTTGGTCTTCTGTGGCTATATTTATCAGCAGCGCGTTTGCGCGTTTATTTGATTCGATAAATAAGCAGATTTTAGCAACGAAGATTACAGGAATTTGTGCCATATTAAATATAATTATTAATTTAATATTAATACCGAAATACTCTTATGTCGGCGCGAGTGTGGCGACCGTTGTGACAGAAATTACAGCTTTGGGTCTCTGCTTTATTTTAAGTTCGAGAATCGGATACGGCATCCAAAATAAAGAACTTTTTATTTTCGCTAAATCAATAATTTCTAGTATGGTGATGTGTGTAATTATTATTTATTTTAATCAATTAAATTTATTAATATTAATATCACTATCAGCTTTAGTTTATATTATTGTATTATATATATTTGATGGTGTTGAAAAAGAGGACGTGAATCTACTTAAGAGATTATTTGAAACTGGTCGTGGTGATTAAAATGAAGATCAACTACACTATGTTTGGCGTGGGTCTCACTGGCGGGGTAAGAGTCTTATTAGAAATTGCAAATAGATTGGTAGAAAGAGGACATGAAGTAACGATAACCAGTCTAGGGTATGAAAATGATCATAAGTGGTTTCCTTTAAAGGCCGAAATCAATTATGTTAAAAATTTATATATTGATAGAGCTATTAATTTTGGGTTGAAACGGGCCTTTGATATCAATTTGTATCCGCATCAAGAGATAGTGAAACTATCTAGGGATATGCCTGATTGTGACATCAACGTTGCTACATTCTGTTTTTCTGCATTTTCTGTCTTTTCAAGTGATAAGGGCGTGCCATTTTATCATATGCAACACTACGAACCATTGTTCTTTGATGATGCATATTTAAAAAAGCTTGCCGAACAAACATATTATTTGCCGTTGAATAAAATGGCAAATTCTATATGGCTTAAAGATCAAATACTCAAAAAATTCAACTATGAAGTCCCTGTTGTAAACCCAGCAATCGATCACAGCATTTTTTATCCTAGAGAGGTAGAGAAAGATACAGATAAGGTTAGAATTCTCTGTTTTGGAAAGCAAATAAGATGGAAAGGTTTTCCAGAAGCTTTAGAGGCGATGAAAATTATCGCGAAAAAAAGAGATGATGTAGAATTCATCGCTTACGGCATGGAAAAACCGACCTATGAGTCGAATGTTCCCTATAAATTTATCAAAGCGCCATCTGATGAAGATTTGGCAAAGCTATATTCATCTGCAGATATTATGATTTGTACATCATGGTATGAAAGCTTTCCGCTATTTCCTTTAGAAGCCATGGCATGTGGAATCCCTGTCATAACTACCCCATTCGGAACTGAAGATTATGCATTTCATAAAAAGAATTGTTTAGTAGTTCCTCCAAGAGATCCAAATGCAACGGCAGATGCGGTTTTAAGACTGATAGATGACGAAAGTGAGATAGAAAAGTTCAAAAAAGAGGGACCAAAAATAGCAAAGAAATTTACATGGGACGGAACCGTAAACAGAGTTGAGACTTTATTTAAAGATACTTTAATGAATAGGTGAGATTATGCCATTAGGAGATATACTTCGATTTGAATCAAAAAGCTTCGGCCCCAAATTATATTATACACTTTTTGGAGCTCTTGATATTCATAGTCATATTAGATGGCGAGCTATCGTCAAATATGTGGAAAATTGCCAGAAAAATGCTGAAATTGGGGGGGGTTGGGGGATAATGTCATTTGAGTTTGTTAAAATGACGGGAAATTCGATAGACTGTGTGGAGATGGACTCAGAAACAATCGATTTTGCGAGAAATATTGCTAATAAGGCCAATTACAATGAGGTAACATTTATAGAAGATTCTCTGCCAAAACTTAAAAAAATGAGAAGAGATTGTTATAATCAAATATTTCTGATCGACGTTTTGGAGCATGTATATAAAGATACAGATTCGTTAATCACAATTAATTTACTCCTAAAGTTGCATGGGATTTTAATTATATCTGTTCCTACTACGAATTATCCAAAATATTTTGGTTACGAATTTGCAGATACAATTGGGCATGTGAGAGATGGATATTCCATAGAAGAACTGGAAACGTTATTGACTTCTAGTGGCTTTGAAATTATAGAGTGGTCGTACCACACTAATTATTTATCATCTTATATTTGTGAATTTTGGTATAAATATTCGTCAATTAAATTGAAGATAGTATTATTTCCTCTTTTAAAATTTTTAATTTGTTTTGACTTTCTGGTCAGAGGAACTAACAGTTGTGGAATTGCACTTAAAGCTAAAAAGGTGAGGACAATATGACAATAGCGATTCTCGGCGCCGGATTGACGGGCTTAACCTTAGGATACCTATTAGCATCAAATCAGATGCGAGAAGATTATGACATCTTAGAGAAGAATAAAGGATGCGGCGGATTGATGAGATCTCTGCAAAGAGACGGCTTTACATTCGACTATGGAGGATCTCACATCATTTTCTCCAAGGACCAAGAAGCCTTTAATTTTTTGATAAACCTTCTTGGAGAAAATAAAATTGAGAACCGGAGGAATACAAAGATCTTCTACAAAGATCGTTATGTAAAATACCCCTTTGAGAATGGACTGGCAGATCTGCCAAAAACTGATAATTTCGAGTGCTTATATTATTTCATCCAAAATCTAATACAGAAAGAGAAGGGCGAGCTCAGCCCGCCATCAAACCTCAGAGATTGGTGCTACTACACCTTCGGTGAAGGCATTACTGAGAAATATCTTCTCCCCTATAACGAAAAGATATGGAAATATCCCGCTGAAATGACCAGTTTAGAATGGGTTGAAAGAATACCAAACCCGCCATTAGAAGATATCATAAAATCATCGATGGGCATAGAAACTGAGGGCTACACCCACCAACTTTATTTTTATTACCCTAAAGGTGGTGGTATTCAAGCTCTAATTGACATGCTCGACGAAAAAATAAACAAGCATATTGTTACAGATTACGAGGTCAAAATGATTAAGAAAGAAAATGGCAAATGGATCATATCAAATGGGAAGGAAGAACGGTATTATGACAGAATTATTTCCACCATCCCCGTTCACGATCTAATCAATGCTTTAGATGCTCCAGAAAAGGTTAAAAATTCTGCAGATAACCTCAAATATAATTCGCTTATCACTGTTATGATAGGCCTTAGCATACCGAAGATAAATGATTTGACATGGCTCTACATACCGAATAAAAATGTTTTAACACATAGGATAAGTTTTCCGTCTAATTATAGTCCTTATGTCGTTCCCGAGGGTAAATCTTCTGTCTTGGCCGAGATCACGTGCAACATTGGGGATGAAATATGGATGATGAAAGATGCCGAAATAGCTGAAAGAATTATAGACGACTTAAATAAATTAAATATAATAAATAAGGAGGATGTTTGCTTTAATGAAGTGAGGAGAATAAAATATGCTTATGTCATAAATGATTTGGATTATCAAGGGAATCTAACGGTAGTAGAGGATTTTGTAAGAAAACTAGGAATTGATCTGGTTGGAAGATTCTCGGAATTTAAGTATTTAAATATGGATGGATGTATAAGAAGTATATTGGATTATCTGCAGAAAGGTATGCAGAAAGGCTGATTGTCACCGATAATCTAAATAAAAAGAGAGGTGATCTGCTTAATCGACGACTTTAGGGATCCCTCTGGATCGGATATGCTTATAAGCAACAAGTAAAGATTGACCCGCAGGTAGAAAGGATGGACGCGAAAGCCGCTATAATAATCTTGAATTGGAACGGGTGGAGAGATACGATAGAATGCCTCAAATCATTATATAATATTAATTATAATAATTATAATATACTAGTATTAGACAACTCCTCAACGGACGAGTCCGTGAAGATGATCTGCGATTACTGCTCTCATAAATCCGGAACTGGGGCCAATGATTTTAGCTATCTTCATGACGACGGATCTCCCGGCGTTAAGGGTTATAAAACAGCAGATTCAAAATTGATATTCATAATAAACGATAAAAATTACGGGTTTGCTGAAGGTAATAACATCGGGATTAGATACGCTATGGACAATTTGGATCCCGATTATATTTTATTATTAAATAATGATACATCGGTTGAGGAGAATTTTTTGCGCCATTTGGTCGAGGCCATGGAGAAAGACGGTGGAATTGGCATATCTCAACCTAAGATATTAAACAGCCATAATCGGGATATAATCGACAGCACGGGACATGTATTCGGACTCTGCCAGATCCTGGAGAGGGGACATGGAGAGGTAGATAAGGGTCAATATGACGAAAAGACGGATATTATCGGCGCCTGTGCCGCAGCAGCCCTGTATAGGACGGAGATGCTCAGACAAATCGGATTGTTTAATGCGAGATTTTTTATGCAATATGAAGATGCAGAACTCTCGTGGAGGGCTTTTAACCTTGGGTGGTCCGCGAAGTTCGTTCCGATCTCGCTGGTCTATCATAAAAGGGGAGGCTCAACAAATAAAAAAATTGCTTCCAAAATACTTCGTCTGAATCTGAGGAATATGTCGATCACCGTCAAGCTGCATGGCAGACCTTATCAGATGCTTTGTTTTGCTTTTTCACTGTTCTATAATGGCATTTTTAGTGAGTTAGGAAAACTAATTGGTCAGAATGATTTGGGGGGTGCTCCATACTTTCATGGTATTAAAATCATGCTTTCATCATTAAAAAATGAGGACGAGATTTACAGGGATTTTGATTCATGGTGATCAGTCAACTAAAGCTCTTCTCTTTTGGCTCAATGATGATCTGATCCAATTAAGTCAAGAGAGCTGTCAGAGGGCTAAACAGTTAAATACTTCATCACTTAATCCCAGGTATAGATACCGAATATCGATTCAGGGCAACGATGCCCATCGGATATGACACGGTGAGACGATGATCTCTGTAGTTGTTGTTTATAATAATAAACGTATGTTTAACAATATATTGATGGAAAGCCTACAAAATCAGACCGCCGAATTCGAGCTGATCGCATTGGATAATACCGGCGGAAAGTTCAAATCAGCTTCAGAAGCCCTCAACTACGGCGGTAAGAGAGCAAATGGAAGATATGTAATGTTCGTCCACCAGGATGTGGATCTGGGCTCAAGCTCATGGTTAGAGGACGTCGAAGAGAAATTGGACGACATCCCGGATCTCGGGATCGCCGGGGTTGCAGGCGCCAGTGAGGTGGAAGATAGCCGTCTAGAAAGAAATTGGAGACACTTCAGAGGGCATATATGCAATTCCGGGAAGATCTGGGGGCGCAAAATTGAAAAGGAGGAAGTGGTGCAGGTCCTCGATGAACTTCTACTGATCATACCCAGATCTCAATTCGATAAGATGCAGTTTGATGAAGAAACCTTCGATCATTGGCATTGTTATGGGGCAGATTATTGCTTGAGCATCCGAAAATTCGGATTGAAAGCGTATGTTATACCTGCGTTCATTTATCATAGATCTCCATCATCAAATATCAAAAGTTTTCTTAAATATAAAAAGTTATTATACAATAAGCATAAAAATGAGTATAAACATATTTATACTACATCTGGAAATATCTCCTGGAGATCCCTAAAAATAATGACTCTCATTGAATTGGTGAGGCCGACATATTTTATGCTATTTCCAAGTTTGAATTACTATTTAAAAAGAGATTTGTCAGATTGTAGCAGCGTTCTGGACTTGGGATGCGGCTACGATTCCCCTATCCAGAGTTGCACTGTGCCCATATCAGTAGGCGTCGATTTTTCGGATTCTAATTTAGAAGAAAGTGCCAAAAGACGCATACATGACCAATATATTAAATCTCGAATAGAACTTATAAATTTTAAGCCAGGATCTTTTGACGCAGTTATATCGATATACACCCTCGACAATCTGACAGAAGATGAGAGATATAAATTGGTCAACAAGATGGAAAGATGGGCGAAGAAGAAAATCATCATCGTAACCGCAAATAGAAACTCGAAGGAGAGAGCGCAGTACAAGGATGACAAAAAGTGGGGCATAGAAGAGCTGGAGAGAATGGGCTTCAAAATATACGGGATATACGGGTGGAGGAGGCTGTGGAGAGATATGGGAGTAGCTGATTATGTGAGTCTACCTCTGCCGCAGAAGATAATTATAGATCTGACTCAGAAGATAACATATCGACACCCCAAATATGCGTTACATCTTTATGCCGTAAAAGAGCTTGAAGGAAGCAGAGCATGATGAGCCTTGATACTCCCCCTGCAAGAGCATAATTTGACGGAGGGTGCAAAGCCGCATGATAAATCATAATATAATAAAAAAGTGCGAAATTCATATCGGATCAGAGTCTGAGTTCTTGATCTCTTCAGAAGCTAAAGGGGCGGATTATTCGGGGATCGCAGACGGAAGAGATGTCGAAGAGATGAACCTTGATATCGGATCCCATAAGGAATTTAGTAGTAGTAGTAGTAGTAGTAGTAGTAGTAGTAATAATAATAATAATAATAATAATAATAATTTTTTAATTTCTATAATTGTCTTGAACTGGAACGGCCTCGAAGACACCGTCGAGTGCATCGAGTCGCTGGAGAGGTTGAGTTACCCGAACCGCGAGATAATCCTGGTCGATAACTGCTCTACCGACGGCTCTCAGGAGGCGGTAAGAGAGAGGTTCCCGCAGGTAATTTTGGTTCAAAACTCCGAGAACCTCGGCTTCGCCGCAGGGATGGGCCAGGGGATAAGATACGCTTCGGGGGAATATATCGCCTTCCTCAACAACGACACCGTGGTAGATAGCAGATGGCTGGACGAGCTCGTAAAGCCATTTCTCACCATGGACGGGAAGATCGGGGCCACCAGCTCCACAGTAATAAGCTACAGACATAGGGATGAGGTTCAATATGGAGGAAATGGATCTATAAATATATTTGGCCAGGTTCGGGCGTCAAATCGGGTGGAGTATGGTATAAAGGAGACACACACGATCTCTGGCGAGAGTTTCATGATGAAAAAAGAGGTGATATCCGGCCTGGAGGAGTTCCTCTGCCCCGAATACTTCGCCTACTATGAGGATATCGATCTCTCCTGGAGACTAATAAATAAGGGTTACAGACTGATATACTCGCCCAAGTCGATCGTATATCATAAGGGTGGGATGACAAGCAGGAGAATCTCGGATAGAAAACTGGTGTACGATGTAAGAAATAAATATCTAACATTTTACAGAAATTTATCGAACACCAGGCTACTTCTGGTATTCCCCTCGCTTCTATTTTTCGATTTCATATCGATCATTGTCCTGATATTTTATGTCAGGAGAACGAGAAATGCCAAATTGAGGTTCAAGGGGGTCATGGAGTTCTTCAAATCGAGGAAGCTGGTGAAGCGATATGGAGACGGCAGAATATCGTTATTAAAGAAACGCATCTTCTGGGATAGATTATTCCTATCAACTCCAGACAGCCGATAATCCCTAAACATTAAATAGCAAATACTTAATAATTATTATTAAATTAAATCAGTTTTTCATATACCTTCAGGGTATCTTCGGCGGTCTTGGCCCATGAGAACTGGTTACTTCTCTCTACCGCAGACTCGTCCAAACCACAGTCGATTAGACGACAGATTTCGTCAGATATCTCTGATATTTCTAAGTTTCTAGAATTGAATAAAAACCCAGAATCGCCCACCACCTCTGGAATGCTGGCATTATTAGAGGCTATGACGGGAACCCCACAGGACATCGCTTCCAAGAGGGGGAGGCCGAATCCTTCATACTCGGATGTGTGTAGGTATGCATCGGATGCGTTGAACAGAATGGGCATTTCCTCTTCGGGAATTCGCCCAACGCTGATTATACCCTCTCCCTCAAGGGCCTCGCCATATCCTGCTTTTATCAACTTTACATCTCCTCTCTCTGCGTGGATATGCTCAAATATCTTCTTTGCGAGGTCCGTCCTCTTATGCTCAAGATTCGACGATACCACCAATATGTGCTTCTCGCCAGAGTCGAGTCCGAACCTCTCTTTGCAGATCGATCTCTCCATCGGCCTATATAGTTCGTGATCCACTCCTAGATGGACGACATCGATCATATCTTCCTCAAGATCCGTTAACCTCAGAAGCTCATCTTGTGTAAAATGTGAATCGGCTATAATCCTATCAGCCCTTTGGAGTGCTCTTGTAGTCAGAGAATATTGCAAATTCATCGATAAGTCGTTGATCTCCGAAGGGTAGACAATAGGTGCAAGGTCGTGGACTGTAACGATAAATTTTTTTATATTTTTTAAGTATATGGCAGGCGCCAGAGTCTGGGCCGTGGCGTGGACGAGATCTGCGCCATGACCCTTGAAAAAGAGCCAGGAGAAGACCGTATTTCCCCGGATTTCCCCCTCTGGTCTTCTGATCCGCTCCAGCGAATGGCGATCTCCTTTAATCGCATCCAGGTTTCTGTAGAGCTCGTCCTCATACTTCCTCAATGCATATATTGGATGAGACGCTTTTGATATGTTCCAGTGAACGATCTTCATATAACTCCTTTCCGTAACTCAGTTTTTACTTTTATCCCGCAATGGACGGCATGATCATCCAAACTGTCTGAATTAAATCCGGTGAGATCATATCTGGATTTATAGCAAATATACAACACCGTATTTTCGAATATATTCCTTCTTCATTTCTCAACTGGACCGGGCTGACGCCTTGAAACTAACTCCCTTAGACTTATAGAAGATTGGTGATATTGGATCATGTTATCTGCTATTTCATGTTTAAATTATCCGCGACCAGGATATAAATATCTATTCCATCCCTCGCCGTTATGTATCGAAGGATTTCGATGGTCGTAAACGTATTTATCTATAATTATTACCAAATACATTAATATCCGCCCTCACCATCATCTCCACCAGCTCCTCAAAGGAGGTCTTAGGCCTCCACCCGAGCTTCGCACCGGCCTTCGACGCGTCGCCCCGCAGCTCCGGGACCTCCGCCGGCCTCATGAACCTCTCGTCGGTCTTGACGTGATCCCGCCAGTCGAGCCCCGCCGCCGAGAAGGCCATCTCGACGAAATCCCTAACCGAATGGCTCTCGCCCGTCGCGACGACGTAGTCGTCGGGCTCATCCTGCTGGAGCATCAGCCACATCGCCTCGACGTAATCGGCCGCGTAACCCCAGTCTCGTTTTGCGTCGAGGTTTCCGAGGCGAAGCTCCTTGGAGCGGCCGGCGTGGATCCTGGCGACTCCGTCGGTGATCTTCCTCGTAACAAACTCGATACCCCGCCGCGGAGACTCGTGGTTGAAGAGGATGCCGTTACAGCAGAACATATCGTAGCTCTCTCTGTAGTTCACGGTGGTGTAGTAGCCGTAGACCTTGGCGATGGCGTAGGGGCTGCGGGGGCGGAAGCGGGAAAGCTCGTTCTGGGGGACCTCCTCGACGTTTCCGAACATCTCGCTGCTGGAGGCCTGGTAGAACTTCGCATCGTGGCAGAAGTGCTTCACAGCATCCAGGACCCGGGTTACCCCGAGGCCCGTGACGTTCCCGGTGAGGACCGGCTGGTTCCAGGATGTGGCGACGAAGGACTGAGCCGCGAGGTTATAGACCTCGTCGGGCTGGGCGGTCTGGATCGCCACGTTCAGGGAGGACTGGTCGGTGAGGTCGCCTTCGAGAAATATTATATTGTCCGCGATGGAGCTTATCCTCGACATGTTCGGGGTGCTGAGCCTTCTGACCAGGCCGTATACCTCATAGCCCTTGGCCAGCAGAAGCTCTGCGAGGTACGATCCGTCCTGCCCGGTTATCCCGGTGATCAACGCCGCTTTGGTCATGTTGCTTCATCTCCAGATCGGACGAGAGGCTCGAAGGCTTGCAGGTTTTTATAACCTTCGCCATTATTCTCAACCATCATTCTCCATTCGCGTCCGTCGAGGCCATCATCGGCCATCATTTAAAGTTTTTCCGATTAAACTCAGATACATAGACCATCATCCCAGTCAAAGATGGTAGATGCCTGGCCAAATCTCGGTCATATCCCAGTCGAACCCCGCCTTTCAGCATACCTCCGGATATCTCCTGCAAGTGGGAGAGCAAAATCAGAGGTCAACCCACCAACCTCTCATACAACTTCACGTGCTGGTCAGCGACCTCGTCCCACGACCTGATATTTTCTCTTCGCAGGTCCCTTTCGCCGACCACCTCGCCCGAGAGGTCGCCGATACGTTCTACCAGCTGATCAACAACTATCGGACGGCTCAATCCGACGCAGGTCTTGCCGTCGACGAACTCCTCCAACGCGCTCCCCTCCGCGACGATGCAGGGCGTCCCGCTGGCCAACGCCTCGGCGACGGTGATCCCGAAGGCCTCAAAGGACGAGAGCATGACGAAGACCCCGGCAGACCTGTAATGGTCCAATAGTTCCTCTCTGGGCAGATCTCGCAACCACTCGATCCTGTCGCCTACTTCGAGATCCTCGGCCAGACGCCTCAGTTCCTGCTCATACGGACCTCGCCCGACTACCACCAGTCTTCGATCGCAGAGGCGGGGCAGGGCTCGAATTATATGATGGATCCCCTTATACTCCTCGATCCTGCCGACGTAGAGGATCTTTCCTTCGTCCCTCTCAAAGCCCCATCTCTGAAACTCTTCCAGATTTATTCCGCAGGTAATTCTCTCTGCATTTTCGCCGGGTACGCCAAAATCCCTTGTCGCCAGTCGCATCTCATAGAGCGAGTCGAAGACGATCCTGTCGGCGGACCTGAATACTCTCGATCCGATCAACCTGTAGGGCTTGTGGAGGAGGTCTCTGAAGGGGGTGTGGCCCCTCCCGTGATAATGGGGTGTGAATACGAATCGCCGATCTCCTTTGGCCAGGGAGGCGAAGAATGCCGGGAAGGCGTGGTAGCCGTGAGCATGGATCAGCTCGAACCTCGCCCTCTTGACATACAGGTAGATCTGGGGGGCAAAGAAATACGCATTATCCGGAGCTATTGACCTAAATCGCTTCACAGCAACGCCGTTGATACTCTCGCTATGCGGGAGCCTTCCCGTCGGGTCGGTAGAGACGACCTCGACCTCGAAACCCCTCTCGGCCAACCTTTCGCTGATCTCTTTGACGTGAGTTTCCACGCCGCCGATATCGGGGTGATATCGAGGAGATACCTGAAGGATCTTCATCTCAGAGTCGCCTCGAATATCTCGGCGTACATCTTCGCGATATCTTCCCAGCCCATCTCTGAAGACCTGATGTTCCGTGACGCGGAGATATCGAAACATCTCAAGATTTCATCTTTTATCGCGGCAGGATCCCCCGGGGAGATGAAAGTTGCGCCTTCATAGCTGGACATGGACTCCGCGAGACCGCCGACCTTCGTTGTAATGACCGGTATCCCGTAGGTTATCGCAATGTGCGCTACACCACTCTGAGACGCCCTCAGATACGGCAAGACCAAAAGATCCGCAGCGGAGAAATAAAGGGATACGTCGTCGTCCGGGACGTACTCGTCCCTCAGAGATATCTTATCCCTGTGGGGTGAGGCCTCTATCAACTCCTCTAACCCCAGATCGTCCCAAACTTCACCCACCACGAGCAACCTCATGGGGCGCACCTTCTCTTCAGGGATCTGGCTGAAGCCCTCGACGAGGTGGTTCACCCCCTTGTATTTCCTTATCAGTCCCAAATACAAAATCACATAATTATCTGTTATCACCAACCTCCTCCTGGCCTCTTCTTTATTTATTTTTTTAAAATGGTCGAAGGGACCAAGAGGAATGACCGATATGTCCTTTGAGGGGAGCCGGTATTTCTCTGCTATCAGCTCCTTATCTGCATTTGAGTGGGTTATGGCGGTGATGTTCTTTGTGATCATCCGTCCAATTATCCTGGAGTATATCCTTATGGGTAGTATCGACTCCTCGAGAGGATCGACGACCTCATGAAACTCCACGATTATCTTTTTGTGCAGGAATAAACGATTTATCAACTTGAAGATGGCGTAAATGTGGCCCACCGAAGATGTCCACCACTGGAAGATCAGGATCTGAGGATCGTTCTTCCTCAAAAAACTGACTGATCGAAGCCAGCTCAGAGGAGAGCCCCAGTCGATGTAGCACTCCTCGATCCCGCTTTTGAAGTCCAGATCGGAGAGGTCTTTGCCCACGTGCCTTTTGCCCGGAAATAAAAACTCGGGCAGAAGCTTTCTGAATAAGACGACTGAGACCTCGTTCTCCTCGATCAATGCATTTGAGATCTTGATCGTATAGTAGCTCAGACCACTTAAAAAATGTTTCGAAGGGCCAAATATGCATATCCTGCTCATCGCTCTCGTGCCCCGTCCTCGTTCATCTCTCCTTCAGAGGATCGTCAGTTGCCAATCCTCTCCACGTCGTACTTGACCATCATCTCGACGAGCTCCTCGAAGGGGGTCTCCGGACTCCAGCCGAGCCGATCCCTCGCCTTGGAGGCGTCACCCCGAAGCTCAGGCACCTCGGCGGGCCTCATGAACCTCTCGTCCATCTTTACGTGGTCGCGCCAGTCGAGACCGACCGACGAGAAGGCCATCTCGACGAACTCTCTCACCGAGTGGCTCACTCCCGTGGCGATGACGTAGTCGTCCGGCTCCTCCTGCTGAAGCATCAGCCACATCGCCTCTACATAATCTCCCGCATATCCCCAGTCCCTCTTGGCGTCCAGATTGCCGAGCCTCAGCTCCTCGGCGAGGCCGTGATGGATCCTGGCCACGCCGTCGGTGATCTTCCTCGTCACGAACTCGATCCCACGCCGGGGAGACTCGTGATTGAAGAGTATGCCGTTACAGCAGAACATATCATAGCTCTCTCTGTAGTTCACTGTGGTATAATAACCGTAAACTTTCGCTATGGCATAAGGGCTTCGAGGACGGAACCTGGTGAGCTCGTTCTGGGGCACCTCTTCGACGTTCCCGAACATCTCGCTGCTGGATGCCTGATAGAACTTGGCATCGTGGCAGAAATGCTTAACAGCATCGAGGACCCGGGTGACCCCGAGACCGGTGACGTTTCCGGTCAGAACCGGCTGGTTCCATGAGGTGGCGACGAAGGACTGAGCCGCCAGGTTGTAAACCTCGTCCGGCTGGGCGGTCTGCATCGCCACGTTCAACGACGACTGGTCTGTGAGATCCCCCTCGAGAAAGATTATCTTATCTACAATATGGCTGATCCTGGAAGTGTTGGGGGTGCTGAGCCGTCTTACGAGGCCGTATACCTCATAGCCTTTATTCAGCAGAAGCTCGGCGAGATACGACCCGTCCTGCCCCGTTATCCCCGTGATTAAAGCCGCCTTGGTCATGATCTATAGCTCCGTCCGGTATATAGGTTCGTTGTTTTCGTAGGATGCTCCGGACATATATGGTGATCGGCATGATGATCGCCGGAATTAGTCTCTCGCCCCACTCCTTCTTCCTTATCCCGACCCGCCCACCGTCGCCTCCTCGATGAGGAGGGTGGGCGAGCCGTCGCTGACCGGGACGAGCTGGCCGGACTTTCCACACCTGCCGCTGTTGAACGAGAGATCATCTCCTACGGCCACAACCCTCGCCAGGATCTCCAGGATGTGGCCCGAGAGGGAGACGTCCCGGAGAAGCGAGGTCACCTCACCCCCCTCCACCAGGTAGCCGCGCTTGGCGTTGAACTGGAAGACCCCCTCGGCGGTGGAGACCTGACCGCCCCTGCTCCCCAGAAGGTAGACCCCGTCTTTCATCTCCTCCAGGATCTCAGAGAGCTTCCAGCCGTCTTTTCCGGGGGCGATGTAGGTGTTGCTCATCCTCACCACCGGCCTTGAGCTTCCTTGCGCCCTGGCGTTTCGGGGGTTTCCCCCGAGCCGGCCCGCCGTCTCCCGGGAGTGGAGGTAGGATAAAAGAACGCCGTCTTCGACCAGGACCGTCTCGCCTGAAATGGATCCCTCGTCGTCGAAGGGGTAGTGGCCATAGAGGGGGAGGCTCGGGTCGTCTTTGACCGTCACCAGCTCCGAGCCGATCACATCGCCTATCTTCCCCTCCAGGATCGATCCGCCTTCGAGGACGATGTCCGCCTCAGCGGCGTGGCCCACCGCCTCGTGGACGAAGACGCCCCCCAGCTCCTGGTCGACGACGACGGGATAGCTGCCGCCCCTGGGGGCCTCGGCGTCCAGGAGGGCGACGGCGGTCTCCCCCGCCCTCCGGGCGAGGCCCACCGCATCGACCTCATCGAAGAGCTCAAGGCCAGAGGTCCCGGCCCTGCTCTCCATCCCGGCCTGATAAATCCCCTCCCGGCTGGCGACGGCGGTGATGTAGAAGCCCAGCCTCGTCGTCTCATATTCGAGGTCCCTGCCATCGGAGCTGGAGTAGTTCGTCTTCACCACCATCTCGTTGTAGACCGCCTGGGTGCTGGATACCCCTTTCACCTTGGCGGCGTCTTCTACCTCCCTGATCAGCCCCACCTTCTCCTCCAGCGAGAGGTCGCCGGGGTCCTTCTTCACCCGGATCTTCTCGCTCTTTCCGGCCAGAGACGGGGCGAGCTCCAGCCGCTCGTCTCGGCCTATCTTCCGGGCGGCCCGTTTTGCCGTCTCCAGATCGCCGGGGAGGTCGTCGAGGCTCTCGGTCTGGACGAATCCCCAGGCCCCTCCCGACAGGGCCCTGATGGCGGCCCCAGCAAAGAAGCTCTCCGAGATCTCGTCCAGCTCCCCGTTGTCCAGGACCATCCTGGTGGTCCTGCCCCTCAGCACCCGCAGATCGTGAAACTCGTCCATCTGATGTACCTCTCCAAGCCTTCTCGCCGGGAGATGCGCGTTGGTATGACTTAACCTTGTCTGTGATCTGAGGTTGAATAAAACAGCGTTAATAATTGTTATAAAAAATAATTGCTGTAAAAATGATCATAAGAGGGGAGACTCGCCCCCTCTACAGGCTTTTGCTCGGGGTCGGTATCGGTTCGGGGAGGATGATCCCCAGCTTCTTCTCCGCGGCGAACTTCTTCAGCTTCTCCAGAAGCTTCGGCTTTTGGCCTGAGAAGCTGTACTCGAAGACCTCGCTGATGGAGGTGACCGGGATGATCTTGATCCTGTCCTTGAAGGTGTCGTCGATGAGGACATCCCCCTCGTTGGACTTGGGGATCAGGACTGTGGTGATCCCTGCAAGGGCCGCTGCCTCGATCTTCTGGGTCACGCCGCCGACGGGGAGGACGTCGCCCCTCACCGAGAGGGACCCTGTCATGGCTATGTTCTGCTTGATGGGGACGCTCTCGAGGGCGGATATCACGGCTGTTGCTATAGATATCGAGGCGCTGTCCCCCTCGACCCCCTCATAGGTCCCTATGAACTGGATGTGGACGTCCTTGTTGGTTATGTCCTCGCCGAGGAACTTCTTAATCAGGGCCGAGACGTTCTGGACCGCCTCTTTTGCTATCTCCTGGAGCCTTCCGGTGGCGATCACTTTTCCCTCCTCCTTGGACTGAGCGGGCGTCACCTCGGCCATGATGGGGAGGACGATCCCCGAGTCGCCGACGACGGCGAGGCCGTTGACCCTGCCGATCTCGGCTCCGGCGTTCTTGAACATGGAGTAGTCCTTCCTCCGTTCCAGGTACATGTCGGCGAGCTGCTGCTCGACGGACCGGGCCATCTTCTTCGCCTCCAGGACGTGCCTCATCTCGGTGAGGTTTGCTCCCTCGGACCTTGCGACGTCGCCGGCCACCCTGATCAGGCCGCCGAGGTCCCTTAGAAGGAGGGTGAGGTGCCCCTTTCTCCCGGCCCTTCTCTTCGCCTCTCTCACGATCTCAGCGACGGCGTCCCTGGTGAAGTGGGGGATCTTCCCGTCCCGGATCACCTCCTGGGCGACGAACCGGACGAGCTTCTCCCGGTTCTCGACGGTGTCGTCCATGGTGTCCCTCATGTAGACCTCATAGCCGTACCCCTTGATCCTCGACCTCAGGGCCGGGTGCATCCCGCCCATGGCGTCGAGGTTTCCTGCGGCGATCATGACGAAGTCACAAGGGACGGGGTCGGTCCTGACGAGGGCTCCGGAGGAGCGCTCACTCTGGCCGGTTATGGGGTACTCGCCTTCTTGCAAGGAGGTGAGGAGGCTCTGCTGAGACTCGAGCCTCAGGGTGTTCACCTCGTCGATGAAGAGTACGCCCTTGTGGGCCCTGTGGATGGCGCCGCACTCAACCCTATCGTGGCTGGGGGTCTCAAGGCCGCCGGACTGGAAGGGGTCGTGCCGGACGTCGCCCAGGAGGGATCCGGCGTGGGCTCCAGTGGCGTCGACGTAAGGTGCCTTCTTCTGCTTGCTGTTGTCCACGAGAAGCTTCGGCACCAGGGAGTCATCCTTGGGGATGAGGTAGCGCATGGAGAGGAATATCAGGGCAGCGGCTATGATCCCGAAGAGGAGCTGGCCCGTATAGTAGGCGTAGACGAGGAGGCCCATCATAATCAGCATGAAGAACATGTTCCTGGTCTGGGTCTTCTTCCGCGCCTCCATCTTGTGGGCGTCAACTATCTGTCTGCCCCTCCCTGCGGGAACCACCCTCACCTTGGGGTTGTTGTTGTCCTCGGGGTTGTTGTAGACCAGGACGTCCTGGAGCTCCTCTACGGGGAGAAGCTCGCTCATGGCTCTTCCCAGCATCGATTTGCCCGTGCCCGGCGAGCCGATGAGCATCACGTGGCGGCGCTGGTGGGCCGCCTTCTTTATCACCTCTACCGCCTCGTCTTGGCCGATCACCTGATCGATCAGGCTCTCGGGGACCTTGACTCCGCTGGTGTCCTCAAACTCGGTGTTGCCCAACAATTCCTTTTTATCGTCGTCCAACAAAATACCGGCCCTCTCGCCCATACTGAGACCTTCTACCCTATATAAATGATGCTGAGATCGATTATCCTTGGACTTCAATTGCTTTACACCTCAAACTCCTTCATCATCCTCTGATAATCCGCCGCCATCTCCGGCGTCATATGAGGCTTCGCCCTAAGAAAGGCATCTTGGAAGTGGCGTTCTTCAACCCGGATCTGCTCGATGATCAGATCATCCCTTCTCATCCCCGGGGTGATGTTCTCCCTCAGGGCGATCATCCCCGCCTCCCGGCAGAGGGTCTCGACGTCGGCTCCGGTCCACCCTTTCGTCATCTCCGCGAGGTCTGTGACGGAGACGTCATCGTCGAGGGGCATCCCCGAGAGGTGGATCTCGAAGATCTTCTCTCTCGCCTCCCGGTCGGGGATGGGGATTCTGATCAGTCGATCAAACCGCCCCGGCCGCAGGAGAGACGGGTCCACCAGGTCCGGCCGATTGGTGGCGGCGAGGACCACCACGTCCTTCAGCTCGACGACGCCGTCAAGCTCCGTCAAGATCTGGCTCACCACCCTCTCGGTGGCGTGAGAGTCGAGCCCCGACCCCCGGGCGGGGACGATCGAGTCGACCTCGTCGAAGAAGATGAGTGAAGGAGCCGCCTGTTTCGCCTTCCTGAAAACCTCTCTCACCGCCCGTTCCGACTCACCGACCCATTTCGATAAGAGTTCCGGACCCTTCACGGAGATGAAGTTCACCCCGCTCTCGGTGGCCACGGCCTTGGCGAGGAGGGTCTTTCCCGTCCCGGGGGGGCCGAAGAGGAGGACGCCCCGGGGAGGCCTGATCCCGATCGACTCGAAGGCGTCGGGGTACTTGAGGGGCCACTCGACCGCCTCCACAAGCTCCTGTTTCGCTTGGTCGAGACCTCCGACCTGGTGCCAGTGGACCTCCGCCACCTCCACGAAGACCTCCCTCATGGCGGAGGGCTCGATCATCTTGAGGGCGAACCGAAAATCCTCTTCCGTTACCATCAGATCTTCCAGGACCCTGAGGGGTAGCGAATCCTCGGAGTCGAGGTCGGGGATCAGCCTCTTCAGGGTGTGCATCGCCGCCTCCTTGCACAGCGACGCGAGATCCGCCCCCACAAAGCCGTGGGTCATCTCGGCGATCGACTTCAGGTCCACCTCCTCGGCGAGAGGCATCCCTCTCGTGTGGACGTAAAGGATCTCGAGCCTCCCGTTCTTGTCCGGGATTCCGATCTCGATCTCCCGGTCGAACCTTCCGCCCCTCCTTATGGCCGGGTCGAGGGAGTTGGGCCTGTTGGTGGCGGCGATTACTATCACCTCTCCCCGAGAGGAGAGGCCGTCCATGAGGGAGAGGAGCTGGGCCACCACCCTCCGTTCCAGATCGCCCGCCACCTCTTCCCTCTTCGGGGCTATCGAGTCGATCTCGTCGATGAACACGATCGATGGAGAATCCTTCTCCGCCTCCTCGAAGATCTCCCGAAGCCTCTTCTCGGACTCGCCGTAGAACTTCGAGGTGATCTCGGGGCCGCTGATGTTTATGAAGTTCGCCTCGGTCTCGCTGGCCACGGCCCTGGCGATCAGGGTCTTTCCCGTCCCCGGCGGACCGTGAAGTAAGAGGCCCTGAGGCGGCCTTATCCCCAGCCGCTCGAAGATCTCGGGATGGCGGAGGGGGAGCTCGATCATCTCTCTGACCATCCTGATCTCTCTTGCGAGCCCTCCTATATCCTCGTAAGAGACGTCTCTGACCGCCATCTCCTCGAGGGTGTCTTTGAGGATCTTGATCTCAGTCTCGGCAGCGATAACCACCGGCCCTTTCGGGACGGTGCTCACCACCACAAACCCAAGAGAGGAGGAGATCATCTCGACTCTCAGCTGCTCGCCCTTGACGATCGGCCTTCCGAGGAGGATTCGGTGGAGGTACTGGGGGCCTCCGATCAGCCTCGTCCGGGTGGTGGGCGCCACCACGATCCTTTTGGCGGGCCTCGCCTCGCTCTTTTTGACCACGACCTTGTCGTCTATCCCGACCCCGAGGTTGCTTCGGAGGTTTCCGTCTATCCTGATGAGGTCGGGGGAGTCTTTGGGCGAGGCCTGCCAGGCGACGGCGTAGATGCTCTTTTTGCCCAAAATCTCCACGACCCCTCCGCCCTCGACACCCATATCGCGGATCAGATCCGAAGAGAGCCGAGCGATCCCCCGGCCGACGTCCCTGTGGTAGGCTTCCGCCACCCTGAGAGTGATGGTCTTATTCATGCTGATCGAGATCCAGAATCGTTCATATCGTCCAGGCACCGTCCCGCTTTTGAACTTTCCCCTGGGCCAAAAGCCCCCTGAGCCGCTCCTCCACCACCGCCGGGGGGATCCCGAGCCTTCTCGCCAGGGGTTCAGCCCTGGAATCGCCGGATACGAGAGCGGTGAGGATCTCAGCCTCCAGCTCGTCGGAGGCGCACCTTTCGATGAGCCCCGTGGCCAGCCTCTTGATCAGCATCTCCTCGGAGTCGATCTCTTCCATCAGCCGTCTAAGATGGAGCCTCTTCTCCTCCAGATCCCGGAGCCGGGAGCAGATCTCTTCCAGCTCCGACCGTCCAGGCTCCCGATCCGATGAGCTTCGAGATGGAGCGCCGGAAGGCTTGGCGACCGACATCTGAGAGATCTGGGGCCGGTAGGTCCGAATCCCGTAGGAGTGTGGCGAGAAGGCCACCTCTAAGACGACGTTGTCTGCTATCCTGAAGTACTTCCGGCGTCGCCGGTCGTCCCGGTAGCACTCGACGAGGCCCGCTCGCTCCAGCATCTCCAGGTGGTCTATCACCGCCTTCGGGCCGAGGTCGAGCCTCTTTGCCATCTCGTTGAAGTAGAAGGGGCGGAAGGAGAGGAGCTGCAGTATGCGCCTTCGGTTCTCGTTGCCCAGTATGTCCAGAATCTCTACGGGATCCAAAACGATCACTCAAAAGGTAATTGCTTGTTAGTAACCTCTGGTGAATATATAAGGGTTTCGTTGATGGTCGAAGTTCTGTCTGTCAAATCAGGTCTCTCCCACGGGGTCGATCTCCAGGGGCGCCGGGATCAAAGATTTCAAGATCGATCAATGCCATAATAGCCTGAGGCTATGTGAAGACGTCGCTTCCGGTGGCGTGAGCGGATGAGGTGGCTGATATGAGAACGGGGGTTGCAAACCTTCCCCTCCACGGAGGGCGGGCCCCTCCCTGGCTCTTCGAGAGGATGGTGAAGCTGGCGGGGGCGGTGGTGGAGGCCGTGATATACGAGTACGGAAGCGATGAGCTTCTCTGTCGCCTCTCCGATCCCTGCTGGTTTCAGGCCCTATCCTGCGTTCTCGGCTTCGACTGGCACTCCTCCGGGACGACGACGACCACCACCGGAGCCCTGAAGCTGGCGATAAACCCCGAGGTCCACGGGATCGGCTCGTGCGGGTTCTCGTCCAACCAATATTTCACACTGAAGCTGGCGATAAACCCCGAGGTCCACGGGATCGGGGTCGCCGGAGGGAAGGGCAAGACCGGCAGGAGGGCACCGATCGATATCCAGAAGACTGGAGAGATCTTCGATATGTCGGCGGAGAGGATCGAGGAGCTGAAGCTCGCGAGCAGGATGGCGGCGAAGGTGGACAACGCCCTGGTGCAGGACGGCTACCAGCTCTACCATCACGTCCTGGTCTTCACCGGGGAGGGGAGATGGGCCGTCGTCCAGCAGGGGATGAACGAGAGTTACGCCAGGAGGTACCACTGGCTCTCCGACCGGGTGGCTAGCTATGTGGAGGAGCCTCACGCTGCCATCTGCACCCAGGAGAGGCTGGACGCCGTTTTGGACCTCACCTCTTCGGAGAGCAGGGAGAACCGAAAGGTCACCTTGGACCTGGTGAGGGACGGCCCTGCCCATCTCTTGAGGTACACCGGCCAGAGGACCCTCGGAGACTTTTCGGGGTCGCCGAAGAGGCCGGAGTTGGCGCCGCCGAGACGTCCTGATCTGACCCTTCCACCCCGCCACGAAGTCCTCCCCGTGGATCTCGGAAAAGACGGGGTCAGGGCTATCGAGATCGCCTGCGAGATCCAGCCCGAGAGGTACGAGGATCTGATCGCTCTGAAGGGGATGGGGCCGAAGAGGATCCGGGCTCTTGCCCTCATCTCGGAGCTGATCTACGGGGCCGAGACCTCCTGGAAAGATCCGGCGAAGTACAGCTTCGCCCACGGCGGAAAAGACGGCTACCCCTATCCTGTCGACCGGGAGACCTTCTACCACTCGATAACGACCCTGAGTGAGGCGGTGGAGAACGCGAAGCTCGAAAAGGGAGAGAAGTACGACGCCATCCGACGGCTGAAGACGTACACCGGCGGAGACTCGGGATAATCGGACCGAGGCGTCAAACACCTCATCCCGATTTGGTCTCTGGTAAGTAGTCGGCCCGGACGGGAGAGAAGACCTCGATGGCCACCGAATCTTCGAGGATCAGAGCACCATGTTCGGCGTCGCCCGGTATACACCAGCTGTCGCCGGGCCGGGCCTCGAACTCTTCATCGCCGATGGTGAGCAATATTCTGCCCGATACCAGGTATCCGGTCTGCTCCTGAGGATGCTTGTGTCTTGGAAGGAGGCTTCCCGCCGATAGTCTGAACTCCGTCAACAGAGTATCTTTCCCGTAGACCAGGGTCTTCTGGAGGATCCCCTCCAGCGCCTCTTTGTACCCGTCGTTTTGTCGATTGCGGAACATCCTTGAAACCTCCTTGGGCCGATGGGTTCAGACCGCCCCCAGCTTCTCCAGGGCCTCTGCCGCCGTCTTTCGGACAGCCTCGCTTTCATCCTCTTCGGCCAGGCGGGCGAGGGGCTCAGCGGCCCTTCGATCACATATCTTTCCCAGGGCCTGGGCGGCCCTCCAACGGACGCCGTAGTGGTCGTCCTGGAGGGCCTTGATTAGCGGATCAACGGCCCGAGGATCGCCGATCCTTCCGAGAGACTCGGCGACAGCCTCCCGGACCCACCGGTCCTCGTCCTTGGAGGCGAGGTCCGTCAGAGGCTCCGTCGTCTTCGAATCGGATATTCGGCCCAGGGCCAGGGCCGCCTGGCGGCGGACCATGGGGTCATCGTCCTTGAGGGCCTCGGCGAGGGGATCGACCGCCCTCGAGTCGCCTATGCTGCCGAGGGCGGGGGCGGCCTGCCATCGGACGGACCAGTCCTTATCTTTGAGAGCCCCGGCGAGGGGCTCCAGCGCCCTCGGATCTCCAATCTCTCCCAGGGCCGAGGCCGACGCCTGGCGGACCATCACGTCTTCGTCTTTGAGGGCCTCGATGAGGGGATCGACGGCCCTTGGGTCCCCCATGTGGCCGAGGGCCGAGGCGGCCACCTGGCGGACCCGGGGGGACTCGTCCTTCAGAGCTCTTATGTGATCGGCTATTATCGGCATCTAAAATCACCACACTCAAAGCCAGTTCAAGTTACCCGTTCCCGGCTCGACTTAGAAGATATTTATATTGTCACTAACAATATAGGGGTTTCGATCACCAGGATGGTCGCCGAGTTCGTAGATCACGGAAACGCGAACAGCATCCGGGCGGAGCATATCTGACTATCGGCCCCGCACCCCCACCACGGCTCAACACGATTCCTGCCCCCCGACCGCCCGGCGCGGAAGCGCGCCGGGCGGCGCCGTCCCCGGAGCGGCCAGAGGAAGACGCCGCCCCATGCACGCATGCCACAAGCGACCGAGCCGGGGAGGATCACGAAAGGCTCCCCTCGACGATGGCGACCTCCGCCCCGGAGAGGCCGTAGAGCCTGTACACCACCTGATCGATGAGCCGGTCGGTCTCCCCGATCCGCAACAAGAGCGGCGAGAGCTTCTCCAACTAGGCTGAGTGCTCCCGCTGGAGGTCCTCCATGAAGGATTTTAAGGTCAAATATAAGTGATGGTAAGGTTTTGACGAAGAGAACGCGGTAGGTCTGAAGTAAAAAAGTTAAATAAGATGTTTCGTCGACGAATGTTGTTGAAGAGCATTCATAAATAGTCCAAGAAATAAATGATCTTGAAACATGGATCTGAAGGGCGAAAATGTGATATTCCGCCTCCATGCGGTCCAGCGGATGTTTGAGCGGAATATCAGTGCAGAGGACGTACGCAGAGTTCTCTCGGAAGGGGAGGTCATAGAGGAGTATCCCGATGACACGCCATACCCGAGCCGGTTGATCCTCGGGTGGTGCGAAGGCCGCCCGATTCACGTGGTAGTCGCCATCAATGAGAAAGATAGATCCGTCATTGTAGTGACAGTATATGAGCCCGACCAGGAGAAGTGGGACGCGGATTTGTCGAGGAGAAGATCATGAGATGCCTAATTTGTAAAAAAGGCTCGACTGAGCCCGGAACGACGACCGTTACTTTGGAGCGGTCCGGTTTGATCATGGTGATCAAGGGAGTGCCCGCTCAGGTCTGCAAGAACTGCGGAGAGGCTTATGTCGACGAAAAGGTCGCATCGGAGCTTCTGACGTCGGCAGAGGAAGCGGCAAAAGGAGGTGCCGAGGTTGAGATACGCGAGTACGTGACCGCGTAGGGCCTCAAAAGGACGCGGCCTCCAAAATGATCTTTTGCGTTGGAGCAGATCTGACGACCGCCCTTACACCACCCCCCTCCTTTCGATCCCGCCATCCGACCGCCCGGCGCGGAAGCCCGCCGGGCGGCGCCGTCCCCGGAGCGGCCAGAGGAAGACGCCGCCCCACCCACGCCACCACCATCGACCGAGCCGGAGGATCACGCGAGGCTCCCCTCGACGATGGCGATCTCCGCCTCGGTGAGGCCGTAGAGCCGGTACACCACCTGATCGATGAGCCGGTCGACCTTTTCGATCCGCGCGATGAGCGGCGAGAGCTTCTCCATCGAGGCCGAATATTCCCGCCGCAGATCCTCGGAGAAGGCCCGGCGGGAGGGGTCGCAGGCGAGCTTCCTCTTGTTCTTCTTCAGAATCGAGAGAAGCTCGCTGAAATCGATCTCGTAGTAGGCGGAGACCTTCGTCTTGTTCGAGAGGTCGTCGATCCTGGCGCCGATGAAATCCTCCAGCCACGCGAGAAAGCCCCGGATCTCCTCCTGCTTCTCCTTGTTCATCCGGATCATCTCCTCGGCGAGGTGCGCCAGAAGATCGTGGACGACGTCGGACCTCTCGCCCGCGGCGATGAACTCGCCCGCGGCATCTTTCGGCAGGCAATCGCTGGCAACCTCCAGGACTTTTTCGAACTTCCTCGCGGCGCAGAGCCCCAACAGCACCTCCGCCTGGGGGCGGCGCTCGTCCTCGGGGGTAGAGAAGGAGATGCGGCAGATAAAAAACTGATGGAATTCAAAAAGAGCCGTTCATCTTCGATGTTGAAGGACTAATCAACAGACCATGAGCGATCCCCACCAGAATCGAGGTCTTTGAGGATCTTCTCGACATTTGCCTTCAGAACCGGAAGATCGATATTTGTCGTATCCCAGACCTGCTCCAGATCGATCCCAAAATAGTGATGGACGAGGACGTTTCTCATGGCCACGATGTCGGGCCATGGGATATCCGGATGCTCTTCTTGCAGGGAATCTGAAAGGTGGTTTGCAGCCTCACCTATGATCTGAAAGTGATAGACGATCCAGGTTTGGATCAGCTCGTCCTCGAAAAGAACCTCTTTGCCCTTCGATGCATATCTCTCGATCTTTCCGATCGCTTCGAGGATATCTAGGAGCAGCTCCTTATCTGACCTCAAAGGGGGACGGCCTCCTTCAAAACGCGGTCACGGATCCGCTCCCGAAGGCCCCGTTCGCTCACCACGTCGACCCGGCGGCCTAAAAGCCCCTCCAGCTCTCGGGTCATGGCTGAGCTTTTGAGAAGGGTGAATCCCGGCATCGGCTCCACCAGAAGATCGAGGTCGCTTCTCTCGTCGGCCTCGCCACGGGCGACGGATCCGAAGATCCGGACGTTTCGCACCCCGTACTTAGCGGCAATGGCGAGGATCTCCTCCCGCCGGGCCTTCAGGGTCTCCTCAAGCTTCATCGCCGACTTCCTATGTATCTGATTATATTTATACTTCCTGAAGCCGTCCGCATGTCGCACTTCGGCGCAGCAGATCTGACCACTGCCCCCAAGCCCTTCTTCTTTCTCGATCGATCTCGCCATCCGACCGCCCGGCGCGGAAGCCCGCCGGGCGGCGCCGTCCCCGGAGCGGCCAGAGAAAGACGCCGCCCCACGCACGCCACCACCATCGACCGACCTCGAAGGAATCACGAAAGGCTCCCCTCGACGATGGCGATCTCCGCCTCGGTGAGGCCGTAGAGCCGGTACACCACCTGATCGATGAGCCGGTCGACCTCCCCGATCCGCAACAAGAGCGGCGAGAGCTTCTCCATCGAGGCCGAAAATTCCCGCCGGAGGTCCTCTCCGAAGGCCCGGCGGGAGGGGTCGCAGGCGAGCTTCCTCTTGTTCTTCTTGAGGATCGCAAGAAGCTCGGAGAACTCGATCTCGTAGTAGGCGGAGACCTTCGTCTTGTTCGAGAGGTCGTCGATCCTGGCGCCGATGAAATCCTCCAGCCACGCGAGAAAGCCCCGGATCTCCTCCTGCTTCTCCTTGTTCATCCGGATCATCTCCTCGGCGAGGTGCGCCAGAAGATCGTGGACGACGTCGGACCTCTCGCCCGCGGCGATGAACTCGCCCGCGTCATCTTTCGGCAGGCAATCGCCGACCACTTTCAGTACTTTTTCAAACTGCCCTGCGGCGCAGAGCCCTTTAAGCTCCTCTGCCAGGCGGCGGCGCTCGTCCTCCGGGGTGGAGAAGCTGATGCGGCGGATGGGAATTTGCACCAAATACTGTGTAAAAAATCGCAAATATCCACCACGATATTCGGATAACAAATTCTTGTAATAAAAAGTTGAAAGCGATGAATTTAGGAGGCTGAAGAGGTACTTGTCGTTAGATGGTATGATATATGTTGTATTAGCGGAATAATATTCACCTCGTTGGTCAAATGCAAAGTTGCTACGTTGAGATATGTCTGGAAATATAATCTTCGGCGTTTCAAACTCTTCATAGTAATCACACGCCCGCAGCTCCCACCAATATTCCCCTTTATCGTACCGTTTTTGAGCGGCTACAGAGAATTGCGCTAGATGCGCCGAAACCACAGGATAGCGTTTTTCAAAATAGCTCCAAGGATCATCAATTTCGGATTTGTGAGCACTTGTCCAGCCATTCGGAACCAGAATCAAGAAATTATCGCTCACAGGAGGCTCGTATCTCTTGATATCTCGACCAGCCAAAAATGGCTTGATAAGCTCCGCGCTCTTCGGGTCTTCCCGGATCAGCCGGGCGCGGGTCTCCTCGTCGATCACGAAGGCCTCGTTGAGGCCGGTCTTGATTCCATAGTAAATTTTGCCCCCGACGTACTCGCCCAGGGGCGTCCCCGCCCGGCGGAGCTTTTCAAGGAGCCTCTGGACCGATTCGTCGACGAGAGACCAGCCAGAGTTGTCGAGCCCCGAAAGGCTGACCGAGTAGGCCTTCTCCTCGACGTAATCTTTCAGGCGACCAAAGTCGAGGCTCTCGACCTCCGCCGCTTTGAAGCTAGGCTTTGCCGGGCCGCCGTAGAGCCGCAGGATGCAAGGATAGGTCGTCGCCTCCGGGAAGACGGGCAGGTCCCCGAAGTCCACGATCTCGTCGATGCACCGGCCTTTCATCCAGGACCGGAGGGGGTGGCCGTAGTTCGCCCTCATCCACTTGTTAGGCAGGATGTAGGAGAAGAAGCCGTCCTTCTGGACGAGGGAGAAACCCTGCTCCACAAAGTAGACGTAAAGGTCAGCGACGCCGTGATAAACCCGGTACTTTTCCTCGAAGTAGCCCTTGAACTCCCCGAGCCCCTCCTGCCGGACGTAGGGCGGATTTCCCACCACCGCATCCCAGCCGGGGTTATCTCTTTTCTTGCCTCCTTCGAAGAAGACCTCCGGAAACTCCAGCTGCCAGTGAAAGAAGCTCCTCTCCCCGGCGATCCGCTGCGCCTCTCTGAACCAGGCGGGAGCGGTCTTGCGGCGCCACTCGGCCTCCTCGCCGCCCACGGCCCAGAAGAGGTCGTGGTAGACCTGGTCTGGGGGCTTCGTCCCCTGCGGGGTCGGCCTCGCCTCCACCTCGTTTCCGAAGTAGACGGCGGTGTGGACGTTGGCGATCGCTCTTGCCTTGGTGTACTCGGGAAGGCTTCGGAACTCCTCGAAGACCTCCTCCTTCCTCTTGATCTCGGAGAGAGAGTCGTCGCCGATCTCCTCCAGTTCCCTTATTTTACCGATCAGGTGGGAGAGGAAGCGGGGCGAGACGAAGGAGGGGAGCGTCACCTGATCCTTGTCCACAGCCTGCGCCTTCTCTCCGGGGTAGGAGATCAGGTCCGAGAAGCGAGCGCCGACCAGGCTGTTGCCCTGCTTCAGCCGGTGGTCGAGGAAGCTGAGGGGCTTGTCTTTAGCGATGGTGACGAGCCAGAGCGAGACCTTAGCCAGCTCCACGGCCAGCTCGTTCAGGTCCACGCCGTAGATCGAGTGGGAGACCGCCTCCCTCTTCGCCCACTCTGGAGTGAACTGGCCCCGGTCCTCGACCCACCCCCACTCGATGTCGCTTTCCGCCGCCCGCATCAGCTTTCCCGCCAGAAACTCGACGGCGCCGACGAGGAAGTGGCCCGATCCCATCGCCGGGTCGAGGACCTTGACGGAACGGGTGGCTTCGATGAGGCTCTCGTTTTTGGAGAGGGCCTCCTTCCACCTCTCCTCCACCACCGGCCCCACCGTCTTCTCGACGATGTAGTCGACGATGTAGTCGGGGGTGTAGTAGGAGCCCGTCGCCTTCCTCTCGCCCCGGTCACCGGTCAGGTAGAGCTCCCCGGCCCTCGCCCGGTCGAACTCGCCGAACTCCTCGAAGGACTTCTCTTTCTTCTTGGACCGGTTGAACTCCTCCAGGGGCACCCAGCTCCGGTCCTTGCCGCCGGAGACGACCAGATCCTCCTCGGCCACCGCGAGGTTGTACTCCAGAAGCCCCTCGTAGATCGAGCCGAGGTGTCTGATCTCCAGGGTCGAGTAGTCGACAAACCCCTTCCCTCCGCCGTTGGCGCCGCCGTCACCTCTGGCTGCGCCTCTTCCTTTGCCTTTGCCGCCGCCGCTCTTTTTTCCCGCGCCGTTGGCCGCCCCCGCCTCGGACCGGGAGAGGAGGTCGATCGCCTCGGCGAGGTACGAGTCGCCGATCGTCCATTTTGCGAGGTCCGGGTGCTTCTCGGGGTCGAAGAGGCCGCCGTTGTAGGCTGGTACGCTGATCACGCCGTCAATCCCGAGGTTTCGGCTCCCCTGGTCGATCAGCCGAAAGAGGTCGGAGAGATCGGACAAAAGCGACCTCTTGATCGGCAAAAATCCCTGGGCAGCGGGTCCGTCGAGGCGAGTCGCCACCTCCTTTTTGATCCGGTCGAAGCTGTAAGAGCTGGCGTAAACCTCGTCTCTGAGGTCGAGAAGCTCTTTTCCCTCGGCGTAGAGGAGGAAGAGGAACCGGTAGAGGAGGATCATGGTGTTCTTCTGAACCCGCGCCCTCGTCTCGGGGTCCTTCGGGTCGAGATCGTTCTCCCGCCAGGCTATGAACCCCTCCGCCACCTTCTTCATCGCCCGGTAGACGTTCTCCTTCAGGTTCTCCCCGATCTCCCGAGCATAGTTCGCCGAGCCCTTCAGGACCTCCTCCAGGAAGACCTCGCCCCGCTCGTTGGGGAGAAACGCCTCTTTTCGGAAGAAGTAGTAGAAGTACCTGAACGCATCAAGGTCGCCCTCGGCCAGCATCGCCGAAAGGTCCACCTCGTAATAGACGTCCAGAGGCCTCTCCTGCCGGTAGAGCCTCCACTTCGCGCCGTTGGAGAGGATCCCCCAGGCCGGCTCCGTCTCGTGGAGGTAGAGCCAGATCTGAAAGGAGGGGTTACGCCTCTTGTCCTGCCGGTCTTTTCCGAACCGGTCCAGCTCCGCATCCCACCTCTTCACCTCGCCGACGGCAAAGGCCTCCAAAAAGAACGACTCGGAGTCCTTTTTCGCCTGGGCCCGATCCCGCGCCTCCCGGTCCGGGAAGAAGGCGTAGTCCGGAAACTCCCGGGACTTCGTCGCCCCCTGGACCTCGTAGCTCGGGAGGATCACGGCGAAGAGGGACCGAAAGAGCCGATCCTCCAGCTGCGACTCGGAGAGGTTTCCTACGAAGGCACTCTCCCGCTCGTAGATCTTCTTGATCTTCCCGAAGGCGGCCTCGTGGTCAGATCGGCCCCATTCGGGGGCGTCCTTGATCTGGTTTTCGAGATAGTGGTTGGAGAAGAGGTTTCGATTGTTGAAGGGTCGCTTCGGAGTCTGCATCGAGATCAGAGTTCAAGACGGCCCGGATGCCGATAAATCTGTCGACAGAAGAGGCCCGAACCGATCGGAGATCAACGGCGAGAAACGGCTCCCAAAAGTCGGCTGAAGCTCAGAGCTTGGACACGCAAAACAGAAAAAATAGAGCGAGGGTTGATGGGCCCGACGCGATTCGAACGCGTGATCCCCGCCGTGTAAGGGCGATGTCATAACCGACTAGACCACGGGCCCACCGGCCCATCCCTTATCCCTCGTCATATTAGACCCTATCGCTTAAGGCCGCCTTTGCGGGCGGTTATTGAGGGTCCGATTGAGGGGCTACTTTCTCCTGATGTAAAGCCCCGTCATCGTATTCTCCAGGACCTCGTCAGAGGGCTTCGATGTCAGAAGGCTCACGACCACTATCGCCAGGATCGAGAGGACAAACCCGTAGAGGCTGAAGTGAACCGGCAGCGGATGGACGAACTGGTGCCAGTATCCGGCAAACCCCGCGCCGACCAGGCCCAGGCTCATCGAGAATATCGCGCCCTCTCTCGTCGCCCGCCGCCAGTAGAGCCCCGCGAGGAGCGGCGCCACGTAGCAGGCGAGCATCAGGCCGATCCCCATCCAAATCAGCCACGCCAGAAGTTTGGGCGGGTTATTCCATGCCATTATCAGGGTCAGAAGCGCCGCCGTCGCCACCGCCGCACGGCTGACGAAGGTGACCGTCGAGTCCCGGGCGTCGGGCCGCAGGAACCTCTTGTAGATGTCCCACCCGAAGTAGGTCCCGATGGTGAGCATCAGCCTGTCTGTCGTCGACATCACCGCGGCGAGGACGATCACCCCGATGAAGACGCTGATAATGCTCGGGAAGGCGTACTCAGCCCCCAGAACGAAGGCGTAGTCCGAGGGGTTGGAGACGCCGGTGGGAAGAGTGATCTGCCCCTGGGTCGCCATCACCCTTCCCGCAAACCCCGAGATCTTGATCAGGTACATCACGACGACGTAAATCGAGAATGCCGCCAGAGGAGCCCACTTGAAGTACTTGGTCTCCCGGGCCGCAAATACGTTGTTTATGACATGAGGCGCGCTCGCAAGCCCGAAGGCGAGAAGGAAGAAGAACGATACCAGGAAGATCGGCGTTGCGAAGGCGTACCCCGCATAGGGGCCGGCGGCCCCCGGGTACCAGTCCGGAAACCACGGCTGAACGAAGTTGGGATCGATCCCCGCAAGGACGGTGTTGATGTGGGCAAGGCCACCCGCAGCGTGAATCACCGCCGGAGCCACGATTATGACGCCGATGATCAGCATCATCCCCTGGATCAGGTTGTTCCAGGCCACGGCGTAAAGCCCCCCCATGACCACGTAGGCGGTCACGATCAGGGCCGAGAGGATCAGGGCCGTATGGTAGGAGATCCCGAAGAGCCAGCTCAGGACCATGCTGATGGCGACGTACTGCCCCACCATGTAGATGAGGGATACCAGAATCCCCGTCACCGCCGATAGACCCCGAATCCCGTTCTTGCTGTAGAACCGGTCCGAGAAGTAGTCCTGGACGGTGAGGTATCCCCGCTCCCTTCCCACGGCATGAAGCTTCGTTCCGAAGAGGAGGATGCAGACCGCAGCGCTGAGGGGTACGAAGACCTGCTCCCATATCGTCGGCCAGCCGGTTACGTACCCAAGGCCGCTCGTCCCCAGGATCGTCATCCCGCTACAGATGCAGGCGACGATCAGGATCGTGAATACCCAGAACCCCAGGTTTCGACCGGCGAGGATATAGTCTTCAGAGGTCCTAACCTTCTTTGAGGCCCAGGCCCCGACGGCCATCAGCCCCAGGAAGTACACGGCGACGATCACCGCCATCTCGAAGTTGAACTCCAACCCATTCACCACCTGAGCGCCCAGAAGAGGAGCACCAGGGCGATCAACGCCGGCGCGGCGATGACCAAGAAAGTAGTCTCAAAGGGCAATCCGAACAATTAATCTTCCTCCGCTTAATGATTGACATTATTGCACATTCTTGTACATATGCGACGTGATATCACTTGACACGCGCGATATGATAACGCATTTCATCTGCAACGTGATAACGTGTTGCAATATATCACGTTTAAATCTAACGTCGATCAGAAATCCAAACCGTCTGCCCAGGGGGCGACTTTTATAAGAGATCTCGTCGTTTTATTGCAGGATGAACCGACAGGTCGAGATGGACCTCTCCGCCGAGGGGAAAAGGCTTCTGGAGATCTGCGACTCGGCCGCCGAGGCGGTCTCCGAATCGATTAAAAAGATGGTGGGCGACCCCGCGAGCGGCACCGTGATGCAGATGGGCGCCGACGGCACCCCCACAAAAAGCATCGACGGGAAGGCCGAGGACGCGGTCATCGCCGTTCTGGAGAGGTCGGGGGTCAGTTTCGCGATCCTCTCCGAGGAGATGGGCAGAAAGGAGATCGGCGACGACCCCCAGTACTTCCTCCACCTCGACCCCCTGGACGGGACCTTCAACGCCATCTGCGGCATCCCCTTCTATTCGGTTTCGATCTACATCAGCGGCCCATCCTGCAGCTTCGGCTACGTCTTCGACCTCGCCCACGCCGTCAAGTTCTACGCCGAGCGGGGCCGGGGCGCCTGGACCGAATTTGGCGGCATCAGGTACCCCCTCGCCGTCTCGACCACCCCAACCCTCAGAGACTTCAGCGTATCGGCCTACACCCTCCGCCCCAACACCGGTCGGATCGTCGGCCTCGGGGACGTCGTCCGGCGGATCAGGACCCTGGGGTCCACGTCTCTTGAGCTCTGCCTCGTCGCCGCAGGAAGGCTCGACGCCTTCGTCGACCTCCGGGGAGGCCTCCGGCTCGTCGACGTCGCCGCGGGCAGCCTCATCGTCCAGGAGGCCGGCGGGATCGTCACCGACGGCCGGGGCGAGCCGATCAGCTTCAACGGCGACATGTGGCAGAAGGCCGAGTTTCTGGCGTCAAACGGCATATTCCACCGAGAGATACTGGACCTCATAGGGGGTGGCCGAATTTAGGGTCGGCTTCGTCTCCCGGGGCGACCCCGAGTCGGTGAAGATGGTCCGAAACCTCATCGAGCGGTTCAGGTCCAGGGCCGAGATCTTCGTCGAGCCGGAGACGGCAAAGAAGCTCGGATTCCCCGAGACCAAAATCGAGGATATGGACGTCGACCTGATCGTCTCCATCGGGGGGGACGGGACGATCCTCAGGACGATCCGGAGGATGGAGGACCCCAGGCCCATCCTGGGGATCAACATGGGCACCCTCGGCTTCCTGGTGGACGTCGAGCCGAAGGACGCCGTGAAGACCCTGGAGCGAGTCCTATTCGGCTTCGAGGTGATGGAGCGAAGCCGCCTTTCGACCCATCTCAACGGCAGGCCCCTTCCTCCCGCCACCAACGAGATCGCCCTCCTCTCGGCGAGCCCCGCCAAGATGCTGGAGTTTGAGATCACCGTCGACGACTCGCTCCTGGAGAGCCTCAGGGCCGACGGCCTCCTCTTCGCCACCTCCACCGGCTCCACCGCCTACGCCATGTCTGCCGGAGGGCCCATCGTCGACCCGAGGGTCGACGCCATCGTCCTCGTCCCCATGGCCCCCTTCAAGCTCTCGGCCCGCCCCTGGGTCCTGCCTGCAGAGTCGGTCATAAAGGTCGATCTGGAGCTCCCCGAGAAGGAGGCCCTCGTCGTCATCGACGGCCAGAACGTGACCACCATCTCGAAGAGGGATCACATCACCATCAGCCGGGCCGAAAAGCCCGCCCGGTTCGTAAAGGCCCGGGAGGGCGGCTTCTACGAGAAGGTCAAAAGCAAGCTCGCCTGAACCAGAAGATCATTGGCAGAAGAGCTGTGAGGGAGGAGGCGAATAAGCCGGATCTGAATTGGGCATCCCCCTTGGTGATGAAAGCGTGTCTTTCAAGTTTTTCGGGCCGGGACCATCTCCATCCCGGCCCCCAGGTCGAGGTGCTGCCGGTCGAGGGTTGGATGATGCTCTCATCATTCTGTGAGGGCGTTTCTCCTCCTCCGAAAGGATGCAACGAGGGGCAGCTCATATAAGGTTTGCCTTTATACTATCGATAGCATACGGGAGACCTATAGCTCTTTGCGAGATCTATATTTCTGTTTGGCGGGGATGGTTTCATAAGGGATCGGCTCGATGAGGGGTGGCCTGATTATGATCTGCCAAAGATGCGGCTTTTGCTGCCACCATCTCGATGTGATGATAATAAACCCGAGATCGATAAGGCCGGACGGGACCATCGATCCCGAGGACCAAAACTCCATGATCAGAAAACCGAAGGGCAGGAAGTGCCCTCATCTGGCGTACCTAGGTGAGGCTGCCGTATGCACCATCCACGGCCTCCCCTGTTACAGGGGGACGCCCTGTGACCTCTTCGACCAGGTCGGCCCAGAGGACGGTCTTTGCGTCCTCGGCAGCTATTTCAAAAGCTTCGGCTCTGCGGAACTCTGATCCGTTTTTGATATGCGGGTGAGGAGAACCTCCACTCATCCTGCCGAAGAGGATCTCAATCGAGAACTCAGGGGCGACAAGCAATCCAAAAATTATAAATGTATTCGCCTCCCTATTTATCAAGGAGGTGAACGTGATGGCAGAGTTTCTGGGACGAGTGGAGAACGGAGAGTTCAGGATACTGGAGCCGAAAGAGCACTGCTGCACCGTGAGGCTGACGAAGCTGATCAAGCCGAGGCTCCTGGACGAAGCGGCGATCGAAAAACACACGATCAACCTCTCTGAGGACGAGGGGATGGCGATCATGGTGGAGGGTGCCCTCGGAAAAGAGGAGCTATGGGTGTACGAGGCGAAGGTCGTCGACAGGGCGGGGCCGATCCTCTCCGCGGTTGTCGGGAAGATTTTCGGCTGAAGACCCGAGGTGAAGACCCAAGGATATCATATCAAAGCCCCGCCGCACCCCTCGATGGGATGCGGCGCCCATTTTTATTTCTACTAAAACAAAAATATCGCCAAAAGCCCCACCCCGACCATGGGCAGGAATATCAGGGCGACCCGGGACCCAAACTCCCTCGTCCCCAAAATGAAGGTTATCGATAGCTTTACCAGAGTGTTGGTCATGGCGGCGAGGGTTATCGCCGCCACCGCCACCCCCTCCCCCAACTGGGAGTTCTTCGCCAGGGTCGCCAGAGATAGGGTGATGGCGTCGACGTCCGCAAGCCCTGCCACCAGGCTTGCAACATAGGTTCCGGCCTGGCCGAAGTAGATGTTGGCCACCTTCGAGATGAGGAGGACCAGGGCGAAGAAGGCCCCGAACTTCAGGGCCGGCGAGAGCCTGAAGGGGTCGGAAAGGGCGACGTCCGTCTCGATTGTCTCCCTCTTCCTGAAGAGGATGAGGGCCATGACGACGCCGACGATCGTCATGCTGACCATGGGAAGGAGGAGGGGAAGGAAGAGCTCTCGGTTCACCAGGAAGACCTCCAGAAGGATCCGGGGGAACATGGTGCAGCTGGCGATGGTGGTGGCGAAGACCGCCGAGGGTATCACCTCCCGGTGAGCCCTCGCCTCCGCCGCCATGGTGGTGGCGACGGCGGTGCTGGATACAAGACCCCCCAAAGCTCCAGTTATGGAGAGCCCCTTCTCGGTCCCGAAGATCCTGATCATGACGTAGCCGATGTAGCCGATCAGGCTGACCAGGACCACCATCAGCCAGATGTTCCGCGGGTTGAGGACGTCGAAGGGGCCGAGGGCGGAGTTGGGGAGGAGGGGGAGGATGATGAGGGCGATCGTGCCCATCTTCAGGGTGTCGAGGAGCTCCTCTTCCCTGATGATCTCGACGTACCGATGGGCTGTCTTCTTGACGGCCAGGATCACCGTCTCCAGGATGGCAAGGGCGATGGCGAGCATCACGGTATCAGGAGAGTGGCAGAGGACGCCGAGGATGAAGGCGATGACCGCCGCCACCTCCGATGTGAAGTCGAGCCTTCCGAGGTTCGTCGCACTGGCGGCATAGCCCACCGCCACCATGAGGGCGAAGCCGGCGAAGGCGACCATCATGAAGGTCGTGCCGTAGAGGGCCGCCATGTGAGCGGAAAGGGTCCCCAAAAGGGCGATCAATATGAAGGTCCGGAGACCCGCCACCCCTCGCTTCTTCTTCTCCAGGAGGTCCCTCTCCCGCTCGGTCCCGATGAGGGCTCCGATGAGGATCGAGATGAGGAAGGGGTAGAGGTCGCTGAAGGCTATCGCCTCCAGGTTCAGGTAGCCGAGGTCCATCAATCTAACCATGTCCCCCTCGGCTAATAATTTTTCTGTGGAGCCGCCGATCGAACCGGATAAAGGCGACCTCGCCCAGCGGCCCGCGACTATGCCCGGACCCCGGCGTCAGCGTCAGGTTATTGATCCTCGAAGGCCATGGGTGAGCCGAATGACTGCCGCCGATCACGAGATGGACGCCGATCTCGACACCCATCTCCATGCCGAAACCCATGCCCAAACCCCCGCCGAGACCCTCGACCGGGTCCGAAGGTGCATAGACCTGCTGGAGGGGGCCTACGGCGTTCCGAAGAGCCGGGGACAGGGTCCCGTCGACCTTCTCGTCCAGACGATCCTCTCCCAGAACACCACCTCGGCGAACACCCATCGGGCCTTTGAGAACCTCAAGCGAAAGTATCAAGACTACCAGGCCCTCCTGGACGCCCCCGACGAGGAGGTCGCCGGTGCGATCCGCTGTGGGGGCCTCGCCAACATCAAGACGAAGAGGATCAAGGAAGCCCTGGAGAAGATCAAGGAGAGGAAGGAGGAGGATGTGGGGAAGAGGAGGGAGAGGGTGGAGGGGAGGAAGAGCGGAGGCACCATAGACCTGAACTTCCTGAAGGACGCGGACCCCGAGGAGGCCCGCGACTATCTCATGGCCCTTCCGGGCGTCGGGCCAAAGACCGCGGCCGTCGTCCTCCTCTTCGCCTTTCATATGCCGCTCCTGCCGGTGGACACCCACGTCAACCGCCTCTCCCGGAGGCTCGGATTCGTCCCTGAGAAAGCGACCCTGGAGGAGGCGGAGCGGACCCTCGAAGCGATCACGCCGAGAGAGAAGTACTGCTCCTTTCACGTCAACCTGATAAGGCACGGCCGGGCCGTCTGCAGCGCGCGGGTCCCCTCCTGCGGAAGCTGCATCCTTGCGGAGTTATGCCCTTATCCGGACCGAGCGGGGCAAAAGGGTTAAATGCGAGAACGCCGACTGAAGGGCCACTGCGCTCCGGTAGTGTAGCTCGGCCAATCATGCGGGACTCTCACTCCCGCGACTGGGGTTCAAATCCCCACCGGAGCATCCTTTTACTAGTAACCTACATTCCGCACCTTGAGTTCTAAAATTGGTATTTTTACTGCTATCGATTTGCAATAGCAAATTAAATTAATTTAATCTAATATGTTATTTTAATTTTTTTTAATTGACATTAAGTTGATTATCCCTTGTGACGTGATGTGATGAGATGGTCGCTCACTAGGGGGTCAACAGTAGGGAAATGTAATATTAATCTAAATTAATACTAGATTTATAATTATAGTAGTGGAATCGCTAGCTAGCAAAATACTCGATTTAGGAAGTTAAGGTGCGGAATGTGGGTAGTAAGGTTTGAACGGCGCGTCTCATTCTCTCTTTGGTGGGTTTATTCGGTCAAGCCCAGACAGCCTCTTTATGTCCAACTCTATGGCAGCTGAAGACCTTTCTGGAGCTGGTAAAAACCCGGTGGCGGTCGAGGCGCCTCCGTCGTGGATTGACGACTTATCAGAGTATTCTAGGCGGCTTCTGGAGCCTGTTATGACGCATAATATTTATCATGTTTATCCCCTACCCGGTTTTCGTTACATGGAGACTGTCTAAAAGCTGGCGGATAATTCTATCGCTTTCATCGAAATTGTAGAAGTAGCACGTCACCAAATTTTGCCCGGTTAAAGTTGCGGTGGAGTCTTCATCCGGACTTGCGTTGAATTCGCCGTCGGTGGGGTCAATCCATTCACCGTCGATCATGTAATGCACGCTTATCGACTGTGGATCAATGAGCAACGGGACTAGCTTGCCGTCAACTTGATACAAGCCGACAGAGCCCGAATACCCACCGCAGAGCTGAGCAAACTCGACGGTATAAGGGTTCGGATATTCGGTGCAGCTAATTTGGATTAAACGATCGTCATCAGGGAACTGGATAATCGTCCGATAGTTAGAAACTGAATACTGCAACGCAACGGTGGTGTGTTCTTCGTCCAGATCGAAGCTGGCCACGTACAATCCCATATCAGCCTCTTCTGCCACTGAGTTCCCCGCCAGGAGCAACAATCCCATCATAATTATATAATTAGACATCACGTCACCTAATTGTGTTTATTTTGGGAAGGTATATATCACTGCTGGAGGGGGAGCACCAGGAGATGCCGAAGATGGCCTCTGACCACAAAACCCCTCCTTCCAAAAGACAAATAAACTTGCTCATCCCTGCCGCAAAGGACATGACGCGATTCATCGTGGTCCTGGGGACCACCTCCCACTCAGGAAAGAGCACCATCGTCGCCGCCCTCTGCAGAATCCTCAAAAACCGGGGCCTTAAGGTCGCCCCCTTCAAGTCCCAGAACATGAGCCTCAACTCCTGGGTCACCTCCGAGGGGAAGGAGATGGGGATCGCCCAGGCGGTCCAGGCCTGGGCCGCGGGGATCGAGCCGACTGAGGTGATGAACCCGATCCTCCTCAAGCCGAAGGGCGACCGGACCAGCCAGGTGATCGTCTTCGGGGTGCCCGTCGCCGACAAGTCCGCCGAGGAGTACTACCAGGAGATCGACGGACTGAAGACTGTGGTGGACCGGGCCATCGAGGAGCTGGAGAAAGAGTACGACTACATCGTCGTCGAGGGGGCCGGCGGCGGTGCCGAGATCAACCTCTACGACCGGGACATCGCCAACATCTACGTTGCAAGAAAGCTCGGAGCCCCCATCATCCTGGTGGGCGACATCGAGAGGGGCGGGGTCTTTGCAAGCCTCTACGGCACGATGAAGCTCCTACCTCCGGATATCAGGCCCCTCGTCCGGGGGCTCGTCATCAACAAGTTCCGGGGCGACCCAGCGATCCTGGAGCCGGGGCTCGATATGCTGGAGGAGCTGACCGGGGTCCCCGTTTTGGGCGTCATGCCCTACCTCGATTTAAACCTGCCATCCGAAGACTCCGTCTCCCTGGGAGACAAAAGGGACAGGGATGGAAGGGGGAGGGTGGGCAGGGTCGGTGAGGGTGGCGGCGAGGGCGGGGGCGAGGTCGAGATCGCCGTGGTCAGGCTACCGAGGATATCGAACTTCACCGACTTCGAGCCCCTGGAACGCGAGGCGAAGATCCGATACGTCGCCCCCGGCGAGCCCCTGGGAAGGCCGGACGCCGTCATCGTCCCCGGAACCAAGAACACCGTCGCAGACCTGGAGGAGATGAGAAAACGCGGGACCGACCGGGAGATCCTGGCCCTCCGCGAGGAGGGGGTCCCGATCCTGGGGATCTGCGGCGGCTACCAGATCCTGGGAAAGACGATCGTGGACATGGGGATCGAGAACACCACCGACTCCATACCTGGCCTCGGCCTCCTGGACCTGGAGACCCGGTTCGACCGGTACGAGAAGAGGACCGTCCAGGTGGAGAAGACGGTGACCGGTGACGGTCCGATCCTGGGACCGATAAAGGGAGAAAAGGTCCGGGGCTACGAGATCCACATGGGAACGACCGCCTCTCGAGACCCGCCGGCCTTCGGGGACGACGGCGCCGTGGGCGAGGGCGGCCTGGTCATCGGAACCTACCTTCACGGGCTCTTCAACAACCAGAACTTAAAAGACACCTTTTTGGACTACCTCTACGCGAGGAAGAACCTGGCCCGAAGATCGGCCCTGGAAGGGGACGGGTACGACGAGCTGGCCAGTGCCGCCGAGAGGTACCTGGAAATGGAGAAGATCTGGAAGATGATAGATCTCGAATCAGAAAGGTAGTAGGACCGGTACAAAGCGCAAAGTAAAATAATCATCAAAAAATTGAATAAGAGAAATGAAAAGGAGGGGGTTTACGAAGAGGGTATCACTTCTCGGCCTTCAGCTCCTCTATCCTGGACTTTATGCTCTTCAGCTGGGCTTCAAGGCTCTCAGCCATCTCCGCCAGATTTTCCATCTCCAAATCAGGAGAGGGGGCAGGTGTCTGATAGGGTCCAACGGCGACGCCGGGCCATGCAGGCCAGAATCGAATGCATCTGCCTCGACTTTCCCCCCGGCCCCGCCTGCCGCCTCTCCCGGCGCCAAAGGGCCTTCCAAAGCCAGCGTTGAAGTATCCTGGGGCTTCAAACCCCAAACAGTATCCCATGCCCCTTGCCAGTTCGTGGTCCAAGTCCAGCAGGGCCAGTTCTATCTCCACCAGGCATATCTTGTTCACATCATTCAGCTTTTTGATGACCGTCGCAGTGGTCTTCCGCGACACAATTCAAATAAGTCCCTTATGGGACCTAATATTTATCTATTTCTGCCAATGCGAATAAGCTTCAAATATAACGTCCCAGATACGGCCATTTCATGAGCCCGGGCAGAGGCAGACGGCGCCGCCAGCGCTGGATCACGGAGATCCCCGAGAAGAGACGGTTTGAGCCGGTGGGCGGAGAGAAGGGCGAAGAGGTCAAGATCACCCTGGAGGAGCTGGAGGCGATACGCCTGGTGGACCTTCTGGAGTTACAGCAGCAAGAGGCGGCCCTCTACACCGGCGTATCACGCAAGGCCTTCTGGATCGACCTTCGGAGCGGAAGAAAGAAGGTCGCTTCGGCTTTGGTCTACGGCCTGGGGATAACGATCGAGGGTGGGAGCTACATCCTGAGGGAGAGCGCTCAAAATTCGGGCAGGGGAGAGGAGACGAAGCCGCAGGCGAAGGCCACGGCTCCGGCGGACGATCAGATCCGCCTCCTGGAGCGTGAGATGCTCGCGATGGAGGAGAGGCTGGACCGGATAAGATCGAGGATGAACGGTCTGAAAGGAGAGGTCGAAGGCTAGAAAAGAAGTGAGGTTTGATCTGGAGTGATGAGGGGAGTCCATTTCTGCTCACCTCTCCACAAAGATGAGTCGTCCGGCTTTGAACCTACCACCAGAGATCTGGCTCCAGATAGAAGACGTCTCCGCCAGCCGAATCGTCGACAGCGACCCCCAGGGAAGTCAAGACCTCGGTTCCGTCTCTCTCAACGTAGTAGACCAGACGCTGATCGAGGTCGATCTTGAACGAGCCCAAATGGAAGATGTTCGGGTCGAGATCATCCCACCAGAAGCCGTAACCGTTGACGAGGACCAGGTTTCCAGCCCTCACCCTCGCCTGATCGGTGGCTCTGAACCACTCGAGGCTGACCTTGGGGAAGGTGATCATCGCCATATACGGGCGCGGTTCCGTATCCTGGGCGGCCCCCGGCCCGAGCTCCACCGTCGGAGAGGGGACGATGGGGATCCGCGTCGGCTGGCTCCTCATGTAATCGCTCGCCCTTATGATCGATGCGCTCGCCGTCGTCGCCCCCCAGGAGAGGCTCGGGACGTCGATGTTCAGAGCGTAGTTCGTCCACTGGACGTTCGAGGTGATCGGGTCCGGCCGGATCTGGTAGACCGTGCCCCCATAGGGATGCCACAGGTTCCAGGCCGTGCAGACGTTGACCAGGACCCGAGAGAGGGGCTGAGATCCGGGGACGGGAATGGTTCCGCCGAGCTGGAGCTTGCCGTCTCCCTTGAGATCGACCGCCATCAGGGGGTCGTCGAGCTCTATCGCGATGGAGCGCGGCGGAGATAGGCTGTAAGCCAGGCGCGGAGCCTCGCCGTTCAGGATGTTCGCTCCGCCGAACGTATCGATGATCTCGTAATCGACGGCACTTGTCAGCGTTGCGGCCAGGATCACCAGGGCCGAGATCGATAAAAGCCATCGTCCGATGGAAGTTCCTCGGTTCAACATAATCTCACCATCTGAATCCGTATGCGATCTGAATCCGTACGCACCTTGAATCTGCAACCATTTCCGGTGCATCTTCGACGTTTTGGGATTTTGCCGCCCTATAAAGGCAAGATCCGGTCCTTCGCGGACCGCATAGGAGCTATCGGTTCAAAACCCAGCTGAGGTGACCTGGATAGGATGAGAGGTTCCAACTCCTGCTGCTCAGGTTCTCAGGGCTCTGGTTCAAAAACCTGCCCAGATAATCCGGATAGGACGAGAGGTTGATGCGCCCTTGTATGCTCTGATTCATGAAGATCTCGAAGGCCGGGGAGTAGAAGCTGTAGTTCGGCTCAGTCCTCTCCGGACCCTTCTCCAGGAATTCGACGAGGTAGTCCGGATATGAAGAGTGGTTTCGCCCGGCTGGAGCGCTGTCCATGAACTCCTCGAAGGCCGATCCGTACTCGGAGTAGTCGGCGCCGGACATTGTCCCGGATGGCCCGACGACGCCCAGGTAGCCCTCATCCTCCGCCCCAACTATGGCCGTGGCGAGGAGGGATAGGAAGATGAAACAGGCCAGAATAAACGACGGCGATGTCATGGTCTCGAATACATTTTAGATGATCGATCTATAAAGATTTAACCGGGACTGGATGGGACCCAACTGATCACGGCAGGCGAGGAAGAACGCCCACCGGTTAATTGAGGCAGCCCGATTCGAAAAGGTAGATAAGGGGGTACGGAAATTCTAGTCCCCCAACCGGGGAGAGAGACAAAAGATGTTCGATTACCTTAGAATGCTTCGCATCAGAGACTGGATCAAGTTCTATCCGTTATTTCCGCTGGCGGGGGCCTATCTGGCCGGAGGGGGACCGTATCAGACGCTCCTCGTCTTTGTCGCATACATCTGCCTCATAAGCTACGCCTTCGTCGTCAACAACTACTTCGATGCCGAGATCGATAGACTACACCGTCGCAAGGTGGCGTCGGGAACTAACCCCCTGGCAGCGGGAAAGGTCGACGAGAGGGGCGTTCTGCTGCTGATGTTCGCCCTGACCTCAATCCCCCTGATACTCTCCTTTCGCCTGGACCTGGCGGGCGCCATCTTCGTCGTGATCAACCTGCTGCTCTTGACCGCCTACTCGGCCAGCCGCATCCGGCTCAAGGAACGATACCTCCTGGATGCGGCGAGCCACGGTCTGATGTTCGGGGCTCTTCCCTTCCTCTCCGGTTTTCTCCTCTGTGGAGGAGACCCCTCAAAAGGGATAATCTTGATATCTCTGATCTTCTTTATAGTCGGCTGCGAAGCCCTGATAGCCCATCAGATAGTGGATTACGCAGAGGATCTGGGGTCGACGACGACCACTGTGACGAGGATCGGAGAGAAGAACGGCCTCCTGATGCTGGGCGGTCTTGCGGCCCTATCTCTCGTATTCGCCTTCGCCGCGGCCCGTCTCTACCAGGTCTCCCTGGCGGCGACGGCAGCTTCGGCCCTTTATCTTATGGCCTATCCGACCTATTCGGTCAGAGGTATGTTGAATGATATCAATCATCGTTCCCGCGCTGAACGAAGAAGAGCAGATAGAGGCGACCCTGAAGTCCCTCATAAATCAATCCCTGGAAAAAGAGAGCTACGAGATCATATTAGTCGATGGGGGCTCCGATGACAGGACCGTCGAGATCGCGGAAAGGTACGCTGATAAGGTGATCTTCCAGACCCACCCGGGGATCGGCGGGGCGCGGAGGGACGGTGCCGAGGCGGCCAGTGGCCGGATCATCGCCTTCACCGATGCCGACACCGCCTTTCCTCGAGGATGGCTTGAGGTCATAAGCCAAAATCTGGAGCGGCACGAGGCGAGCACGGGGCCCGTGATATTTCAGGATAAAGACCTCAGGACCGAGATTCTGAGGGCGGTGCGAAGCTCTTACAAGCTCCTCAAGGCGTTGAACTTCTGCTACATGATCGGGTCCAACATGGCCATGAGGAGGGAGACGTACCGGCGGACGGGCGGCCATCGGGACATATCCCTTCTGGACGACTACGACCTCTCGGTGAAGCTCTTCAAGATCGGGGCTGACGCCGTCTACGACCCGGACCAGGTGGTCTACACCTCCTCCCGACGAGCCCACAAGCTCCTCACCTACGGGGTGACGGTCGCCTACGGCCATTACAACTACGCCGTCACCAAGGACTACGATAAGCTCCTGAACTACCCGAAGGTGGACGATATGACGGTCAAAGACGTCCTGAACGGGATCCGCTGGGGCAGAAACGTCGTATCGGCGGTGGAGACGGTCCAGTCCACCCTGAAGAGATAGCAGCAGGCTCATTCAAACTCGTCGCATTGCGGCGGGGGTACCGACATCTTTATTTGATAGGTCTGCGTATGCCCCGCCCAGCGGGCCGGTAGATCAGGGGTAGATCGCTACCTTGGCATGGTAGAGGCCTCGGGTTCAAATCCCGACCGGTCCATGGGGCTTTTCAGCCGTTAAATCGCAAATATTCATTTTGAATTTGTCTTTTCTTTCGTATTTCTATCCGTTTTGGTCCAGGGCGCGTCTTCAGAGATTGATAGTTCTGATATCTATTTTTATCGGTTTAAATCAGAGTTCAAACCCGCGTTTCCAGGAATTCGTACGATATTTCCAGGTCGAAAGGTTCAGATACCATAGAAGTGCTGGAAGACGGATATGCTTGGGGCGATAGAGACCCTGATTTTGGCCTTCACCATCGGGCTGACCGGAGCTCTGGCTCCCGGTCCGACCCTGGTGGCCACCATTAACTCGTCCCTCCAGAGGGGGTGGACGATGGGGCCGAAGGTGGCGGCGGGCCACGCCCTCGCTGAGGTGGTGATATTCCTCCTCATAGTCAAGGGGCTGGCCGCGGCGGCAGAGGTACACGCCGGCATCGTCGCCGCCGTCGGCGGGTCGGCCCTCATCCTCTTCGGCCTTCTCACCTTGAAGGGGAGCAAGACCGCCACCATGGAGATATCCGAGAGGGGCGCGACCACTAACCCTTACCTGGCGGGGGCCCTGACCAGCATCGCCAACCCCTACTTCTGGATCTGGTGGCTTTCCGTCGGGTCGGCCCTGGTCCTGGCACAGCTTCAGGAGGGCCTCGTCCTGGCCATGATTTTCATGATCGGCCACTGGGGCGCGGACTTCGGCTGGTACACCTTCGTCTCGACGAGCCTGGATCGGGGGAGGACCCTCCTCTCCGAGGCGAACTACAGGAGGACCCTCGCCCTCTGCGGCGCATTTCTCGTCCTCTTCGGGGCGAGCTATCTGTCCGGAGCCTGGTCCGGCTAAGCCGTCTTTCAACCAGCGAGTTTCGGCAAAATCGCCAGAATCTTATATAATGCGGGAGGGTGAGAGGGGAGGAGGTCTCGCTTGAACTGGAAAGAAGACGCCGCCTACCTCAGGTCCATCCGTCCTTACATACTCCTATCCGTCTACCTATTCTGTGCGACGGCAGCCCTCGGGTTCGCAGCCTCAGCTCGAAACCCGGAGCTGGCCGCAACCTACGTCGGAGACGTGGCGGAGAAGCTGCAGTGGATCCTGGACCTATCCCCGCCCAAGATGATGATGGCGATATTCCTGAACAACCTCTTCGCATCAATGATGGCCCTCCTCCTGGGGGTGGGGTTTGGGATCGTCCCCTTCATAGTGGTGGTCATGAACGGCCTGGTGGTGGGGCTAGTCGTCCATCAGGCGATGCTGGCCGGGGGTCTCGCCTTCGTCGTCGTCGCGCTTCTCCCTCACGGCATCATCGAGCTTCCTACGGTTCTCATCTGCATCGGGGTCGGGTTCAGGCTCGGCCACCTGATGATCAGAACGCTTCTCGGGAGGGGTGGCGACCTGGAGGGAGAGCTGAGGCAAGCGATACGCCTCCTCCGGTGGGTCGTTCTCCTCCTATTCGTGGCGGCGGTCATCGAGACCTTCATAACCCCCATCCTCATTCAACCTTTCATCGAGCCCATTTTAGAGTCACAATCATCGCCGGTGATGTAATGACCGAGTCCAAACTACCGAGCAAAGAAAACTTCAGCGAATGGTATCACGAGCTTTTGAAGGCCGGGGAGATCATCGACGTGCGGTATCCCGTCAAGGGGATGTGCGTCTGGTATCCCTCGGGCTTCGCCCTGAAAAGGAACGTCTATGACCTGATGAGAGAGCTCCTCGACCCCGACCATCAGGAGACCCAGTTTCCCCTCCTCATCCCGGAGACGGAGTTCATGAAGGAGGCAGAGCATATCAAGGGCTTCGAGGACGAGGTTTACTGGGTGACCCACGGTGGGACAAGCCCCCTCGACATCAAGCTCGCTCTCCGGCCGACGAGCGAGACGGCGATATACCCGATCTTCAAGCTCTGGGTGAGAAGCCACGCCGACCTGCCCCTGAAGATCTATCAGATCGTCAACACCTTTCGGTACGAGACGAAGCACACCCGGCCCCTCATAAGGCTCCGGGAGATCACCTCCTTCAAGGAGGCTCACACCGTCCACGCGACCTGGGAGGAGGCGGCCGAGCAGGTGGAGGCGGCCCTCACCATCTACGGAGAGTTTTACCGGCGCCTCGCCATACCCTTCCTCTTCGCCAAACGCCCCTCCTGGGACAAGTTTCCCGGCTCCGACTACTCCATCGCTCTGGATACGGTGATGCCGGACGGGAGGACGCTTCAGATCGGGACGGCTCACCTTCTCGGGACGAACTTTGCCACCACCTACGGGATCACCTTTGAGAACGAGGCGGGGGAGCAAGTGTACGCCAACCAGACCTGCTATGGCGTCTCTGAGAGGTGCATCGCTGCGCTCATTTCGGTTCACGGCGACGATAAGGGGCTCGTCCTGCCATGGTCGGTCGCACCGGTCCAGGTGGTCATAGTCCCGATCCTCTTCAAGGAGAAGGAGGCGACGTTGGAGGTCTGCCGGAATATCAAAGCCAGCCTCGCGGCAGCCGGGATGAGGGTTGTCATCGACGAGAGCGACGAGAGGCCGGGGGCGAAGTTCTACAAGTGGGAGCTGAAGGGCGTCCCCATCCGGATCGAGATCGGGCCGCGGGATATCAAGAACGGGGTCGCGATCCTGGCTAGAAGGGACGGCAAAAAGCTGACGGTGCCCCTGGACGACCTCAAGACGACGATCGAGGCGGAGGCCGTCGACCTTCACGAGGCGATGCTGGCGAAGGCCAAGGCCTTCCAGGACAGTAAAGTCAAGGACTGCGAGACGATGGAGGTGGCGAGGGAGCAGACGCAGGCCGGGGTCGCCCGGGTCGGGTGGTGCGGCTCGGAGGAGTGCGGCCATGCGATCGAGGACGAGGTCGGCGCGGCCGTGCTCGGCGAGCCCTGGCGGTCTGAGGAAACGTACCAGGGTAGCTGCATCGTCTGCGGCGCCAAGACCGAGAAGTGCGCCCTTCTCGCCAGGCAGTACTGAGAGATAACAAGCAGAAGAGAAGATCATGAAGGTTCTGATCGCCGAGTACGCCGTCGCCACGGGCCTTCCCGGAACCTACCAGGTGGAGGGGAGGGCGATGCTCTCGATCCTCGCCCGAAGCTTCGAGCGGCTCGGCCACCAGGTCGTCTACCCGACGGCGGGGACCGCCATCGGCGCCGGGCGGGGAATCGTTCTCGGCGGCGGGATTGACGATGATTTCGAAGAGTTTCTCGCAGGGACAAACGCCGACGCAGGGCTCGTGATCGCTCCCGATGAGCTTCTGCCCGGATTTTTGGAGATCCTTGAAAAAAGCACCATAAACCTCGGCTGCTCTTCCGCCGCCGCGAGGCTCTCCGCCGACAAGCTCGCCTGCACCCGCCGTCTCGAAGAGGCGGGCGTTCCCGTCGTCGAGATCGCCGATTCGAACGACGACGGCCCCTTCGTCCTGAAGCCCCGGTTCGGGTGCGGCTCCGAGAGGATGGAGCTTGTCGATACGCTTCCGGAAAACCTGGATCTGGACGACACAATTGCGACAAAGTTCCACGAAGGCGAGGCCCTCAGCGTGAGCCTCATCGCCTCCGGCGACCGGGTCCTCCCCCTTACTGTCAACAAGCAGCTCGTCAGCGTCGAGGCGGGGTTCGAGTACCAGGGCGGGATCGTCCCCTACCAGTCAGACCGGGAGGAGGAGATTCTGAAGGTCGCGAAGATGGCGGCCCGCGCCCTCGATCTTTCGGGCTACGCCGGGATCGATCTAGTCGTCGGCGACCTCCCCCGGGTCGTGGACGTGAACCCCCGCCCCACCACCTCCATCGTCGGGATCGCAAAGGTTATGCGCGAGGAGCTGGCGGATTTGATCTTGCGGGCGAGGTTTGCGAGCTTGCCGGAGAGGGTGGCTGTGGAGGGGAGCTGCGAGTTCAGGAAAGGGGAGCTGGAACTGTCTCTTACGAGCACGAAGATCTAGGCCAAAAGCGGATCGGTCATCTTCTGCCGTCGTCGCCCCGCGCGAGCTTCCAGAAATCCTCTTCAGAAATGCCCAACTGCTTGAGAATCTCATAAAATAGCCATCCGCCAATTTCGCTGTTGGCGTGGATGGGAATGGTCGTCGCCCGTCCATCCGGATGCTTCCAACGGGCGTGGCTGCCTTTTTGTCGGATCTTTTGAAATCCGAGCTTTGCGGCTGCCCGTTCCAGGTCCTTAGCTTTGGCAGGCACCGACCGCCTCCAGGTCGACGTCCTGGGGCAACTGCCTTCCTTCTTCTCTGTATTCTTCTTTGATCATCTCGAAGACGTTGGCGATCTCGGCCTGCGCCTCTTCGGGAGTTCGCCCCCATGCATGGCACCCTGGGATGGCGGGCACGTAGGCTACAAAGGTGCCATTATCCTCCGGACGAAGGACGATGGTATAGTCGTGAAGGCGCTTCATCAAAGGTTATTTTCGCTTTTCAGAATATAAATGTTCTTTGCACAAGGATGGCTGGTGCCATCTGTCGAGGCGGGCTTCGAGTACCAGGGCGGTATAGTCCCCCGCCGCTTGGACCGGGAGGAGGATGAGATCCTGAAGGCGGCGAAGATGGCGGCGCTGGCTCTGGATCTTTCGGGCCGCGCCGGGATCGACCTCGTCGTCGGCGACCTCCCCCGGGTCGTGGACGCGAACCCCCGGCCCACCACCTCTATCGTGGGGATCGCAAAGGTGATGCGCGGAGGTGCTGGCCGACTTTATCCTGAGGGCGCGGGTTTCGTCGCTGCCGGAGAGGGTGGCGGTGGAGGGGGTCTATGAGTTTCGGAAGGGGGAGCTTGGTGCAATGGTGGAGTAGATCCGCCGGTCTGGTCTTCTGAGCTTGCTGTCTAATGAGAGCTGATTTATATCTCAAGACGATCAAATGATGATTTGATATGTTCTGCGAGTACATCCAGGCGGCTTTGTCCAGGGCGATCTTCGAGGTCATCGATGATGAGGAGCCCTACTACGGCGAGGTCCCGGAGCTTGTTGGCGTATGGGCGGCCGGCAAATCTGAGGTTGAGTGCCGAGATAACTTGAGGCTGGCGATAGAGGACTGGATAGCTTTCAGCCTGCGGTTTGATCTTCCCATACCAGCCATTGAGGGGCACAAGATCGAGGTGCCAGAGGCGCCGGTAGAAGCTTAGGACCATGTCTCGGCTTTCTCCAGTCTCATGGAATGAGCTGATCAGGCGGTTGCACGCCCTGGGATTTGAGGGTCCCTATTCAGGGAGAGGCCCCCATCCCATCATGCTGAAGGGATCCGCCAGGTTAATGGTTCCAAATCCGCATAGAGGTGACATCAGCGTTGATCTATTAAAGAAGATTCTGAGGCAGGGGGATATCAGCAGAGAGGATTGGCTATCAGCCTAGCGATACTCCTGCTGAATCTAATGAAGAAGAGTCGATGGATAAGTCAGCAGTTATCGTGACCAATACCATCCTACAGGTGATAATTTACTCGGCGAGGGTGTTTTACCTTTGGGCTTCTCGGCAAGCTTTCGATGGCGAGGTTGCCGCCCCTGAGGCGGCTGGCGCATCATAAGTTAGCGGGCAGGCTAAGGGACCCGGCCAGTTCTTGAAGTCTCGGTGTTAATCGTGCGGACTTTCAGGCTCGATTTTGCCACCTTACTAGAAAGGCTAAAAAAGGCCAAAAGCAGATCGTTCATCTCCTTTTGCCGTCACCCCGCGCGAGCTTCCAGAAATCCTCTTCAGAGATGCCCAGCTGCTTGAGGATCTCATAAAATAGCCATCCGCCAATTTCGCTGTTGGCGTGGATGGGGGTGGTCGTCGCCCGTCCATCCGGATGCTTCCAACGGGCGTGGCCGCCTTTCTGTCGGATCTTTTGAAATCCAAGCTTTGAGGCGGCCTTTTCTCGGTCCTTAGCTCTGGCAGGCATCGACCGCCTCCAGGTCGACATCCTGGGGCAATCGCCTTCCTTCTTCTCTGTATTCTTCCTTGATCATCTCGAAGACGTTGGCGATCTCGGCCTGCGCCTCTTCGGGAGTTCGCCCCCACGCATGGCACCCCGGGATGGCGGGCACGTAGGCTACAAAGGTGCCGTTATCATCCGGACGAAGGACGATTCTATAGTCGTGAAGGCGCTTCATCGGAGGTTATTTTCGCTTTTCAGAATATAAATCTTCTCTGCAAAAGGATGGCTGGTGCTATCACTTGGTTTTTTTCGCGCCCGGGGGAGGGCGGCGCTGCCTTTGGCGCGGATCTGTTTCGCTCGCCCCGGCCAAACGCCAGGGTGCCGCGTGGTATGCTCCGGGCGCATTGCGCCCGGCGTGCCGTTCTGACCGTGCCGGGATCTCAGCGAGACTTTTTAAACCGATCCTTAACTGATGACCAATGAATCCCAATATGGGCATTTCTTGTTAACCGAAATCTAATCTTTTGCTTTGGGGTAGCCTCTCATTTTCCACTTCAAAAATATTTCAGGATCGATCCTGTTTATTTTTATAAAATCAAGTCTGCTGAGACTTCTGCCAGTGCTATCTTTATACAAGCCCCCAGCGGATCCAGACGGAAGTCTTCGATCAGTAGATTCGAAAGATATACATGGGAGCCAGCTATTGTTACCCTCTGTTTGAACACCACGAGAGGTTTCGAGGTCGTTCACAAACCCGCAATTTCCGCAGACCAAAGTTACAATTTTCCCTTCTTTCATAGGAGCTAAAATCTTTTCACGTTTCACCCGATTCAATCCGCAGCAACCATTGTTTTTGCAGAGCCAGTTAATGTACTCTTCACCCATACGATCACCCCTCTTTATCAAGGATTTATAATTTCTCCGATTGCGGGTTCTTCATCCAAATATAACTCGGGCCTTGGTTCTGAAAATGCTATTTTTATTACTTTTTGAGCGCGGAGGGTCACGAATACCCCGACCTTTAGGTCGGGGATGAAGTGAACCCTC
>NPIE01004390.1_pt1 | contig 98590 bp, 77 predicted proteins | sample 8637661 | NCBI WGS metagenome assembly NPIE01 (sample SAMN07420842, study PRJNA396082) | bioreactor metagenome | isolation source: sample BA12 brine-fed electro-methanogenic bioreactor BA | place: Japan: Kochi | collected 2016-12-09
CCCTTATATCGCTCAGGTTAGGTGAAAAGAGCTATAGCTATCCTTGCGGTTCTCGCCTGCGTGGCCTTCGCCGGCGAAATGGTTACCGGCGGGGCGGAACTCACGAAGTTCAAGGGCTACGGAACCTTCCGCTGGGACATGTACGGCGAGGAAGATACCGAGCCCGGTTCCGCAATGAGCACATACACATATGTCGGCTGGTATCCCATGCTGAACCAGCATGTTGACGGCGTCATAACCGCCAAGATCAGCACACCCTCCGATTACGTTGAGATCTTCGACGTGGAGTGCGCCTACCTCAACCTTCACCTCACCGAGAACATCAGCCTTGCAGGCGGACAGTTCAAGAAGCCCTTCGGATACGGCTTCACCCGTTCCGGCGGCTCCATGTACTTCGCCGACAGAGCCGGCGCCGTGGGCGGCTTAAGCGACTTCAGCAACTTCGGCGGCTACGGGGTTTCCACAATGCTCACAGCCAGCTTCTCACCGGTCACCGTGGACCTCGCCATCTCCAACAACGAGATGTTCCCGGTTGGAGAAACCGAGATACTCCTGAACAAGCAGTTCACCGCCAGGGTGGTCGCCGAGCCCACCGAGTGGTTCTCCCTGGGGGGGTCCCTTGCCATGATCAGCGCCCCGGACGACGAGACCACCGAGGAGCAGGACGAGAGCTGGGGCGCCAACGGCATCGATGTCTTCGCCGTGGCGGACTATCCCGTTTCCCCCACCGGAACACTTGTCTTCGTGGGCGAGTACCTCATGTACGGCGCTGCGGACACCTATGACGACGCCGCCGACGGCTCCGGCATGAGCGTAATGGCCGGATACGACATGGCCCTCGACGGCTACGCCATCAAGGGCATCATGCCCGCGGTGCGCTACGACATGGTAACACCCATCGACCTCTCCGGAGAGGCCGAGGACACGGGCCGTTCCTACATCGACTTCTGCGTGAACATCGACCTCTTCAGCGAGATGAACACACTCCAGATCGGTGCTCGCAACAATGGTTTCGAGAACAGCGATCCTGATGAGGGTGGAACAGAGAGCTACACCGACATGTACGCCAAGTGGAGAATGAACTTCTAGGAAGTTCCCCTTTCCCTTCGTGCCGGCTCCCTTTCAGGGGGCCGGCCTTTGTTTGTATAATGCACCGTCGGGATACGAAATCAGTTTCAAGGGGAGGGAATATCATGCAGGAAGAGAACATGGTTCCAGAGGGGGAAGCGCCGGAGGAGACACAGGCCCCGGAGGAAACACCCGCCGGGGAACCCACGGCACTGACCCACGACAGGGAGCTTTCCTGTCAGAACTGCGGCGCGCCGCTGGCCTACATGGAGGGGGAGAGCGTTATCACCTGCCCCTACTGCGGCACCACCACCATGCTGGCGGGCTACGACAACATAGTGAAGATCGACAGCCATTCAATGCTTCCCATGGAGGTAACCGAGAACGAGGCCATAAGCACCCTTATAACCTGGCTCTCAAAGGGCTTTCACAGGTCGAAGAGCTTCGTCAGCGCGGCCAGTGTGAAGTCGGTGAAGGGGCTCATGCTGCCCTACTGGATAGTGAAGAGCACCGCCTCCACCTCCTGGAGGGGCAAGAAGAAGCGCACCAAAACAGTGGGAACCGGCGACAACAAGAGAACCGAAACCTGGTGGGAGCCTGTCAGCGGCCGGTTCAGCGACGACTTCACCTGGCCTGAGTACGCCAGGGAAGACCCCGGCGAGTTCTGGGGGGTAGACAACATCAAGCCCGGGAAGAAATCCCTCTTTCCCGACTGGGGCAAGTTCTGGCTCCGCTTCGGCGGGGGAAAGGAGAGTCCCAACAGGAACCTCCTCGAGGGTCAGGTCCGTTTCGACATCGAAGAGGTCAAAAGGTGCGGAATGGCCGAGAATCTGGTGAACGGCCAGATAACCCAGGACAGGGCCGAGGCAAACGCCAGGGGGAACATAAAGGACCACCACGCAAAAAAGGCCGAGGGCAAGGCCGATGTCCTCTCCGATGTGGACACCACTGTGAACGTCAACAAGGTCGACCTGGTCTACATTCCCATGTGGGAGCTGAACTACACCATCGACGGAAAAGAATACAGGGCACTCATAGACGGGGCGAAGAAGGAAGTCCTCACCGCCGAGTATCCCGTGAGCAAGAGGGCGAAAATAACCATATTCGATGTTTTCCTGGGAATACCCGCGGTGATCGCCGGAGTTCTGGGATTCAGCGGAGACGGCTCGGGTATAGCGAAGGCTGTCATGTTCGCCCTCCTCGCCGCCATCCTCGCTTACAGCCTTTTGAAGGGACTTTCCGGCAGGAACTGATGACCGATATACCCCACGCCGCCCTCTCCTGGGCCTGGCTTCGCGCCGGGGGTCCCGGGGGGCAGCACCAGAACAAAACGGAAACCGCGGTGCAGCTCAGGTACAGCATTCCCCTCGGCGGCCTTCCGGAAGACGCCGCAAGGCGCCTGCGAAGGCTTGCCGGGGGGAGGCTGAACTCCTCCGACGAGATAGTGATAGAGTCCCGTGACCACAGAAGCAGGGAGATGAACAGAAGGTCGGCCCTGGCCAAGCTCCGTGAACTCATCCACAGCGCCATGGAAAAACCGGTGAGAAGGAAACGGACAGCCCCCACCGGCGCTTCCCGTGAAAGGCGTCTGAGGCTGAAGAAGGAACTCTCCGCCAAGAAGGACCTCAGGAAGAAGCCGGCGCCCCATGAGTGACAGGCAGCGGCTTTTTGCCCTGACAGGCCTCTCCCTTGCCCTGAGGCTGCTATTTCTGGGTTCGAAGAGCCTCTGGATAGACGAAGGCCTTGCCTGGGGCGCTGCTCGAATGGGCTTTTCCGAGATGCTCCGCAGTGTTGTCACCGGAACGCCCCATCCTCCCCTGGCCTTCATACTCATGAAGCTTTCCACCGGGATCTTCCCCGGCGAATTCGGCCTCAGGTTCCTGATGGCCCTGGCCGGGGCGTCGGCGGTGATACCGGTCTTCAGGCTTGCCTCCCGTCGCTCCACGGTTAAGGGCGGGTTTTACGCCGCCCTTCTCTGGGCCCTGGCGCCCTTCGCGGTTTCCCTGGGCCAGGAGGGCTGGGTCTACGGCATCAACGCCGCTCTCTCCCTCTGGTTCGCCGATGCCGCTGATCTGGCCTGGAGGGGCTCTTCCCGGGCCTATGCGGCGGCGGTTCTGCTGGGGGTTTCCGGCATACTCACACAGCATGTTTTCGTGTTCTCCATCGCCGCCGGTTCCATTCTCTACTTCTCAGTGCCCGGGGAAAGCCGCATACCTTTAAAAAGGTTCCTGCTGCTCCCCATGGGGCTGGCCATTCTTTACGCCCCGGTCTTCCTTTTCTTCTCGTCGCAGTTCATGGAGCGTTCCGCAAGGATGGCGGGAGCCGGGATGGGCCCGGGGCTCGACAGGCTTTTCAGCCTTCAGCCCCCCTCCCAGTATCTCCGCCTCCTGGCCGGGGGAATGCTTCCCGAGATATCCCTGAACCTCCTTGAGAGGCCCAGGATGCTTATGGCATGGGCGGTGAATGCCATCACGGTGATCTCACTGGGAGTGTTCCCCTTCTTCAGACCGGGAAAGCCCGACACCAGATTCCTCTGGGCCGCCCTGGTGCTTCCACTGGCCCTTTTCGTGAACGACGGCCCGGGGATAAGGCAGCTGGCGGTGGTCTGGGTTCCCTTCTCCATTACCTCGGCCCTGTTCTTTTCCCGTTACAGGTATTCCGGCCCGGCCGTATGCATTCTCTGCGGCCTCGCCCTGATCCCCTACTACAGGCTTGATGTTTTTCCCTATCACAGAAGCAACTGGCGTGAGGCGGTGAGAACGGTGGAGACCATGGCCCGGCCCGGGGACGGGGTGGTGCTGATTGGCGGCAAGTCCACCGCCCTGGTCTGGGATTTCTATTCAAGGACAGGAATGGAGTATTTCGCCCACAATGGAAACGCACCATTCGCCGGTGACCTGGAGGGTGGCGGTGCTTCCCCGGCGGAGTATCTGGACAGCCTTCTTTCGGAAAGGGAAAACGGCAGGCTCTGGGTGGTCCTCGATGAGTGGGGCATTCCGGACATGAGCCTGATAACAGGGGAGAACACCCTTTCCCTGCAGGAAAACTCCGGTGAAGATATGCAGACAGGTCTTGTTGAAAGGGCAAAGGGTCTGTAACTTTTTGTAACGAAATTTGGCAACTGCCTTGCTATTTGATTAACTTCCGGTAACTGAAAAAATCATACCCTTGTGAGAGGGGGGTTGGCTTGAAGCTTTCCGTTGCCGCCGTGACAAGGCCTGTGGCAGTAACTGTCATATCCATCGTAGCCGCAGTGCTGGGAACCATCGCAGTCATTCAGATGCCCGTTGATCTTCTTCCCTCGGTGGAATATCCCAGGATAGCCATCGAAACACGCTATCCGTCGTCGAGCCCCTACGAGGTCGAAAGGCTTGTTACAGACCCCCTGGAAGACGCCCTGGCCGGGGTGAGGGGCCTTCGTTCATACACCTCCCGCTCCTACGGCGACATGAGCCGCATCACACTGGAGTTCGACTGGGGCGCCAACATGGACTACACCAGGCTCGAGGTAAGGGAAAAGCTGGATGTGGCCAGCTGGTCACTCCCCGACGCCGCGGGAAGACCGACGATAGTGGACTACGACCCCTCATCCAGACCCTTCATGGAAATACTGCTCACCATGGACGGCGGCTGGACGGACATAACCGATTTTTCCAGACGGGTAATAGCCACCAGGATAGAACAGGTGGACGGCGTGGCCGCCTGTGAGATAGACGGCGAAGCGGAACCCGCGGTCTTTGTCAGGCTTCGCCACGGCGCCATCGAGGAGCTGGGCATAGACCCGGCAATGGTGGCCGCGGCCCTTGCCGGGGCCAACGCCGTTTCATCCGGAGGTCAGGTCCGGGACGGCGAGAAAGAGTTCTTCCTGTCCCTTCAGGGGGAGTTCGAGAGCCTGGAGGACGTCCGGAACACCGTTGTGGGGACCCTTGGCAGCACCCCTCTCCTCCTTGGGGCAGTGGCTGATGTCTACATCTCCGAGAAGCCCCCAACGGAATGGGCCAGCTACAACGGAGAAAGGGCCATAATCCTCAGGGTACGCAAAATGGCCGAGGCAAACACCGTTCAGGTGGCGGGCCTTGTGAGCGAAGTGGTCGACGAACTGAACCTCTCCCACCCGGGTGTTCAGCTTCAGATAATACAGAACGACGCCACCTTCATAGAGGAGTCCATCGGGGGCGTGGTGGAGGCCCTGATCCTGGGGGGTATCCTTGCCTTCGGCGTTCTGTTCTTCTTCCTTCGGGACTGGAAGAGCCCGCTGATCCTGGGGCTCTCCCTGCCCCTCAGCATAGCCCTGGCACTTTTCTTCCTCTACCTGGCCGGGGTCACTGTTAACATCATGTCCCTCGGGGGTCTTGCCCTGGGAACCGGCCTGCTGGTGGACAACGCCGTTGTGGTTCTCGAGGCCATTTACAGAAGACGGGAGCAGGGCGACGGAAAAATGGAAGCCGCCACCACAGGCACCGCCGAGGTGGGGCCGGCCATCGTGGCCAGCACCCTCACCACCATCATCGTGTTCTTCCCGGTGGTGTACATGGAGGGAATAACCAGCCAGCTCTTCCGGGATCAGGCCCTGGCGGTGGGCTCCGCCCTCATGGCAAGCCTTCTGGTTGCAGTTACCGTTATACCCTCCCTTGCCGCCAGGATCAACAAAACAAACAGCGCCAGTGATGTTACCGCGGGAATGAAGATCCGTTACGCCGGTGTCATGGACCGTGTCCTTCTCCGAAGGAAACGGGTCCTCCTGTTCACACTTATAATCACCGCCATCGCCTTTTTCGGCGCTTCGAAGCTTCCCATGCAGCTTCTTCCGGATACCCCGGCTGACCAGCTTGAAATGTCCTTCAGCGCACCCGAGGGCACATCAATGACCCAGCTGGTGGACCTTTCCGGAAGGGCCGGGGAGCTTGCCGCCCTGGCTGGCAGCAGGTGGACCAGCGGCAGGATCGGGGTAAGGGCGGAAGAGGGGGTGGACGCCCTCTCGGTTGCCGCCTTCGAAGACGCGGAAGCAGCCGGAGCCGCCATTCTTCCCATAAGGGAGTCCTGGAGTTCGATCTTCGGTTTTCCTCTCCATGTGGGCCCCAGGGGAACCCTTCTGGGTGAGATACTGGGAGGAGGCAGCGGGTTTACCATTTATGTAGAGGGCGAAAGCATAGAGACCGATCTCAGAGCCGCTGGCACCCTTGCTGAACTGTCCCTGGCGGGGATAGACAATGTGGTCAGCGCCGATGTGAATTTCCTTCCGGGAAAGCCGGAGATAGTCGTTGAGCCTGACCGCGAGCTGCTTCAGCTTCTGGGGCTCACCCCTGACGATGTGGCTGACTACCTTGAAAGCCTTTCAAGGGGAATTGTGGCCACCACCTACTACAGACAGGACGAAAAGGTGGATGTCATGCTTCTTTCCGGCAGCGGCGAGGGCATCTCCGTGGATTCCCTGTTCAGCCGTTCCATCGGGGTCGGGGGAAAACTGCTTCAGATCGACAGGCTGGTGAGCACCTTCGTGCGCCAGACTCCGGGTTTCATAGAACACTATCAGGGAAACCGGGCTGTGGCGGTAACCGTTCAGAGCCGGGGGACCAACATGGCGGGAACCGCTGACAGGATACGGGCCCTTTCCGATTCCGCCCTTTCCGGTGAGCCGGTAAAGCTCCGCACAGGTCCTGAGATAGAGGAAATGGACAGGACCGCTTCAAGCCTGGTGCTGGCGGCTATCCTTGCCATCGCACTGGTCTACGTGCTTCTGGCGGTTCAGTTCGAATCCTTCGTGGAACCCTTCATCATAATGATCACGGTTCCGCTGGGGGTGATAGGCGTGGTTCTGGGGCTTGCCCTCTTTGGCCAGAGCTGGAACGCCCTTTCCGGTATTGGCCTTGTGATACTTTCGGGAATAGTGGTGAACGACGGAATCCTTCTGGTGGAACGGATAACCCAGCTGAGAAAGGCAGGCCTTCCCGTCAGGCAGGCCGTGATAGACGCCGGAAGGGACAGGTTCAGACCGGTCCTTATGACCACCGTTACCACGGTCCTTGGGCTTCTGCCCATGGCGGTGGGTCTTGGTGAGGGCGCCGCCCTGAGGCAGCCCCTTGCCATCGCCGTTATTTCAGGTATCACCGTGGCCACCCTTCTTACACTGGTCATCGTGCCTGTGCTCTATACCGTTCTGGTCAGGGAAAAGGTAACCCGATGATAGACAGGGTGCTGAAACGGCCCCGGGGAACGGCCATCATATATGTGGCCCTCCTGGGCCTGGCGGCGGTGAGCTTCTTCCGCATTCCCATCGAGGGATCGCCGGATACCACCCTCCCTGAGCTGAATGTCACCACGGGCTGGTACGGAGCCGACCCCGAGGCGGTGTGCGAGCAGCTGACAAGGCCCATAGAAGAGGTGGCCAGGCAGCTCAGGGGTGTTAAGGAGGTTTCCTCCGAGTCCAGCCAGGGAAGAAGCGTTGTGACGGTTTCCTTCGAACAGGGAACGGACATGGAGATCGCCTCCATGGAGCTCACCGAGAGGATCTCCATGATCCGCGACGACCTCCCGGGCAATGTCAATCCAAGCACCATAACCCAGGCAGTCCCCAGGGAGATGGAGAGCGAGGGTTTCCTCATATACGCCATCACCGGGGCGGAGAAATCCATACTGAAGGGCTATTGCGAAGACATCATCGTTCCCCGTCTCGAGAGGATAGACGGCGTAAGCTCTGTGATAGTGGAGGGTCTGGGCCGGGAGGAAATACTGATAGACATCGACATGGAGGCCCTCAGGTCCCTGGACCTTACCCTGGCAGGGGTTGTATCCTCCATTCAGAGCGGGATTGTTGACAGGAATGTGGGTGTGGTGGCGGACACCACCGGCCTGGAATCGGTGCTCAGGGTTTCCAGCGTTCCCATGAGCCTCTGGGAGATGCAGCAGCTCATCGTGAAGCAGTCAGGAAGCGATTTCGTAACCCTGGAGGATATCTCCCACGGTATTTACCAGAGCTACTCGGACAATACAGGGGTGCTCTTCAGATACAACGGCCTGGACCAGATAACCCTGGAGATAGACCGGTCAGCGGGAAGCAACGCCGTAAGGGTGGCCTCGGTGGTGAGGGGTGAGGCGGAAAGGATCCAGGAAGACCTTCCCGCGGGAATAGAGCTCAACCTTATCGAGGACGGAACCGAAACCATAACCGACGACCTCAGCGCCCTTTCCTGGCGGGCAATGGTTTCCCTGGGGCTGATAATGCTTATCCTGCTTCTGCTGAACCCCAGCCCCATGACCACCCCGCTGATACTCAGTTCGATACTGTTCTCCACCGCCCTGGCGGTGACGGCTGTTTTCCTTGCCGGATACAGCATAAACGTTCTCACTCTCAGCGCCCTGGCAATCGCCTTCGGCCTGCTGGTGGACGGCGCGGTGGTGGTCATGGAGGCCATCGCCTACAGAAGGCGCCGGGGGATGACGCCACTGGAAGCCGCCGCCACAGGCGCCAGGGAGGTGGCCATGCCCATACTGGGCGGCATACTCACCACCCTGGTGGCCTTCGTGCCCCTTCTGGCCAGCGAGGGTGTGCTTCGCATCTACTACAGGCCCTTCGCCTTCACCGTTGCCGCCACCCTCATGGCCTCCTACGCCGTCTGCCTTACCTTCGTTCCTTCCATTGCCGGCCACTGGAGCAGGGGGGACTGGTACAGGAAAAGGAAGTGGGACAGGGCCCTGGGAAGGGTTGTGGCCGTTCTTCACCACAAGCCCTGGATACCGGTGATCATCACATTCCTTCTTATCGCCGGGTCTGTCTATGTTCTCATCGCCAAAGTGGAACACGGGAGGACCTGGAACTTCGGAGGCACCAGGGAGAACCTCTACATTTCCTTCGCCTTCCCCCCTGGAACTCCCCAGGAGATTACCGACGATGTTGCGCGGAAGTTCGAGGAAATACTGACCTCCAAAGAGGGCATCCTCTCCACCAGGACCACGGTTTACGGCGAGGGAAGCTTCATCTACAGCCATTTCAGCGAAGAGGGCCTCAGGGACGGAACCGCCCTTCGAACCGAGGCCGAGGCCATAGCCCTGGCCACCAGCATCGGTGGAACAAGCCGGATATGGGTTGGGGGCATAAGTCCCGAAGGATACTGGAGAAGCAGTTCCAGCGCCGGAATGATGCAGACCGTGGAACTCCGGGGATTCGACTATGAGGGGCTGAAGGGAATTGCGCTGAATCTGAAGACCCTCCTTGAGAGGCATCCCCGGGTTGAGGAAGTGGATATAAACTGGAACGCCCGGAGCGTGAACCGGGAGCAGCTGGCAATAGTCTTCGACCGCATCGAGCTTGCCGACCTTGGCATTAACCCCTACCAGCTCGTCATGGCCCTGAGGTACAACATGGCCGGAGGCTACGGGGCACAGGTCCGAATAGCCGATGAGACCACAGACCTCACCTTCAGACTGGAGGGGCAGCGGGATCCTGAGCTGGATGAGATACTGGACAGCAGGATAGTAACCCGGGACGGCTTCATGCGCATGGGCGACATAATCGACATAGACACGGTGGGTGTCCAGGGAACGGTGGTAAGGGAGGACGGCGAGTATGTGCGAACCGTTGCCTATTCCTTCATGGGCGCCGAAAGGATGGCGGCAAGGTTCAGGCATTCCCTGCTGACAAGCCTGGACCTCCCATCGGGCTACAGGGTCTACCAGGACACCACATTCCTTCCCCAGTGGCTCCAGGAGGAGGAGGGGATAGACATGAATCTCCTTGTAATACTGGCCATTCTGGCGGTTTTCGCCGTGACTGCAATCGTTTTTGAGAGCTTCACCGCCCCCCTGTACGTCCTCGCTGTGATCCCCATGGCCCTGGTGGGGGTATCCGCCGGTTTCTGGGCATTCGACAGGATATTCAGCCCCGAGGCCTATGTGGGAAGTGTTTTCCTGGTTGGGATAGCCGTAAACAACTCAATTCTATTGATAGACAGTTTCGAAAAGAAGAAAAAAGCAGGCATGGAACTGCGCCTTGCTGTGGATGAAGTGGTTGAGGAGAGGCTGAGGCCGATCCTCCAGACCACCGCCACCACGGTCCTGGGGCTCCTTCCCCTGGTCCTCTGGCCCATATCCAGCCAGGATCTCTGGGGGACCCTGGCCTTTACCGTGGTGTGCGGCATGGTAATATCCACACCCCTGGTGCTGGTTACACTGCCTGCTTTGATCCAGATCACTTCCCGGAGGAGGAAAAAACATGTTCCGGAGAATTAGTCTCTTTCTGGTATTGCTTACCCTTATCCTTTCCGCGGGATGCGGCGAAGAGGAGGAAATGGTCAGGGAGACCCTGGAACCCTCCCCCCTTCCCGTTTCCGCCGCGGTGGCGGAGATCGATGTTCTCTACGAAGTGATCAGTTCCACCGGAAGGGTTTCCAGCAGAAGGACCCAGACCCTCACCGCCCAGATACAGGGGCTGGTGGCAATGGCGCCGGAATACGCCGGGGAATCCTTCTCCAGGGGAGAGGTCATCTTCAGGGTGGCCAGCGGCCAGCACGCATCCAATCTTTCCGCTGCGAACAGCGAGTACAGGAACGCCCAGGCTCTTTACCAGTTCGAGATAGACAACTACCGGGGAGACATAACAGAGGACGTAAGAAGGATGCTCAGACAGACCACCGGTCTGGAGTCCGCTTCGGCGAATCTGGCCGCCGCCCAGACCCAGTACGGCAACAGCGCCGTTTCAGCCGGTTTCGACGGGGTCGTGTCGGATATCACCGCCCAGGAGGGGATGACCGTTTACCCCGGGTCACCACTGGGAACACTGATTGACCCCTGGAGCCTCCAGGTTGAGGTCGATCTGGACGAAAGGCAGCTTGCAAGGTGCCGCCAGGGATTGAAGGCCTTCATAATCGTCCCTTCCCTCAATGATACTGTCCTTGTGGGAGAGGTCAGATCCGTGTCTCCGGTGGTCGACCCGGGCTTCAGGTCCGGCACGGTTGTGGTGGACCTTCCCGGGGTTCCCGGACTCCGTCCCGGGGCAACCGCGAGAACGGAGATCGTTGTGGCCGAGCACGAGGGTTCACTGGTGATACCGGAGCAGGCGGTGCTGATAAGGGATGACCGGCCCATGGTCTTTTCAGTCACCGATGGCAGGGCAAGGTGGAACTATGTAACCCTGGGCCCCGCAGGCCGGGGAATGGTGTCCATAATCGACGGGGTGGAAGAGGGGGCCACGGTGATAACCAGCGGTCATTATTCCCTTGCCCACGACGCGCCGGTGGCGGTGGTAAACTGAATGAATAACCTCCTTCACGGGGCTTTGCAGAATACTCGTCCCGGATTATCTTGCCCGGATGAATAAAGAGATCAATTCGGTTCCCGAGGGCAGGTTCGCCCCTGAAGACTGGGAGTATATCCTTCTTCAGATGGTGAACGACCGGAGCGGTATCGATTTCGGCATGTACCGCATGCCCACCTTCAGAAGAAGATACATCAAGCGGATGAACCTGTCCGATGCCCGGGATCTCAGGGATTATGTCAAGCTTCTCGAGGATAACCCCGAGCAGCTTGACCTTCTGGTGACGGACCTTCTGATAGGCGTTACCTCCTTCTTCAGGGATCCCCAGGCCTTCAGGGTCCTTGACGAAAAGGCTGTTCAGCCCCTTTTCCAGCGGGAGGACAACTCCGGCATCCGGTGCTGGGTGGCGGGATGCTCCAACGGCATGGAGGCCTATTCAATAGCCATGCTCATGCAGTCCGCCGTGGAGAGGTACGGAGGCGGATACACCATTTTTGCCACGGATATAAGCGATTCCGCCCTGAAGAGCGCCTCCCGGGGTATCTACACGGAAAAGCAGTTCAATACCGTCCCCGACCAGTTCAGGAAGTACTTTGGTCCAGTGGAGAAAGGCTGGCGGATAAGCAGGGACATAAGGGCAAGGATGGTTTTCAGCCACCACGATATCCTCTCCGACCCCCCCTTCGCCCATATCGACCTGGTCAGCTGCAGGAACATGATGATCTACCTCAAGAACCGTGCCCAGGATATCGTTCTGGGAAGGCTCAACTACAGCCTTTCCCTGGGGGGGTTCCTCTTCCTTGGAAGCGGCGAGACCCCGGGAAGGAACCAGGATAACCTGGAAAGCGTGGACCTCCGGTGGAGGCTGTTCAGGAAAGTATCCGATACCGTGATCTCCGTGGACATGTTCCCCTTCGAGAAGCACAGTTCCGATTCATTCTCCACCCTTGTCAACCCGGCGTATTCCCCGGAAGACCAGGACGAGTTCTCCGCCCGGAGCAGGACCTTTACCTCCTGCCTTGAGGAGAGGTTCTTTCCCGACTGCGTTTTCATAGATGAGGACTACAGGATACTCTTCATCAACGGGGACATGAACTCATATCTCTCCATACCCGCCGGCATTCCCGGCGGAAGCCTGCTTCCAATGCTTCCCGGGCCACTGAAGTCCGCCGTACGGGCCGGGGTAAGACGGGCCAGGGGCAGTTTCAGACGGATCCAGTGCGACACCCGGGAGAATGTAACCATCTTCGTCAGCTGCATTTCTCCCCTGGAGATGAGCGGTGTTTTCCTTCTTGAGTTCGTCAGGGATCCCGAGGAGGCAATGGCCGGCGAATCCCGGATCCAGTGCTCCGAGTCGGATATTTCCATACTGGAGGAGCAGATCGCCCTTCTAGAAAGCGACCTTGCCACCACCAGGCGTGAGCTGAGAAGCCGCACCGGCGAACTTCAGGCCTCCAATGAGGAACTGCAGACCACCAACGAGGAGATAAGGAGCGCCAACGAGGAACTCACCGCTTCCAACGAAGAGCTCATCGCCTCCAACGAGGAGCTTCAGAGGCTTAACAGGAAGCTCACCATCCTCACCGACGACATGCAGAATCTCCTTGAGAGCATGGATGTGGGTTCGCTGTTCCTGGACAACGGCCTTTGCATAAGGAGATTCAACCCCTCGGTATGCAGCTTCTTCAAGATAACCCCGGGGGATGTGGGCAGGATCATCACTGATTTCACCACCACCCTCGAGAGGGATTGCCTGCAGAAGCTCATCACCCTGGCCGGGGAAGCGGTGGGCTCCGGTGGAACCTTCGAGCTGGCCCTCGAGGCGGATCTTTCCGGAAACTGGCTGGCCAAGATCTCGCCCTACAAAACTTCTTCAGGGCGGGTTGAGGGCACCGTGATAACCTTCATCGACGTTACGGAACTTCGTGAGGGTGAGCGATCCCTCGCCCGGAGCGAAAGGAAGTTCAGGGGTCTCTTCAACGGCTTCCCAATAGGAGCGCTTCTGGTCTTCCTGGGAGAGGGAAGCGAAGAGTTCACCATTCTCGACATGAACCCCAGGTTCAGGACACTTCTGGAGGATAATCCCGGTCTGGCGGAGAACGCCGATTTCAAAAGGGGGATACTGGAGAAGCAACCGGAATTCGAGTTCACTTCCGGCAAAAGGGATTTCATGTGTGAGGTTTTCAGACCGGTGGATTTCGCGGAAACGGTATGCGTTACCATTCGGGATGTGAGCGAGAGCAGAAGGGCCGGCCAGAAAAGGCAGGAGCTGGAGAAAAGGCTCCACGACGCCCAGATACTGGCGGGTATTGGCATTTGGGAGTTCCGCGGCGACGAGAGAACGGTGACCCTTTCCCCGGAGGCGGCGGAACTCTTCGGCCTGCAGCCTGGAAGCCCCCTTCCATTTCAGTATTTCAAGGAGCGGATCGAGGACTTCGACGATTTTTACAGAAGAGCCCTTGAAGCGGTCTCCAAAGGGCATACCTACACCGGCATGGTCAGGGTGACCGGTGATGAGAACAGCCCATCAGGATACTATAAGGTAAGCTGTTACGGAACAGGAGAATCCAGTCCCGCGAACGTTTATGGCTACGCCCTGGATATCACCCAGGAGATCATCGGGCATCAGATACTGGAGAACGCCCGTGACGAACTGGCTGAAACCCAGCGCCTTGCCAGAATAGGCGTGATAGAGATGCAGTGGGACGAAAACTTCAGGCTGCATCGCGAGAACTTCCTGCCTTCGGCCATGGAGGTCCTCAAGCTCAGGGAGGGGGCCCAGGATGACTTTTTCGCAAAACACCTCGACGCCGAGCTTGCGGCTTCAATACTCAGAAAGCTGAGGAACTGCGCCCATACCGGTGAGGAGTTTTCCCTGGACCTTCCAATAAGGAACGGAGTGGGACAGAAGATCTATGTACAGCTCATGGCGAAGCCCAGGCTGTCCGGGAACGAACCTCGTGTTATTACCATCGTAATAGTGGATGTCACAAGGCGCCACCAGCTGGAGAACGAGCTGAAGCACTCCGAGAAGCTCCGCTCGGTGGGGGAGCTCGCCGGGGGAATAGCCCACGACTTCAACAACCAGCTCATGGGCATAGTGGGTTTTGCAGAGTGCCTCGGCAACAGAACCGATTCCCCTGAGGAGCAGGAGTACATCCGGGGAATACTCCAGTCCTCCGAGAGGGCCGGGGCGCTGGTGAGGCAGCTACTGGCCTTCAGCCGGAAGGGCCTTTCCCATATGGCCCCCTTCGATCTTCACCATCTGATCGATGAGGTCATATCCCTTCTCAAGCGAAGCATCGACAGAAGGATTGACATCAGGAGGAGTTTCAGGGCGGATAACGCCCTCATACTGGGCGACGCTTCTGAGATGAACAACGCAATGCTCAATCTTGCCCTCAACGCAAGGGACGCCATCGACGGCAGGGGAACCATGACCTTCGCAACCGAAGCCGGCGAGAACGGAATGATCGTTTTTACCCTTTCCGACACCGGCCGGGGGATCGAACCGGAGATAATGGAAAAGGTGTTCGAACCCTTCTTCACCACGAAACCCATCGGCGACGGCACTGGAATGGGCCTGTCCGCTGTTTACGGAACGGTCCAGGCCCACAACGGGACCATAACGATAGACTCTACTCCGGGGGAGGGCACCACGGTCACTATAACCCTTCCCCTGAGCTGCGGCGGGGCGGAACCCGGTCCGGGAGACTGCCCCTCGGCGGCGGGGACCATGGAGGGCACCGTTCTTCTTGTTGACGACGAGGAGACCGTAAGGACCGTTCTATCCAATCTTCTCGTCTCCCTGGGACTGACGGTGCTAACCGCCTCCGACGGCCTGCAGGCCGCTGAGATCCACAGGGAGAAGCACGAAGAGATCAAACTGGTCCTCATGGACATGACAATGCCAAGAATGAATGGAATGGACTCTTTCCTGAGGATGAAGGACACTGATCCCGGGGTGAGGGTGGTGATCCTTTCGGGACACAGTGCCGAAAGCACATCCAACGAGATGCTGAAGCTGGGTATAAAAAGGGTCCTTCAGAAGCCGGTGAGGCTGTCGGTCCTGTCTGAAACCATAAGGGAGATCATTTCCCGCTGATCAGATGATCACCTTCTCGGTGTATCTGTTGTTCATCAGCCGTATCAGGGCCGAGTAGCTCACCCTGAACCTTATGAAGTCTCCCACATTAAGGCTCGAGTCGGCGGAACCAACGTTAAGCACGGTAAGATCGCTGCTGGCTCCGGCTATCTCATATTCGTTGTTCACCGGGGTGAGGCCGGCGATGTCGGTGTCGAGTTCCCCTATGGTAACCACCGCCCTGAAGCCCCGTTCCCCGGGAGCGTACTGCTTCTGCTCTCCGGGGGAGTTGAAGGGATGGAGGTCGTCGTGGATCTCTCCCGTAGGGGCCAGATTCTTCTTCTTTATCTCCACCACACCCGCCTCCAGTATGAAGCCGTCATCCCTGAGACCGGCAAGGATGCCGCCTGTGATCAGGTCATTGCCCAGGAGAATTGTCTCACCAACCCTGAAGTGGTTCACATGCTTGGGTATAAGTCCCTGGATAAGGAAGGGAAGGCTTGCGCTGGAGCCGGCGGAGACAAGCTCTATCTTCCTGTTGAACTTCAGTTCGAGCAGCTCCTTGTAAAGGACCAGCTGCATAAGCTGATCCATCCCCGGAACAGTCCCGGAAAGGCATCCCAGGTTGGTCCCTATTCCGATGATGCTGATGTTCTCGAGGTTGAAAATGTCGTTGTAGGTTTCCACAAGGGTTCCAGGAAGTATTCCCTCCCGGAGGTCGCCAAGTTCTATCATCAGGAGCACCCGGTGGATAACACCTGCCTTCTTAGCCTCTTTGTTCAGCTCCTTCACCGTGCTGAGCTCGGTGTTCAGGGAGACATCGGAATACCTTACCACTTCGGCGAGCTCTTCCGGATGGGGCGGTTTCAGGTACCACCTCTCGGCGGTTATACCGTGTTCCGTTATGTCGATGAGGTTTTCCATCCTGGAGTCGGCAATGGACTTTATTCCCCCCTCCACCAGTGTCGCTATTGCGGGCACACAGCCACAGAGGGCCTTGGTTACCACGGTGAGGGAGCTGTCGTGCATTCCCACCAGCCTCCGGACATAGTCGTGGTTGTGAAGGATGGCTTCGGTGTTGATGAGAAGCCTATTCATTGCTGTATCTCATGTCGGCGTATTTGGAAACGAAACCGATCCTCTCGTAGAGCCCCTTTGCCGGGTTGTCGTACTCTACATGGAGCTTCACATTCCCCCGGCAGAGTTCGATTGCCCTTTTGATGAGCTTCGTCCCTATTCCCTTTCCGCGCTGGTTTTCACTGACCGCCACGTACAGGAGGAGATTTTCCGGGACATAACCGGCCATGTTGGTGTTGAGCATGACCAGGGCACCCTCGATGTCTCCTTCTTCAAATGCGAGAAGCACGAAGCCCCCCCGATGGCCTGATGTGTCAAGGGCATAATCGATCCCGCTCTTTATCTCCTCTGTGCTGTCCTCGAAGGGAATCAGCATTTCGTGGAGTTTTTCGGCAAAACTGTCGATGCCTGTATAGTTTTCCAGCTCCTCAATATTCCTTACAACAGCAATGGAGATCATCGCATCCACCTTTCCGGTATGTTTGCGGAGGTATCGTAATATAATAGATGATTATATCAAGTCAATAGCCATATTGGCCTGACGAATTATATAAAAGTCAAAAACAAAATACTAATCAATATTTATTATGCTATTGATTTCCGGCACGAAAGATATCCGAGATGGTTTTTATGTTTCTGGATGGCGTAACCACATACACCGTGTCCCCGGACTCCAGCACGGTGTCTCCCCTGGGAACCACGAAGGCGCTGGTGCCCATCCTGTATATCCCGGCCAGTATGGCATCCTTCGGGAAGCCCCTGTGGCCTGCAAGGTTGGTCACCGTCTTTCCCGCGGTCCAGGAGGATTCCTCCACCATAACGGCGTACATCTCCGCCGCCCCTCCTGCCAGGGGCATTATCCTTTTAACCCTGGGCTGCTCTATTTCGGTGAGCACCTGGTTGATCAGAAGGTCCGCCACCCTCAGAACGGTGTTCACGCCGCTGAGTTTGTAGGCGTCTGCATAGCCCGGGTCACGCATTCTGGCTATCACCTTCTTCACACCGAGGCTTCTCGCGATCACGGCGGCGGCTATGTTGTCGGCGTCGCTCCGCATAAGGCACACCAGAACATCCGCCTTTCCCAGTCTGGCATCGGAGAGGACACTGAGCCTGGTGGCGTTTCCGTTCACCGTTTCCACTCCGGTTTCGGAATAGAGTTCTCTGCAGACATCCTGATCGGTGTCTATCACCACCACGTCGTGGTCGTTCCCCATGAGCTGGGCTGTTACCTTTCTTCCAACGGTACCGGCTCCGGCTACTATTACGTACATGTCTACCTCCAGGCCCTTCGGCTGAACAACAGAAGCACCGGGAGGATCTCAAGCCTCCCGGCGAGCATTCCAATTATGTATGTGGTCTTTACACCCCAGTGGAGGTTCATCATTTCCTGCTGTGCGATGAAGCAGGGCCCGATGTTCCCCAGGGCGCTGAACATGCCGCTCGCGGCGGTCATGCCGTTCATTCCCGGTGTGAGCAGGGCGGTTACCGTTCCACCCAGGGCCAGAAGAAGAACCCAGAGGAACAGAATGCCGGCTATCCTTTCGGTTTCGTCTCGGTTCAGAAGGGTGCCGTCGTACCGTGTGCCGGATATGGCCCTGTCCGCCCTGAACAGCTTCTTAATCTCCTCGGAGGCCACACTGAAAAGGATGGATATCCTGAGTACCTTCACACCGCCGCTGGTGCTCCCGGCGCAGCCGCCTATCACCATCATGAGAAGGAACATCTGCCTGGCGGCGGCTCCGAAGAACGGGCTGGTAAGATCCTCGGTTGCGTAGCCGGTGGTGGTTAGAACGGATATGGTCTGGAAGAGCACCTTCCTGAAGGACGCCTCGGTTACAGGTGACCCGGCAAGGAGCCTTTCCCCGATGATGACCATAAAGAACACCGCTATGAGCTTCCAGAAGAGTCGCATCTCACCGCCGTTGAAAAGGGGCTTCAAACCCTCACCGCGAAGGATCCTGTAGTGCACGATGAAACTCAGGGCGCCGGCGGTCATTCCCGCTATCGCTATGTATTCAATGAGCCTGTGGTTCCCTGTTCCCGTGGCGGCGTAGTACCCTATTGACTGGTCGTGGGGGCTGAATCCCCCCGTGGCGATGGTGGTCAGACCGTGGTTAATGCCGCTGAAAACGCTCATTCCCGCCAGTATGTATGCCACGGCAGCCACAGCTGTGAACACGAAGTAAATTGTCCACAGTATCTTCACCGTGTGGATCAGCCCGGGCACCGGCCTTCCGGAGAATATCTTGTGCCCCTCGGCCCCCATCAGCCTGTGTGCCCCGGGAACCCTGGCGGCAACCGCCAGGAAGAATGTGAGTATTCCAAGCCCGCCGATCCACTGGGATATGCTTCTCCACAGGATCACGGACCTGGGCATGTGATCGAGACCGGTGAGCATTGTGATCCCAGTGGTGGTGAAACCGCTCACCGACTCGAAGATCCCGTCCATCCAGGACACATCCAGGATGATCACGATGGGGACGGCCCCCACAAGGGAGATGATGGCCCAGGACAGAACGCAGATGATCATCGCCTGGGAGGTGGTCGGCGGGCTGGCATCCCGGTTCCGGTAAAGGATGAACCCCAGAGCGGCGGAAACAGCGGCGGTGTACAGGAACGGGGAGGCAAGGGAAGCTTCCCCGGACAGAAGGGCGTAGACCGCCGGCGGCAGCAGAACGAGGCCGGCTATCATCAGTACCCTGCCCAGGAATCCGGTTATTATTCGCATGCCATTTTATGTTCAACTCCGGGGGGAAAGGGAAGTGTAACGATTCCGTGCCTTTTTCTGTCCTTCGGGTGAACCCTGAAGAAAGGAAGCACAAATGGCAGCACTCATCCCCATCATTGCACTGGCGGCACCCTTCATCACCGCTGTGATCGTGGTCATCACAGTTGCGCTGGTTTCCCACAAAAAGGACATGGCGAAGTTCGATCTGCTGGAGAAAGCCCTCGGCAGCAATTCCTCTCCCGATACGGTGGAGAGGCTGGTCAGGTCACTCACCGCCGAGAGCGCTAAAAGGGATATCCCTCCCAGGCAGAAAAATCTCACTCATGCCACCATTTTTCTCGCTCTGGGCATCAGCTTCTTCCTGTTGAAGCTGATAATCGGCGGCGACGACCTTGTCTGGCTGACTGCCTCCGGAACGGTGCTTGCCATGCTTGGCCTTGCTAAGCTGGTGATAGCCTTCTTTATCGTGGAAAAGAACACCGCCAGAGGTGAATGAAGACCGGCTGAAACTTGTGGAGTCCGCCATGAGGGGCTGCGGAGAATCCTACGGCGCCCTCGTGAAGGACTTCACCGGTTTCGTCTACAGCCTGGCCCTCAGAATGACAGGCGACCACCATATGGCCCAGGATGTGTGCCAGGAAACATTCCTGAGAGCCTGGCTGAAGCTGAAGACCCTTACAGAACCCTCGGCCTTTCCCGGATGGATATCAACCACCGCCAGGCGCACCTGTCTGAACGCCCTCGAAAAGAGGCACAGAAGAATGGAACTAGGCGAGGACGAGGTGGTTCTTGGCAACCTTAACCCGACTCTGCCGGAATCCTTCGATCCATCCAGGCGGATACTCGAGGAGGCCATCCTTCGGCTTCCACTGAGGGACAGGGAGATCGTGACATTGTGCTATTTCGATCAGCTTGAACCGGCGGAGGTGGCCCGGGTGCTTGAAATACCGCCGGGTACAGTGAGGGTGTACCTCCACCGGGCGCGAAAAAGGCTTTTTGACATACTGAAGGGACGGGAAAATGAACTCCTGGGGTAACGATGAGCTGGAGAAACGCATGGAAGAGCTTCTCTCCTCCAGTGTGAGAAGGGGTTCCGAGCCGGCTGGCTTCTCTGTGAAAACGGTTCCCCGGCGGCCAGGTTTCCCATGGGGCAGGATGGTTTTCCTGGTTGCAGCCGCATGTGCCGGGGTCTTTTTCCTCTGGCAGCTGCCCGTGGTGAAGGATCTGGGATCCATCGACTATGGAGCATTCTTCTCTACCGACGGAGCAGCTGGGTTCTTCTCCGCCATCAGCCAAGGGAAGGCGGTGTCCACCGCTGCGGTTCTCACCGGGATAACCGGAGGGCTTGTGTGCCTTTTCCCCGATCTGGGGAGGGTATTGCGCCGTATGTTATAATCTCCCTGACACACCCGCGCATTCATTCATTCAGGGAGATATTATGAAGAAACTGCTGTTCACCCTTCCCCTTCTGACCCTCTTCGCCTGCGGCGGAGAGGAGCCTGCATCCTCCGTTGCCTCCTTCGTGGAGCCGGAGCACGTGAGTTCCGAGAACGCCGAAAGGCTCATTCCCAGGGAGGTTCTCTTCGGGAACCCGGAGAAGATCGGCCCCCAGCTTTCGCCGGACGGCTCGATGATCGCCTATATCGCCCCGGCGGACAATGTGCTTAACCTCTGGGTGATGAACCGTGACATGACCGGTGAACGGCAGCTCACCTATGACACCAACCGGGGCGTCACAAACTACTTCTGGGCCGAGAACGGCACACACATCCTCTACATGCAGGACCAGGCCGGGGAGGAGAACGACCATGTCTACAGGCTGGAAGTGGAAACCGGCGATGTGGTTGACCTCACTCCATTCGAGGGCGTAAAGGCCTATGTAAGCGCCACCGACAGGAACCAGCCGAACACCGTTCTCGTTGAAACGAACCAGGAGAACGCGATGTTCTTCGATGTATACCGCTGCGACCTGCTCACAGGCGAAATGGAAATGGCAGCGGACAATCCAGGTGTGGACGAGAACGGCGACATGGTCCTTGGCTACATGCCCGACGAGGACCTGAACATCAGGCTCTACTACTCCATCAACCCGGAAACCGGCTGGATATCCGTTTATCACCGGTGGGAAGAAAATTCTCCATGGGAGCTTCTCCAGAGCTTTTCCTCCAACGACGAGTGGGGTCCCAGAAGGTTCACCAACGACGGAACCGGAATGTACATAACCTCCAACCTGGAATCGGACCTCACCGCCCTTTACCACCTCGACCTGGAAACCGGCGTGGAAACATTCATCACCTCTGACACCCTGGCGGATGTGGGCGGAGTGGGATTCGACCCCCATACAGGCGAGCCCAGAACGGTTTCCTTCCACTACCTCAGGCGCAGGAGTGAGGTCCTCGACCCCTCCATACAGCCTGATATGGACTTCCTGGAAAACTTCCATGAAGGCGACTTCGGTGTGGTGTCCAGGGACAGGGCGGACAGCACATGGGTGGTTGTCTACTACACCGTGGACAACCCCGCGGTGTACTTCCTCTTCGACAGGACCCAGGTCTCCATGGCTGAAATGTTCACAGCCATACCCGACCTCGAGAACTACGATCTTGCCGAGGTCGAGCCTGTGGAGATCATGTCCCGGGACGGCTTCGTCCTTCCCAGCTATCTCACTCTGCCGGACACTGAGTTTTACGGAGACGGGCCCTGGCCCACCATCATGTATGTCCACGGAGGCCCCTGGGCCCGGGACTTCTACGGATACGAGCCCTTCGCGCAGCTCTTCGCCAACAGGGGTTTCGCAGTGCTCCAGGTGAATTTCAGGGGTTCCACCGGTTTCGGCAAGGAATTCGTCAACGCCGGGAACAAGCAGTGGGGTCAGGCCATGCAGGACGACATCACCGACGGCGTTCACTGGGCGGTGGAGAACGGAATAGCCGACCCTGAACGGGTTGTGATACTGGGAGGTTCCTACGGAGGTTACGCCACACTGGCCGGGGCCGCCTTCACACCCGAGCTCTACTGCGCCGCGGTGGATTTCTTCGGACCATCCAACCTGATTACCTTCATGGAGACCGTTCCGCCCTACTGGCGCCCCCTCATGGCCATGATGAACATCAGGGTGGGCAACCCCGAAGACGAGGCGGACAGGGCAATGCTCGAGGAGTATTCACCGCTGAACTATCCCGAGAACATCACAATGCCTATCTTCATAGTTCAGGGCGAGAACGATCCCAGGGTGGTAAAGGCCGAGAGCGACCAGATGGTAGAGGCCCTGAGGGCCATTGGAACAGAGGTCCTCTATGTGGTCTACGGCGACGAGGGACACGGCTTCGCCCACGAAGAGAACCGCCTTGACTTTTCCGGAAGGGTGGAGGAGTTCCTCTATCTGAACGTGCCCGGCGTGGAGTGCGAGCTCTTCGAGCCTGTGGAGGGCTCAACCGCCAGGATAGAATAGCAGAGCATAGCTGAGCAAGGCCGGGCCACGTGCCCGGCCTACAGCTTGAAGAAGGCCTTTACCCTGGCAATGAGATCTTCCCTGTGGCGGTCTTTCTTCTCTACTTTAACGGTTTTCTTTTCCCTTGAGCTTGTGGATTTCGTTTCCTCGAGCTCCTTCTGGCGCTTTTCCAGCATGAGGGTGAGGGGCTCCACCAGGGCGGGGTTCCTGTCCAGCACCACCTTCAGACCGGATTTCTTCACAACCACTATCTGTGATTCCTCCAGGGCCGATACCGTCGCGGAACGGGGCTCGCCGGTGAGCAGGCTCATCTCGCCGAAGAACTGTCCCGGGCCCAGCGTGGCAACCACAACGGGCTCGTTCTTCCCGGAGACCACCGTGACCTCCACTGAACCGGTTCTGATTATGTGGAGGCTGTGGCCTGTGTCGTTCTGGCGTACGATGGATTCGCCCTTAGTGTAGCGGAGGATTGAAGATCTTTCCGCCAGGAGATTGATGTCGTTGTCGTCCAGAGGCTTGAAAAGTTCCACCCTTTTCAGTTCCCTCAATATGTCGTCCCGGAGTTCCGCCCGGAGCTTCTCCTCGTGGTCGGGGGTGACGGTGTGAAGGAATACATCCCTTATGGGGAAGGGGATACCCATGCCCGCCCTCTGGAGGCAGTACCAGATCCTTGAACGCACCGCGTCGCAGATGAAGGGTTTCCTCGAAAAATCGGTTATCCAGAACCGGACCTCGTAGGTCATGCTGCTCTCGGCGAAGTCCAGAAGGAACACCGACGGTGAGGGCTTGGCGCTCACGCCGCTGGTGTCGGAGACCGCCCCCAGCAGAACGTTCTTCACCCGCTCCGGTGGCTGGGTGTAGGAAACTCCCACCGTTACCCGCTCGAGATGGAGTTTCGTGGGCTGGCTGTAGTTCGTGACAACGGTTTTCGACACCGTGGCGTTTGGTATGGCCATGATGTCGTTGTTCCGTGTCCGCACGGTGAGGACCCTCCAGTTCATCTCTTCCACGGCGCCCTCTATGCCGTCGATCTCCACCCAGTCCTCCATTTCGTAGGGCCGTTCAAGCTGAAGTGACAGCCCGGCGAAGACATTGCCCAGGATGTCCTGCAGGGAGAGACCTATCACGGCGGAGAGAACGGTGGAGGTGACCAGGAAGGCGGTGAGCTGCACATTGAAGATGGTGTTGAGAAGGACCACCGCCAGGGTTGCCATTATTATGAAGTGAAGAACATCGATGACCAGGCGGGGGATGGGGAGTTCCATCTGCTTCCTGGCCAGGTGTTCCCACAGAAGCAGAGTGAGGAACTGCATCACCGTGTTGGCAGCCGCCATTATGGAAAGAGCAAGGAGTATCCTGAGCCCCAGGACATCGGGGTGCACCCCGGCCATTTTCAGCACGAGATAGAACCCCATGGAGGCTCCGGTGACGATGACCCAAACCCTGAGCCGGCTCTGGCCGTCGTGCTTCTTCAGTATCCACAGCATGAGCCCCACGGAAAGCCCCAGAAAAACAGCCTCGGGAATGTTGGCCCAGTTCACCGGTACTCTCCCTTCATCGGAGCAGAGTGAATCTTTCAGGGTTGCCTGAATCCTGGATCAGAAGGGAATATACCCCTGTGGCAAGGGAACTGCAGTCGATGGTTCCGGTGCCCCCCGGTGGAATGTCCGCCCGGGTTTCCAGAACCACTCTGCCGGAAATGTCCAGTATCCGAACCCCGCCGGAAAAGGAGAGGTTCTCACCGGGAAGACCTATCAGAAGTGATCCCCGAACGGGGTTCGAGAGTATCTCAGGCCTGACCGGCGGAGCCGGTTCGGTCTGAATGCCTGTGGTGGTCTGGCAGTAGATGTCCCAGTTGCCGCCTTCCGTTCCCGCCCAGAAATATCTTCCCCCTGAGAGGACCGGGTTCCAGACAGGGCCGCCGGGAGAAACCGGCTGGAAGGGGGCGGACCATTCACCGGACTCCTTAACGGAAGCCCAGGCCGAGGCGTTCACCCTGTCCTGCTGCCACACCGCAACGGGAGCTCCGGAGGGGTCTGAACCGGTCCGGGGGTTCATGAGGTGCCGGGTTGTGTTCCATACTTCCTCTTCATCGAGCCACTGGGAGCCGTTCCAGGTTCTTGAGACCACAGAGGAGGTGAATCCGTCGGACTGCCACACCGCCACCAGATCCCCCTGAACGAGGCCGATATCCGGAGAGTGGCAGAAGGTTCCGGTGGAAATGGGAATGGGGGACTGGAAACCCCCTGTGTCACCGGTTGTCCACATTATGGAACTGCCCCCGGGGGAACTTTCCACCCAGACAGCGTGCAGACCGCCCCCGGGGCCCTCGGATATGGACGGAGCCGAGGCCCAGGCGCCCTGTGCGCTGAGCTGTTCCTCGAAGGAGGTGCCCTGGAGGGTCTTTGCCATAATTCGTCCCCCGGTTGCCTCCCAGTCCTGCCAGGCAAGCCACACCACATCGGTGCAGGCAAGGCTCGGGGAAACCTGATAGCCGTCCTGGGGAACCGCCACCTGGATATTCCCGAAGGGCAGTCCGCTGGCGGTCTTTATCCTGTAGGAATAGTTCGCGTACTCGAAGTCGCTCCAGGCCAGCCAGGGGACTCCGTAATCGTCGAAGCAGACCGAAACGGCGTTGTCCCAGTATTCATCTTCGTCGACGATGTACACCTGGCTCCAGCTGTCGGAGCCGTCGTCGTAGAACCTGGCGGCTATGTCCAGCCTGCCGTTCTCGCCGGTTAGCCATGCAACCGCTGTGATGTTTCCATGGGTGGCGGCATCGGGGAAGCAGTCGGAATGAAGGCTGTTGGAGACTGCGAAGGCATCGGTGCTGGTTCCGGGTTCCTGTGCCGGTGTGCCGGCGAAGGATGCCGTGATGGGTTTCAGCGTCGGGTCGCCCAGAAGGGCGTTTCCGTAGAACCATGCCCTTTCGTATGATGAGAACCCCCCTGCGGCGATGTGCTGCCACCAGTCCCGGAAGGCCTCTCCGAAGGTGGAACCGGCGCCCACCGGGCCGTAGAAGTACTCGAACTCCAGCATGGAACCTGTTTTTGCCGCTCCGGAGACCAGAAGCCCGGTATCGGTGCCGAAGAGGTACCAGTTGCCCAGGCATCCCGTTTCCACCCACCTTGCGTTGGAGCAGGAGAAGAGCTGAAGGAATGCGCTGCCGGGGTTAAGCTGGGCTATTTCCGGCGGCATGACGGTTCCCGCCATACCTCCGGGTGTTTTGAACGTGTGACCCCATGGGGATGAGTGGGCCATGAGGTGCACGAACTCGTAGCCCTCCTCCAGGCGGTCGAGGTAGTTCTCCGCGGTGGTAACGCCGTCGGAATTGACAACCGTTACCCCGGAAGAACCGTAGATAGCGTTAAGGCCGCAGCTGGAGTAGGAGTAGCTCCAGTCGTCGTCGATATAGGTCAGGGCCCTTGAGGGTGGCGCCATGGCCCCTGTTCTGTACAGGTGGTTCTTCTGGAGGTATTCCGAAAGCATGAGGAGTTCCGAGCCGAAGTCCATGGCATGGGCGTCTATTCTGCCCAGCCATATCTCCGGAGCAACATCCCCTGTGTGGGAGTCGTAGAGGCCGTTGCCGTCGGCATCGGTCCATACGCCGTCGAGGTCCATGAGAAACAGCTCACAGGGGAACTCTTCCGATGCCCAGTAGTCCTCCTCGAACCAGGCGCAGGGAAGAAAACCTATCAGTACGGCGCCGTCGAGGTCGGGGGTGGCCTGGAAAAGGGCCCTCAGGTCCTCGGCGGTGCCCCCGGACATGCTCTGGACAACCGGGTTCCATCCTTCGGAGGCCATATCGGACTGAAGCTGGGCTATCTGGGCCGCAAGGGGGCCTGCAACGTAATCGGCCACCACTATGAGAACCTTGTTCCCGGTGGAGAAGGCGACGGCGGGGGTCGAAACATCGGTGAAGCACGGGGTGCGGCTCTCCAGGGGAGATACATCGGCTGAACTGCGCCGCAGCCCATCTATGCCCGTTGGAACAGTGATGCCGACCACTGCCAGCACAGCCAGAAGAGTGACCATGAAAACCTCCAGTGAGTTATACAGAGCGGGGGTGCTTCAATATAAGGCTATGGGTAGTCCAGGACCACGGCGTAAACCGTGAGCCTGCCCCTGTTGAATACGGTGTCCGCACCGTCGTGGGGGATGCCCTCGATGAGCAGGCAGCTCACTCCCAGGGATTCCGCCGCCGCCCTGGCCCCTGCGGCGGGCCAGCGGTTGAGAACGCCGGCGACCCGGCTGTAGTCCGCCGGGAGGGTGGTGCTGTAGCCGTTGACCGAAGGGGTGAAGTGCCCTATGGAGCCCATCATTCTCAGGGTTTCCCTTTCCGGGCGGTGAAGGTCGTCGGACATGGGCAGGTAGATAACCCTCTCGAACCGCATTTCCCCGAGCCAGTCATGCCAGGGCTGGGGCTCAAGGGGCATGGTTGCTATGGGAGGATGGTATGCCCCAGCCGCGGCGATTGCCATCCCGGACAGGGCGAGTATTCTTTTCCTGCCGATCACTTTTCCCGCCGCCACAGCCATGGGGACAAGTGCGAAAATGGCCCCCCTGGCGGGCAGTCTTATTGAAGAGGCTCCGGGAAGACCCGCCAGGAGCCTGAATGGCCCGGGGGCAAGCTCCCTGCCGAATATCACCAGTGTTGGTCCCAGGCTGAGCAGGGCGAAGACAGCGATGCAGACAGTCAGATAGCCGTCCATCCAGTTCTTCTTCTCCCTGAACAGATACCAGAGGAAACCGGCGGCCACCGCCAGCCCCGGCCAGAGGGCGGCCTCGGGGTGCAGGCCTGGCCATCGCATCCAGCCCATGAGAACGCTGGTTTCCCAGGGGGATATGAAGGCGGCGAGATCGGTGGATGCCGCGGTATCCGCCAGCCATTTGCCCGCGTTGGCGAAATGCCCGAGAAGGAATGGAACGCATGCGGCGTTGCCAGCGGCCCACCAGCCGGTGAACCGTGGAAGGCTCCCCCTTCTGTCCGCGGAAAGCAGGAAGGGAATGAAAAGCGCCAGGGCGATGTTCAGGAAGAACCACAGGTAGAGGGATGCAAGGCACTGCAGAAGGATGAAAAGTGAGATCTGCCAGCCTCCTGTCCGGTCCTCCGCCAGCTTCATGGCGAAGTATACCGCCATGAGACCCAGGCCGGCGGAGAAAAGCTGAACATGCCAGAGGTGGGACTGGAACCAGGGAAGAAGGATAACAGCGGCTCCGGTGAAACAGGCTCCGATCAGGGAGCCCCCGGTTCGCAGCGTGATAAGCCCCGCGGCGTATCCCGCCAGTATGAGCGAGAGGGTCATAAGGATGTTGTGGCAAAGCACCGGGTCCGCCCCTGCCAGATGCAGGGGAAGTGCGGCCAGGCTCTGGGTAAGCAGAAGGTCGTTCCGCCCGGCGCCGTCGGGGAAACCCTGGAAGATGGGAGGTTCCAGCGGGTTTTCACCAGCCAGCGGACCCTGGAGGTTCCATTGAATGAGCCAGGTATTGAAAAGGGTGTCGGCGTGGTCGTGGGGGTGTGAACTGGTTCCCAGAGGCCACAGGGCGAACAAAGCCAGGGCGGCGAAAAAGGGGAGGGCCACGGCGGTGAACCGTGGCCGTTCCGTGCTGCTGCCCTGTGGTTTCACCCTGTCAGTATGCCCTGGCGAGGATCACCGTGGTGGAGGTTTCCCTGCCGGTGAGGAAGCATCTTCCTTTTCCCTCCCTCTGCTGAAGGGGGATGCATCTCACCGTTGCACTGGTTTCCTCCTGTATCTTGCCCTCATCCAGGGAGCTGCCGTCCCACCAGACGCGGTAAAAACCGGGCCGCTGGGGAAGGAGGGCCTTGAACTCTTCGTATGTATCCACTTCGAAGGTGTTCGCGTCGCGGAAGTCCGTTGCCTCCTTCAGCATTTCCTTCTGTATCCCGTCAAGGGCTTTCCTTACCTCCAGGGATATTCCTTCCATGGGTATGGTAAACTTGCCCTGGCGGCCGGGTCTGTTCCTTGGGCTGGCCATGACATGGCCCTCGGCGATATCCCTGGGACCCAGTTCCAGCCTCAGGGGTACGCCCCTGACTTCCCAGTAGTTGAACTTGAAACCCGGGCTCATGCCCTCGCGGTCATCAATGGAAACACGGATGCCCTGTGCCCTGAGTTCCGCGGCAATTCCCTCAGCCGCCGCCATTACGGAGTTCTTTTCCTCCTCCTTCTTCGCGATGGGGACGATCACCGCCTGAACAGGGGCCAGGGCCGGGGGCAGTTTCAGCCCCTGGTGGTCGCCATGGGCCATTATCACCGCGCCCACGAGCCTGGTGGACACCCCCCAGCTTGACTGGTGGACGAACTGCCGCTGGTTCCCGGCGTCGAGGTACCTTGTGTCGAAGACCTTGGCGAAGTTGGTTCCCAGATAGTGGCTCGTTCCGCCCTGGAGTGCCCAGCCGTTCCCCATCATTGCCTCGATGGTGTAGGTGTTCACCGCGCCGGCGAACTTCTCCCTTTCGGTTTTCGCCCCGGGTATCACGGGAACCGCGGCAACCTCCGTCATGAAGTCGGTATAGACCTGGAGCATCCGCATGGTTTCCTCCCTGGCTTCCCCTTCGGTGGCGTGGGCGGTGTGACCCTCTTGCCAGAGGAACTCGGTGGTCCTGAGAAACGGACGGGGACGCAGCTCCCAGCGGACAACGTTTGCCCACTGGTTGAGGAGCATGGGGAGATCGCGGTAGCTGTTTATCCACTTGCTGAACATGTGGTTGATGATGGTCTCGGAAGTTGGTCTCACGACAAGGGGCTCCTCCAGCTGTTTTCCCCCGGCGTGGGTAACCACCGCCAGTTCCGGGCTGAAGCCCTCCACATGCTCCGCCTCCCTGTTTATGAAGCTCTGGGGTATGAAGAGGGGAAAATAGGCGTTGCTGTGGCCGGTTTCCTTGAATCTTCTGTCGAGGTCTTCCTTCATGTTTTCCCAGATGGCGAAGCCATAGGGGCGTATCACCATGCAGCCCCTCACCGGGGCTGAGTCGGAAAGCTCCGCTTCCCGTATCACATCGAGATACCACCTGGAGAAGTCCTCCTTCGGATCGGTAATGTTATCGGCCATACTGAACCTTTCTATGTCCGCAGCTGAACGGTATTCATGCCTGGTGAGAGATTGACCGCCCCGATTCCAGGGTTTGACGAGGGGCGGTTCAAAGCGTAATATACTCACTGTTGGGGACCAAATGATCTGAGGGTGGGATAAGTTACTCATGAAGGCGGCCCCCGCCGGTTTCGAAGGCGCCCTCACCGGGAAGCCTCACAGACTCCGGTGGTAGTAGTAAGTCCTTTAACCCTGTAATAAGAGCATTCTTCAGGGGTTGGTCCCCTTCTCCATAATAAGGAGGAAATTTGTCGGGTTCACGGGCGGGTGTTTCCCAGGGCCGGGGTCTGGATGTAGCGTATCTCTATGTGACCGGCGTGTTTACCGTTGTTCTTTCCCTTATTCCCATATTCAGGGGCTCGTTCAGGGTTCCCTACATGATACCCCTCTGGGCGGCGCTGTTCCTTGTTTACAGATACACCCTGGTACCCGAGAAGTATAAATTCCTCGTGAACGGCCTTTTCCTCGGGGGATGCTATCTGGGTCTCGGCTATGTGGCCTCCACATCCGACGGCTCATGCCACGGCACAACCATCCTGGCCCTTGAAACGAGGCTTTTCGGCACACTGCCATCCAGGTGGCTCCAGGAGCGTCTCATCACCGGGGGCAGCCCCAACTGGTACGACTACCCGCTGGCCATTGCCCACAGCCTTTTCTTCTCCTTCCCCTTCATAACCCCATGGCTGGTCTTCAGGCGGAAAGGTCTCAAGGCCATGAAGCGGGCGATCCTGGCCTTCGGCTTCATAACAACCACCGGTTATCTCACATACATCCTTTTCCCCCTGACGCCCCCCTGGCTCCTGGCTATGGACGGCGTGATAGAACCCCTGAACAGGTGTGTGTTCAACGCCCTGAGGCAGGTCGTTCCCGCCTTCCTGGTTTCCAGCGCCAGCAACACCCCCAGGGCGGCAATGCCCAGCCTCCACGCCGGGGTCACCCTGCTGATGGCTCTTCTCCTTCTCCGGGAGCTTGGCTGGAAAAGGGCATGGTGGTCGGTGGTGATCCTTGCCGCCATATGCTTCGAAATAGTGTACGGCGCCGAGCATTTCATTATAGACATCGCGGCGGGCTTCCTTTTTGCCCTGGCGGCATACGCCTTCGCATACCTTCCGGGGTTTGGGAGGGAATAGCCCATTCATTATCTTAGCCCTGTTGTCCCTCCGTCGGGAGTAGATATGTCCAGAAGGAAAATTTCGGTAAAAACTCTGGTATCCATGGCCGGAAGCGGTGAGAGAATTGTCGCCCTCACGGCCTATGATTACCACACAGCCAGGATGGAGGAGGCCGCAGGGGTCCATGTGATCCTTGTTGGGGATTCCTTCCAGATGGCGGTCCTCGGCGAGGAAACCACACTGGGGGCCAGCATGGATGTTCTTGTGGCCCACTGCCGCGCGGTGCGAAGGGCGGCCCCGTCGGCCCTTGTCGTAGGGGATATGCCCTTCGGCAGCTACCAGCCGTCGGACGAAACTGCCGTAAGGAACGCCGTGCGCTTCATAGCCGAAGCCGGCGCCGACGCTGTGAAGCTCGAGGGCGGAAACCCCGCCGCGGTGGCAAGGGTTCAGGCAATAGTCAGTTCCGGCATCCCGGTCATGGGCCACATTGGTCTGCTTCCCCAGTCCATAAGGGCCGAGGGGGGGTACAGGGTGGTCCGCTCCCCGGCGAAGGATGAGCTTCTCGATCAGCTGAGGGCCCTTGAAAAGGCGGGAGCCTTTTCCGTTGTCCTTGAAATGATGGAGGAGGAACTGGCCCGGGAACTCACCGAAGCCTCCTCAATTCCAACCATCGGCATCGGCGCCGGCCGGTTCACCAGCGGTCAGATACTGGTGGTGAACGATCTTCTGGGGATGAACGGGGACTTCAATCCCCGTTTCCTGAAGAAGTACGCGGATCTGAGTTCCATAATAGGAAAAGCCCTCGAGGATTACGCTGAGGAAGTAACCAAAGGCACCTTCCCGGGGGAAAGCAATGTTTTCAGGCGGAGGGGAGACCAGAATTGAGGATTGTGGTAGTTGGCGGGGGCGGCAGGGAACATGCCCTTGCATGGGCTCTTTACCGCGGCGGAGAACACCAGGTGATCGCCGTTCCGGGAAACCCCGGCACAGCGCCTTTCTGCAGGAACATTGCCGGTGATCCCCTCACCGTTGCCATCGATGAATCCGCTGACCTTGTGGTGGTTGGCCCCGAGGCCCCGCTGGTTGACGGCATTTCCGAAAAACTCGCCGCCGCGGGGATACCCTGCTTCGGCCCCGACCGGGTGTGCGCAGGCCTCGAGGGCAGCAAATGGTTCGCCAAGGAGGTGATGGAGTCCGCCGGGGTGCCCACCGCCCAGGGCAGGCTTTTCACCGATCCGGTGGCGGCGGTGGACTACCTGGGAGAATACCCTGAGAAGTTCGTGATCAAAGCCGATGGCCTTGCTGCGGGGAAGGGAGTGTTCCTGCCCCGGGGAAAGAAGGAGGCCGAGGCGGTTATTAAAGACCTCTTCACCGGGGGTCTCGGCGAGGCCGGAGCTTCGGTGGTGGTTGAACAGAGGCTTTCTGGCAGGGAGGTAAGCGTTCTGGCGGTGTGCAATGGAACCGACGCAGTGGTGCTTCCCCCCAGCCGTGACCACAAAAGGGCCTTCGACGGCGACAACGGCCCGAACACCGGAGGCATGGGAGCTGTGTGTCCTCCCCCGGATGTTCCTCCGGATTTCGGGGAGCAGATAAGGGAACTGGTCATCCTTCCGGTCCTGAGGGAGATGGAAACCCGCGGACATCCCTTCCGGGGGGTGCTCTACGCCGGGCTCATGATAACGGAGTACGGACCCATGGTCCTGGAATTCAACGTAAGGTTCGGCGACCCGGAGACACAGGCCGTTCTCCCCATGATACAGACCGATCTTGCCCCGCTTTTCCTCGCCGCGGCCACCGGCGGCAGCCTCAGTCCGGTAACGGTGAGGCAGGGGGCCTGTGCCTGCGTCATACTTGCCTCCGGGGGATATCCCGGAGTGTATGAAAAGGGTTTCCCCATAACCGGGACCGAAGGGGTGGACTGCCTGCTTTTCCACGCGGGAACCTCCGGCGAAGGCGAAGATATAAGAACATCAGGCGGCAGGGTCCTTGGTGTTACCGCCCTGGGCCCGGACCTTGAAACAGCATTGGACTCGGCCTACAGGAACGCCGAGAAGATAGGCTTCTCGGGAAAACACATGCGAAAAGACATAGGGAGGACAATATGAAGCCACTGGTGGGAATACTCATGGGCAGCGAAAGCGACATGGATACCATGACCCGCACCGAAGAGATACTCAAGAGCCTCGACGTTCCATACGAATTGAACGTGATGAGCGCCCACAGGAACCCTGAAAAGGTGAAGGAGTACGCCCGTACCGCTTCAGAAAGGGGTCTGAAGGCCATCATCGCCGGTGCCGGGCTTGCTGCCCATCTGGCCGGGGCCGTTGCGGCCAACACCCTTCTTCCGGTCATAGGTGTGCCCATCGACGGCGGCCCTCTGAACGGTTTCGACGCCCTTCTCTCCACTGTAATGATGCCCAAGGGCATACCGGTGGCAACGGTGGCCATCGGAAGCCACGGAGCCAGGAACGCGGCCTACCTGGCCGCCCAGATCATTGCCCTGGAGAACACCGATGTAAGGGCAGCCCTGGAAAGGGCCCGTGGCTGGTAAGTCCATCAAGTCCGGGGGGGAGGCGGTGAGAGCCCTTTCCCCCATTCTTTCATCCGGGGGCACGGCGGTGTATCCATCCGACACTGTCTACGGCCTTCTGGCCGATGGTTTCTGCGAAAGCGCCTGCCGCAGGCTGGCACTTCTCAAGGGTTATCCAGGCACAAGACCCTTCATTCTCCTGGTTAAGGATATCCACGAGGCCCTGCTCCTCACCCGGAGCAAAGGAACCGCCGGATTCATGGAGAAGCACTGGCCCGGGCCGGTGACACTTGTGGTTCCAGCTTCATCCGAGGTGCCTCCCTGGGCCGTGGGGGAAACAGGCGGCGTGGCCCTGAGGGTCCCGGCGGACTGGTTCTCCATCAGCGTGCTTAATGAAACCGGGCTGAGACTGGCATCCACCAGCGCCAACCTGGCCGGCGGACCGGTACCCCTGTCCCTGTCCCATGTGCCGAAGTCTGTTCTTGAAGGGGCGGATCTCGTGATAGACGGCGGAGAGCTCACCGGAAGGCCATCGAAGATCTTCGACCTGACCGGAGAAGAGCCCAGGAGGATAAGGTAGTCAGTAGTAGAGGTCCCTCTCCCCGGAGTTGACCTTCTCTATCCTCTCCAGCAGGGCCGTCTTCCCTTCGCCATCGGGCATGGCGTTCAGTTCCCTGCGTATCTGGTCCAGCCCCTTTGCCCTGGTTTCAGGTGTGGCATAGTCGTTCAGGTATTCCATCAGAGTGAGGACCGCATTGGGTGTGCAGTACCTTTTCACGAACCCGGGGACCGCGAACTCCATGAAGTGCTCTCCCGTCCTGCCCGCACGGTAGCAGGCGGTGCAGAAGCTTGGCACATATCCAGCGTCGGCAAGCTCCCCGATAACCTGATCCAGGCTTCTGCCGTCGGCGAGAACGAACTGGCTCTTCTTCGCTGATTCAGGGTCCTGTGTGGCATAGGCCCCCACACCGATGTCGGAACCTGCGTCTATCTGGCTCACCCCGAAGGCAAGTACTTCGTTCCTGAGTTCCACGGACTCACGGCATGTGAGTATCAGTCCGGTGTAGGGAACCGCCAGACGCAGGATGGCCACCAGCTTCTTGAAGTCTTCGTCGGAGACCTCGTGGGGAATGTTCCTGGTGAGTTCACTGCCCAGTGCCGGCTCAATTCTCGGGAAGGATATGGTGTGGGGTCCCACGCCGAAGGTATCCTCGAGGTGAATTGTATGGTAAAGAAGGGCCATTACCTCGAACCGCCAGTCGTAGAGGCCCATCAGAGCTCCTATTCCCACATCGTCGATTCCGGCGCGGAAGGCCCTGTCAAGGCCGTGGAGCCTCCAGAGGAAGTCGCTTTTCGGCCCGGTTGGATGCACCTTCCTGTAGGTGTCCTCATGGTAGGTTTCCATGAATATCTGGTATGTGCCTATGCCCGCTTCCTTCACCATCCTGTATCCCGCCTCGTCCAGAGGCGCTGCGTTTATGTTCACCCTGCGGATCTCGCCCTTTCCCCGCTTTACGGAGTAGACCTTTCTCACCGTGTCACTGATGAAGCCGGCGTCGTACTTCGGGTGTTCACCGTAAACGAGGATAAGCCTTTTGTGGCCACGGTCCTCAAGGGCGGCTACTTCGTTTCCCAGCTCTTCCATGGTAAGGGTTTTCCGGAGAGTGTCACTGTTTGATCTCCGGAATCCGCAGTATGTGCAGTCGTTGACGCAGTCGTTCCCGATGTACAGTGGTGCGAACAGGACAATTCTGTTACCGTATACCATGGTCTTCAGGTCCCGTGCCCCCTGCTTGATCTCCTCTATCAGCTCGGGATCCCCGGTGTTTATCAGAACAGCCGTTTCTTCCGGTTCCAGCCTCTGCTTGTTCAGGGATTTTGCGATGATCCCACGGACCCGGGCGGGGTCGGGGTTGGCCGTTTCCAGAAGGATCCTTTCTATATCGCCCTGGGGAATGAAGTTTTCAAGATCGGTGGTATCGATTTTCGGAAGGGGCATTTTCTCCTCCAGTCAGCTGTTTTTTCTTTGAGAGCATGGATTTCACCGAAACACCGGGTATTGAACCAAGCCTGCCGGTGAGTTCGCCTATCTCGTCGGTGGTGGCCTCCACGATGAGGCTTATCACCGCGGCTCCGCACCTGCAGTGGGGAACGCCGGTCCTGGCGGCGATGAGGTGACCGTACTCGGAGAGAAGCCCGTTAACCCTTGCGGCGTGGACATTCCTGTTCTCCAGTATGATCCCTATGAAACCCACTCTTCTTTCCAGAAAAAACACCTTCCATCAGAAAGTTGAACCCGTGCCGGGGGCACGGGCAATGGGAAATTCTGTTCCTGCCCGGGATCAGGCGACGTCTGCGCCCTTACCTCAGCTCCGGTATTCTGCGAATAAGTGAACTGGCAGTCAAGCAGAGCCCCTGAGATGGACTTAATGCCCTTCATGGTGAATGTTACTGAAATGAAGAACACCCTTCTCTTTTCAGCGGCAATGCTGGCGGCGGTGGCGGTTCCCCTGGCCATTTCCCTGGCGAACAACGACGGCTTTCTGATATACACGCTGGACGACCCGTACATACACCTCACCCTTGCATCTGAGATCTCCAGTGGGCACTACGGCATTAACCCCGGGGAGTATTCCGCTCCCTCGTCTTCGGTCCTCTGGCCATTCATACTGGCCCCCTTCGCCGGAACGGGGTTCTACACCGCTCTTCCCCTCGTTCTGAACATTCTTTTCGCCCTGGGCACAGTGGCGGTCCTTTCCCGTGTTTACGGAGCTGGTAACGGCCTTTTCGTCATTGTTTCCATTTTCGCCTTCAATCTTGCCGGCCTCGTTCTAACCGGCATGGAACACAGTATCCAGGTCCTTCTCACCGCGGCGGCGGCACTGGGGCTGACCCGCCTCGCCGGGAAGGGATCGCCACCGGGGTGGCTCTACCCCGTGCTTTTTCTGGCACCCCTGGTAAGGTACGAGTGCCTGGCCGTTTCCCTTCCAGCACTGGTCTATCTTTTCCTTGCGGGAAGGAAAAAAGCGGCGATCATCACCCTTCTTCTGCTCCTGGCTGCCCTGGGGCTCTTCTCTCTGTTCCTGATGAATCTGGGCCTTGATCCCCTGCCCGCTTCGGTTTTCGCAAAGTCATCGGTGGTAAGCGGTTCTGGCACCATCCAGTCCATCGCCGGGAATCTCAGGGCTTCCCTGTCTTCCTTCCGCGGTTTCATGCAGACCATTCTTCTGGTTCCCCTGGTCCTCGCCGCTATCCGGGGGAAGAACCGCAGGACACGGATGCTGGCAGGGTCAGCGGCGGTTTCCGTGATGCTTCACCTCCTGGCGGGGAGGTTCGGCTGGTTCCACAGGTACGGAGTGTACATCTGGGTGTATTCGGTGGCGGTGTGTTTCTTTCTCTACAGGAAACCGATAGAGAAGAACCGGTACATCTTTGCCGGTCTTATCATGATTATGAGTGCCGATTATCTCAGCGGCCATCTGAACCTTCCCGGGGCGTCATCCAATATCTACAGACAGCAGTACCAGATGCGCAGGTTCGTACACGACTGGCTTGACGAGCCGGTGGCGGTGAATGACCTGGGCCTGGTCGCCATGGGTGCCCGGCACTATGTGCTGGACCTCTGGGGACTGGCCTGTCCCGGCGCCCTCGAGGGAGCCGCTGACCCCGCCTGGGTTGATTCCGCCGCCGCGGCCAACTCCATCAGATACGCCGTGGTGTACAGGAACGAGATCCCCGGCATTCAGCACTGGGTTCCCGTGGCCCGGATGGAGCTCCATCCTCCCCTTGTGGTATGCCCCTCCGGAGGGGTGGACTTCCTGTGCGCCCCCTGGGGAGACGCCGATTCACTTTCACTGCTGGTCCAGGGTTTTGCAGAAACCCTTCCAGATGGAATAGATTTAGCGAGGGTCCGCTGAAATGATGTTCAAGGAGGGAGAACAGATGAAACTGATAACCGTTTTCACGGCGGTTCTGCTGCTGGTGGTCTTTGCCGGCTGCGGAGAGAAGGATACCGGCCTGATAGGAAGGCTTCCCGCGGGGTACGACGCATACATCACCATCGACCCCGACGGCGTGGATCTTCCGGGTATACTGAAGGTGCTTGAGGACGATCTGCCGGAACGCCAGCTCCGGGACATCGCCGAGTCCGATCTGGGTTTCGATGTGTTCCAGTGGGACGAATGGACCGATGAACTGGGCATCGAGCCGGGAGAGATCGGGATAGTGGGCACAGGTGAGGACATGGACTTCCTTGCCCTCTTTTTACCCTGCGGCGACGGCGAGAAGCTGAGGGAATTCGTCAGTGAAGCGGGTGGAGAGGAGGAAACCGAGTTCCTGAGAATGGACGAGTACACGGTGATCGTAATAGAATGGGAAAACAGTGGTCAGCTGGCGGATTTCGAGGAAGCCCTCTCCGGGACCACCCTTGCCGGGGATGAGGCCTTCGCCCCGATGATCGAAAAGGCCGGCCTCGACAGCCCCGCCCTGGCATTTGCTTTCTCCGGTGACATCACCGAGGTCCCTGTTATGGGTTTCGTTGCCTCGGAAGAGAACACCAGGCTCAGACTGGCTGCCCTCATCGACGACGAAGAGTTCCTGGGCTATGCCGGTGCATTCGGAGAAGGGCTGCAGAGCAGGTCCATAATGCTTCCTGAGAACACCATGGCGGCGGTGAGGACCACCATGGACATGGAGTGGCTGGCGGAGGAGTACGGGAACATGGGAAGCGAAGCCGCTGAAGTGGAAGCCGCCCTTCCCTTCATAGGGTTCAGCACCATGGAAGAATTCATAGCGGTCTTCACAGGGGATTTCTGCATTGCCCTTACCGAGATGGAGCTCGACGAATACGGCGAGCCCGAAGGCGGCGCCGGGGTCATGGCCATATCCCTGACCGATCCCGACAAGCTCCAGTCCACCCTGGACATGATATCCTCCTTCACCGACGGGAACAGGGAGAACATGGGAGATTACACCGCCTACATGATAGAATCAGGCAGTGACGAGATATGGTATTTCATCGCCGAAGAGGTGCTCTATGTGTCCTACAACATCAGCCCGGAAGAGGTCACCGGGGGAGTCAGGGCAACGGATTTCTTCTCGGGCACAGCTTCCGGCGGCTTCATGGGCGGAGCGGCGAACCCGGAAATGATAGTGGAGGGTCTGTCCCTTGATTCGGAAACCGAGGAGGCCATACTCAGCCTGTTCGACGAGAGCGCAAGCTTTTCCGTTTCCTTCGACGGCAGCACTGCCTTCTCGGAATTCACCGCGGGCCCCGGGGCACTTGAGGCTCTGGTATCCCTTGCCCTGCGGATGCAGTGATAAACAGGTGATGGATTTGACATGGGCGGGAAATCTCAATAGAATGGTTCTGCGCCCGAAAACGAAACGAATTGGAGGATCTCTTATGAGAATATTCATGTGTGCGCTTCTCATTCTGTCCGTGGCCGCCATGGCATCGGACAGGACCGGCGGCTCCGGCGCCGGCAACCCCTGGTCATCCAGGGGCAGTTACTCCGTGATGAACGTAATGGCCGGCGGGCTCCAGGGGGCCTACGGCATGTCCATCAAGGACAGCACTCCCAACAGCATCTGGATTCACAGCTGGCAGGACATGATCAACATGGAGTTCGACATGGTCTCCGGTTCAGCAACCGGCGTTACCTGGGACATCACCGGTGGTGTCGACCCCGACGACCAGGCCTTCTGCGAATACGCCTCCGGCAACCAGTTCTTCATGACCGACTACAGCGCAAGCTGGTTCTCGGTCTTCGCCGAAGACGGCAGCTATCTCTACGATGTTGACGGCCCCGCGGGCTACACTAACCTTTTCGGCATAGGTGCCGGGGACGGTTATGTCTATATCAGCTCCCCCAATGAGGATGTCATTGCCTGGGGTGCCTACACCGGAGCATCCGGCAGCGTAACCTGGAGTGAACTGCCCTACTCTTCCGTCTACGGCCTTGCGGTACACGAAGGCTACCTCTTCGTGGGCTGCGGTCTCGAGGGTGAAGACAACATCTTCATCCATGCGCTGAACCCCGACGGCTCACCGGTCCCTACACCGGAATGGTCCTGCGTCTTCACCGAAAGCGCACAGGCCAACGGCGGTATCGACTACGACGGCGAATACCTCTGGGTCTACCCCCAGAACGACTTCCTCTACCAGCTCGACATCGACTGGTCACCCCAGGCCCTCGAGGGCGACACCTGGGGCGGCATCAAGTCCGCATTCTAGAACCGTTTCAGTGGAATGGCGGGGTCCCGACGGGGGCCCCGTTCTTCTATCCCCGGACGGCGATCCATATGGTCTTGAGAAGGCTTTTCGGATGTAGAAGTATGTTGGAGTAGGCCTGGTTGGCCAGGGGACAGGCGCATTTCCCCCTGGCGATGTCCCTCCTTACCTTCCTGGCCGCCTTCGAGTTCCATATGTCCAGAAACTCGGTGTCCCTGTCCACCTTCCCCATTTCGCCCCTGTAGGCCAGCACGGCGCAGGGCCATATTCCGCCGTCGGAATTTATGTGAACGTTCAGTATCCCGGCGTAGCAGGGTATTACCTGCTCACCCCTGTTGAGGATCTCTCCGGCCAGGTCGTAGTACACAAGCCTCATGGCGGTGGTTATCCGGGAGAGTATCTTCATGTTCTTCATCCTGCCCCGTACGGTTTCCTTGAAAACCTCCATGATGGCGGCGTACCTGTCACCCTCCGGGGTGATGCCGCTTCCAAGGTTGAAGAACTCCTCACGCTCCTCGGCGACCTCGTTGATGTATGTATCCACCCCCAGGCTACCGGCGTATTCGATGATCTTCCTCAGGTCGTTCTGATTGAACCTGGATACCACGGTGCCCACTCCGACATGAAGGTACTGGTTCTGCTCCCGGAGTTTCTTCAGCCTTTCCAGTGTGTCCAGAAGCTTCTCGAAGTTGCCGGGAACACCCCTTATCTCGTCGTGCCTTGCACCTATTCCGTCGAAGGAGGGTTTGATAGTGAGAACCGTTCCAGGTGACTCCCGCCTTATTATCCCTAGTATCCTGGCGGTCATTTCCTCTATTCTTCCGGGCATGATGGCGTTGGTGGGAATGTGGACCACCGCCGGGCGGAGATGCCTGCAGGCCAGCTCGATGATCTCAGGGAGATCCTTCCTGAGGAAGGGTTCACCGCCGGAGACATTGAAGAAGTATGTCCACCCTATGGACCGGAAAAGCCTTTCGATGATGTCCAGTGGGAGGTCGGTTTCATCTGTTTCCCCACTGCAGTTCTTCCAGATGTAGCAGGTCCTGCACCTTGACTGGCATTTCCTCGTTACGGAAAAGGTTACATTGACAGGGCGGGGAGGTCCTGAGAGGTGTTTCCTGCAAAGCCAGGCCTTGATAACGCTCCAGCCGAGATGCGAAAGCTGGTTCAGATGGTTCATCCGTATGGGCTGATGCTTCTGAAGGAACTGGTAGAATACTGCCTGGAGTGCGAAGAGAACCTCTACCAGTGTTACGCTTACCCTCTGTGCCAGGGCAATGGTGGTGGCCACCGCCATCCCTCCCACTACGAAGGGCGCCAGGAAAGCACCCCTTATGGATTCCCTGACCCCTATTCCCCCGGGTATGAAAACCATTACCAGGGCTATGAGCCAGGAGGCCGGGGCTGCAAGCAGACACACAGCGACCAGGGCGTGGGGCGGGGTGGAGGAGGGAACTCCGAAGCCACGGAACCAGACATACAGGGCAAGGCTTCGAAGGGTCCAGGAGAGTATGTGTGCCCCTACGAACTTAGCCTGGTCGATGTGGCTGATGTGGGGAAGCTCGTCCATGTCCACATCGAAGTTCCGGGCAAGCCTTTTAGCCACCATTTTCTGTATTCCCGGGGCAAAGAGCATGAGAAGGGACAGCCCCGCGGATATCCACAGGGCAACTATCAGGGCTCCGGGGATGTCTGAACCCAGGAAGGGCAGGGCAAGGAGTGACATTATTCCCAGGGCAACCAGCATGTAGATGTTCTCCAGTACAATTGATGTCACACCTTTTACGGCGCTTATGCCGTTCATCTTGAGAAAGGTGAGCCTGCCCAGGACCATCCAGAGTTTTCCCGGCATGTAGCTGCCCATCTGGGTTATGTACCAGTTCCTCCTGAGCTCGCCCCGGTCGATCCTGGGGACCTTCAGGGCCTCCAGTATCTTCTGCCAGGGCAGGGGAGAGAAATAGTATCCCGCCATCATCAGGAAAACAGAGAGGAAAAGCATGGGCTTCCCTGCGTTGGGCGCCGAGGCTTCCCAGAACTCTTCCAGCTTCGGCTGCCACTGGGGCAGGAGCTGTGTGTAGAAGTAAATTCCCGCGGCGGTCAGGAGTATGAGCCCGGCCCATGTCTGTATCCTCAGAAAACGGGAGTTCCTATGCATGGGACCTTTTCTTCCCCGGGATGAACACAAGCCCTCCACAGACCGCAAGGGCCAGAAGGCTTACCAGGGCGCCGGTCCTGATGTGGCCGGTTCCATAGCTGAATTCGACCACATGGTCCCCGGCGGGAACAGGTACAGCCCGCATCCAGCCGTTGGCTCTGAAGACAGGGGTTTCAGCCCCGTCCACCGTTGCGGACCACATGGGATACCAGGTGTCGGCAAGGATCAGATAGCCGTCGGAGGCGGTGCTGGTTTCAATGGTTACAAGCTCGGGGAGGTCGATGGTGATCTCCGCGGAACCAAGAACGCCGTCGTGTATCGAGGGAGCGTTTTCGATAACGGACCTGATCCTGGGGTTCCAGCCCCGCTCCACCGCAAGGAAACCTTCTTCAGCGGTGCCGCTTACGGAAGACCTGGGGATGAAAGCCCTTGGCATGGGTTCCATGGGCAGCTGTTCCGCATCCTCTGAAAGGACCGGCCACATTTCCTGCCAGGTTGCCGCGCCCTCGGCGGTGGCCAGGACCGTCATTCCAGTCTGGTAGAGGATCCAGGGCGAGCCGGTGTAGACCAGTCTCATTAGCCCGTCGGTTTCCATTGTCTTCGCGGCGTGGTATCCGGTCACGGATCTCAAGCCCAGGGGCATGAGGCTGTTCCCGCCGGGGAACACCCTGCCCTCTCCGGCCATTTCCTCAAGGACTGGGGCTCCGGGGAACATGGACTCGATTGAGCGATCGTTCAGGTACACCTGGAAGTTCCTGTTGAATGGCACCAGCTCGAAGATGGAAAAAATGATGGCAACCCCGGCGAAGACCGCCGGGCCGCCCCTTTTCTTTCCCCTGAGGAAAAGGGCAAGGGCAAGGATTCCCGAGGCGGCGAAGACCCTGAGAAAGTCGGTCTCCAGGAGGGAGGCCCGTCTGGCGGTGAGACCGGCGTAGGGAGATGTGTCGGTGACCCCGTGACCGGCCCACCAGGACGACTGGAGGGTTCTGGAGACAGACCCTGCGGCGGGGGTGAGCATGAGGAACAGCAGTGATGCGAAGGCAAGGAAAATGGCTGTTCTTCTGCGGAGTCTGTCTTTTTCATGTCCCACGAACAGGGCGTCGAAACCCGGTCCCGCGGCCAGGGCCAGTGCCGAGGCGGTAACGAAGGCCGCCATGTGGGGAGCTCTGAGTTTTCTGAACACGGGCAGAATGGCGTAAAGAACACTGAACACAGGTGTGTAGCCACCCCAGGACACAACTGCCCCGATGACGCACAGGGAAGCCAGGGCGTATTTAAGCCTGCGACGGGTTCCGTAGAGGAGCCCGAGAATACCAAGAATGAAGAAGACCGCGCCGGTGAACTCGCTGGAAAGCCGGAGGCCCAGCCTGCCGAAATACACCGGTATTCCATTCACAGAGCTGTCGGTGAAGCCATGGCGGAGGCCGAACATCCCCGGCATCAGCATTGTAAGGGTTTCCTCCGGGGGAAGGGAATAGCTGGCGGCGGCCTCGGGGGAGAGGTCCTCACCCCTCTGGGTGTGTCGGGAGAAGATATACCCCGGATAAAGCTGCACTGCGGCCAGGGCGCCGCCAAGGGCCAGAATGCCGAAAAGCCCCCCCATATTGGCGGCAAGCCCCTTGAATAAGGGTTTTTTCGTAAGGAAGATACACAGAATGAAAGCGCTTCCACCGGTGTAGAGCATCATCTGGGGATGACTGGACAGACCCTGCATTCCAACCGCCAGGCCGCCCAGGCCGATATACTTCAGCTTCCTGGTTCCGGCGAACCGAACCACCGCCCAGAGAACCAGGGGGAACCATGCCCAGCAGATAACCTTGCTTCCGTGGCCTGCGTAGAAAAGCGTATTGGCCCAGGCACCTGCGGAGTAGGCAACCGCTCCGGTGAGGGAGCCCCATCTGCTTATTCCCGAAGATTTAAGCAGAAGCCACGAAAAGAACCCCGCCAGGAGCAGGTGCATGGGGAAGAGGAACCGTATGGCCGCCTCGGGGCCGAAAAGAACCATGGGAAGGCCCCTGAGAGGATAGAAAACCGGTGCGCTGAAGGATTCATAGAAGGGCGTTCCGCACAGTATTCGGGGATTCCACAGGGGAAGCTCGAAGCTGGAAAGCCGTTCAGCCGTGTAGGAGAAGAAGGGATATCCCTGGGCGACGGTGTCGCTCAGTTCGCCTCCGGGCAGCCTGCCGGAGGAGAAGACCGGCCAGTACATGAGCACGGTGAGAAGGATCAGGGTAAGCCAGAGAACGTTTTTTTCACCTTTTATCGACATTTGTCCTCCCTGAGCGCAGGATCTTTCCTGATGTTGAAAGTGCCAGAACCAACTCTGCAAGGCCCATGAAGATCCTCTGGCCGGCTATGGCAGCGGCGGCGGGGGCAATGGTTTCCGGGGCGGCAAGGGCCGCCGCAGCGGCTTCCCTGACCCCTATCCCCCCGGGCACGAAGATAACAATATACCCGGCAAGCCATGAAAGGGGTGCCGCTGCAAAGGATCTGAAAAGGTCCAGGGGTCCGATCCCGACACCGCTCAGCAGAAGATAGAGGGCCCCGCCCCTGGCAAGCCAGAGCAGTATGAATATTCCGGTAACCACCATAGCCGTACCGCCGGAGGGAAGGGTATCATGGGGAATTCCCTTCCTTTCGCACACCAGTTTCTGAACCGGGTGAAGCATTGGCAGCAGAAGCATCGAACCCCCGGCGAAGGCCGCTGCGGCCCTGGCGGTGCCTCCTGAGAGCATATCCGGTGAAAAGAGGACCGCGATGACTGAAATGAAGCCTACGGAAGCCATGGAGAAGAAAAGTTCGTAGACAGTTGTTGCCACAGCCCTGCCCGGGGTCATTCCCCGGGATTTGAGGAAGCCGGCCCTTCCTGCGAAGAGCCACACCTTTCCGGGTATGTACCTTCCAAGCTGGCTTGCATACCACGCTGAACGGAGTTCACCGGAAGGGATCTTCGAACCCATAGCCCTGCATATTCTTATCCATCCCCATGGAGTAAGGGCGAGGGAAACGGAAAGCAGCAGGGCTGATGCTATCAGCTTCAGGGGATCAGGTCTCCAGGCGAACCGGCCGATCTCATCGAGCCACTTCGCTCCGTTGATGTACACGGCGGTCAGGGCCGCCAGAACCAGCACGCCCAGAAGGGCCTTCATGATGATCCCTGCAGATCCCCCCCTCAAAGCAGTCCCCTTTCCCTGTACCAGTCAATGGCTTCCCGGGCCGTTTCCTCGAATGTGTGCGCCGGTCTGAAACCGGCGATCTCCGCCTTTGCGGTATCGGAGTACCTGTCGGTTCCGAAAAGCCTGTAGCGGCTCTCAGAAAGGGCTCCCGGCCGCAGGGGACCGAGTTTCAGAAGGACCCTGAAGATCATCCGGGGCACATGTATCAGCATTACCCTTCTTCCCATTACCGAGGCAATGGTACGGACGATATCCGCCATGGACAGAACCTTGCCGCCGGCGATGTTGAACACACCTCCGGAAAGGGGGCCTCCAGGGAGAGAGGCGATAACGGCGGAGGCCACATCCCTCGCATCGGTGGGTCTTGTAAGGATTTTCCCGGAACCCACCAGTGGGAACCATCCCCTGCTGACCTGGCGGAACAGAGGGTACTTGTGCATGTCACCCCCGCCGAAGACGAAGTCCGGTCTGAGTATCGTAACGCCGTCGTCGTGCTGAAGCAGGTAACGCTCTGCCCGGGCCTTGGTTTCCTCGTAGTCCCCTTCCGGGGCGTACTCGTCGGTTTCCCGCCCCCCTGAGGAAAGGCCGCATACCCCGGGAGTGCTGAGATGGATCAGTGGAAGACCCCTTTCCCGGCAGCTTCGGTACAGTTTCACCGGCAGGGCGTAATTGGCCTCTTCCAGCTCCTCAGGAGCTGTGTTCTCCCCGCCGAGCCTGCCGGCGCTGTTCACAACGGCGTCAACATCGTCCGGAAGGGTTTTGAAGGGGCCGTTCCTGGAGAGGCCGTGGGAAAGCACCGTGTGTCCCTCCAGGGTCAGGGCCCCGGCTATGTGTACGCCGATGAAACCAGTGGCGCCGGTGAGGAATATCCTCATTCAACTGCCTCCAGCAGTTTCGAGACATATGTGCCCCAGGAGTAGCCCTTCGCCTTTTCCCGTATTCGTTTCCCGGTGTCTTCCTTGTTCACAAGGGAGGAGCATTCCATTATTGCTCCTGCCAGGGCTTCCGGGGTGATGTCCCCGGCCACCGAGCCGGTCACGTGATGGTCCACCACCTCCGGAAGACCCCCCGCCGGTGTCACGACCAGGGGCCTGCCGAAGGCCATGGCTATCTGGGCAACGCCGCTCTGGGTTGCGGTTCTGTAGGGAAGGACTACAATGTCCGAAGCATTGAACCATGTGCCAACTTCGCCGTCGGGAATGAACCTGTTCTCCCAGTAAAGCCTTCCCGAGGAAAAGTCGCTGCCTGTGTAGTTCTCCCCCGCAGCGATGATCCGGAAGTTCTCCGGAAGGGTATCGCAGGCCTTTATCAGCATGTCCAGCCCCTTGTACTCACGTACCAGGCCGAAGAAGAGCAGTGCGATCTGGCCTTCCTTCAGCCCCAGCTTCTCCCTTGCCTGCTCCCTTGGCAGCCCGGTGTTCAGGTACTGGTCATAAATGGGGTGGAACAGCCTGATGACATTTTTTGAAATGCTCCGGGCCCTTTTCTCAGCCCCCTCGGAGTGCACCGCCAGGAGATCCTGCCCCCCGAGGAATACCCTGGAAAGGATGTTTGAAAGGGGGGTGCTCTCGTGGGGAAGGATGTTGTGGCAAACGGCGGCTTTCCTGATCCCCCCCGGTGTGCTTGCCCTGAGGCATGGGGCGAAGAAGGGGTGCCACCATTGCGATATGATAAGATCCGGCTCGAGCCTGCGTATTTCCCCTCTGGCGGCGGCCCACTTCACGGGGTCGTAGCCATGAAGAAGCCCCTCAGGCGGACTGCTTCCCTCTTCCAGCTGGCTCTTTCCCGGGAACAGGGGCCCGGGATACAGTTTTGAGTAATTAATGCCGATGGAATCGGGATTCCGCCGGGTAAGCTCGCTCAGAAGCATTCCGCCGAACTGCGCGATACCCCCCCTGTATGGCGGAAGGGGGCTGAGGAGCAGTATCCTCATTCTGTTCGGCTGGTTATGGAGTAGGGTTTTCCTGAATTGAACCTCAGTATCATTTCTCCCAGAAGCCCCATGGAGATGAACTGAAAACCCGCAAGCATGAGGAAAACTCCCATCAGGAGCAGCGGTCTGCGGCCGATGGGTTCCCCGCCGAACCACAGTATGGAAAGGTACACGTTTATCACGAAGCCGGTGAAGGTGAGGAAAGTGCCTATCCCTCCGAAGAAGTGGAGTGGCCTGAAGGAGTATTTTCCAAGGAAGAGGACGGTGATGAGGTCGCTGTACCCCCTGAAGAAGCGGGACATGCCGTATTTGCTGTATCCGTGTTTCCTGGGTCTGTGGTTCACCGGCTTTTCCCCCACAACGAAGCCCTTCCTGTGGGCCAGCACTGGGGTATAGCGGTGCATCTCGCCGTAAAGGTCCAGGGATTTGGCCGCTGCCCTTGTGTAAACCTTGAGACCGCAGTTGAAATCGTGGATGTGAATGCCGGTGGTCATGCTGACAACACGGTTGAAGACCATGGATGGCAGCCTTTTGCCAGCGGGATCCCGGCGGATTTTTTTCCATCCGCTGATAAGGTCGTACCCCTCGGCCTCCATCTTTTCTATCATGTGGGGGATCTCGGCGGGGTCGTCCTGGAGGTCGGCGTCGAGTGTTGCTATATAGTCACCCCGGGCCTCGGCGAACCCCGCTGAGAGAGCAGCGGCCTTCCCGCAGTTGGCCCCGAAACGGAGCCCGGTTACAGGGTATCTCTCCGCAAGACCTGCTATGGCCTCCCATGTGCCGTCGGAGCTGCCGTCGTCGATAATGACGGCGTTCCAGTCGTACCCTGCAAGGGCCTCTGCGGTCTCCGCAAGCAGTTCAGGCAGGCTCCCCGCCTCGTTGTATGCCGGGATGACCAGGGTAATCCTTCGCCGCTCAGCCTTCGTATTCATTCAGTGAGATCTCCCCTCCCCGTATGGTCAAGTATGTGAAGTGGGAAATCCAGTCGCCAAGAGAGCAGTGCTTCAGTCCTCCGAGGTCCCGGAGGGAAGGGCAGTGGGTATGGCCTGTCACGACCAGGTCCACACCCTTTAGCTTCTGTTCCAGTACCCAGCTGGACAGGTATTCCGGGATGGTGTCCACCTGACGGCGGAGGATCCGTCTGCTTGTGTTGGAGAATCTTGTGGCCAGCCATGTACCAAGTGTGGGGTGAAGGGCGGAGAACAGGGCTCTGGCAAGTGGGGCCCTGAGAATGGGCCTGATGAGCCTGTATCCGGTGTCTCCGGTGCCCAGGCCGTCGCCGTGGGCCATGAGACACAGATGTCCCTGTATGGTCTCGATGTGGGTGGTCTCGTGGATGATCTCCATGCCGGATGAAGCGCGGAGGTGCTCTCCGCACCACCAGTCATGATTGCCTGGAATGAACCGGGTCTTCCACCCCTTTTCATCCAGGTCCTTCAGAAGCCTGAGGGTCTGGCAGTAGCCCGCGGGCATGTGACCCCGGTATTCGAACCAGTAGTCGAAGAGGTCTCCAAGTATCCAGAGCCCGCCGGGGTCCTCCCCGGCCAGTTGCGTCAGAAAGCCCTGAAGCGCCCTTCTCCCCGGATGATCCTTCCAGCCGGGATAGAGATGGGCGTCGCTGATGAAATAGTCGGTCACCTCAGGCTCCTGACGACCCTTTCAGCACAGCCGAAACCCGTTCCCGAAAAGGTTTCGCCCGTGCTCAGCACCAGCACGGCGGCGGGGAGGTATTCGATGTTCATGAAGCTTTTCAGAGAGTCGCTGCCCAGGGCCACGGCCAGGGGTATTTCAAGGCGGTTGAGCTGGTTCTGGGAAGCGTTCCTGACCTGGGTTGAGAACTGAACCGGAACCGGGGTGATCCCCCTTGCTTCCAGGGTTTTCAGGAAATGCAGGTCAGCCTCGGCCTCGGAATATTCCCCCATTGGGATCCAGCAGTAGAGCAGTATGCTTTGGTGCTCATCCTCGGGAAGGACCGTGAAGCCCTGATCACCGGGAATCTGTATGGTGCCGGGAACGGAGAGAACAGGAGGAGCCTCGGTAACGGGTGTCTCCCCGGGTTCGCCGGCGTTTCCTCCACAGCCCGCAAGGCCCAGGGCGGCAAGCAGCGGGAAGCATCTAAATAGAGTTCGCACTTGGGTGTACCTCGTTGAAAATGATGGTCAGTGAATCTCCTGCGGCGAAGAAGGATGAGGGAAATGGTATGTCCGATGGAAGCCCCGGCCCGGGAGGGGTGGCTCCCCGGCAGGGATGAATGACGGAAATGGTTCGGAGGGAATCTGTTGTCACCGTGAAGGTCATGGGGTAGAATGTCCATGAGCCCAATTCCGGTTCCCCGGCCATCACCCAGGAAAGGGCGGTCAGCTCATTCCCGGAGCGAACGGTGTTCGCCGGGGCCCGGAAAATGACCACGGGAAGAAGAACACATACAGATACCGCGAGGGCAGAGTAAAATCTTTTCAGTATCAGACCTTTTCCATCAGATCGGAGATCGATTCCCGCAGTGAAGCGGGAGCAGGGATCCTTAAAAGCTGAACCGCCTTGCCGTGGAGAGCGGTGTATCTCCCGAGGAAACTGTCGCAGTTCGGGCAGACCCTTACATGGGTTTCCACCCTGGCAACCCCCTCGGGATCAAGCTCTCCGGAAATGTAATCATCATAGTGATCAAGAACGAACAAACATTCAGGACCCATCAAACCCCCATCCCTTCGGTGAACCACTGACTGAGCAGGCTCTGCAGCGACACTCTGGCCCGATGCAGCCTGGACCGCACGGTGCCCACGGGTATTTCCAGAAGCTCGGCGGCTTCCGCATAGGAGAAACCTTCCACATCGCACAGAAGCACCACGCTTCTGAAGTCATCACTCAAACTGTCCATGGCCCTTTCAATGTCTTCCCGCATGATATCCCTCAAAAAAATATCAAAAGGCTGCGGCCAGACGCTTCCCGAAAATCTCTGGTCACCGGTTTCCACATCTTCCACCCAGTCGCTGGGGATCTCTCCGCTGCTCTTTGCACGCTTCTGGTTAAGGAAGATGTTCTTCATGATGGCAAACAACCATGCCCTTGCATTGGTTCCACTTCGGAATCTTTCCGCCGCTGCGAGGGACCTGACGCATGTTTCCTGAACGAGATCGGAGGCGTCTTCCGGATTCCGGGACAGATGCAGGGCGTACCTGTACATGCTGTCGAGGTTGTTCATGATCTCTTTTTCGAAATCTGTTCTGTGCTTCGATTTTTTTTGCATACATCCTCCGTGGATTAACATTGCAAATGCCGGGGCCATCGGCAAGTGGCGCCGGCTCCGGTCCGGATGTAACAATTTGATAGCATGGCTGTTGCACAACCTGTAGTGTTCCGGGGTTGCGGCGGACACAAAATATTGATAATTTCGGGCAGCACAAAAAGGAGGGAAACCAAATTTGAAGGATCACGGATTGTTCACTGAGTTTTTCCAGGAGGTTCAGGAGAAGGAAGAGCGGGAACAGCCTCTTGTGGAGAATCTTGTTACTCCTTCCTTCACACCCAACGCCGAAACAGTACTGAGAAAAAGATACCTGAAGAGGGATCCCGACGGCGAGATCCTGGAAACACCCTCCGAAATGCTGTGGAGGGTGGCCACCATCGTTGCCGGGGCGGAATCCGGATGGGACGGCGATCAGGGCCAGTGGTCCACGGTTTTCTACAACATGATGGCCCGAAAGGAGTTCTTTCCCAATTCACCCACCCTTATGAACGCAGGAAGGGATCTGGGCCAGCTCTCCGCGTGTTTCGTTCTCCCGGTTGAAGACAGCATGGACAGCATTTTCAACGCTGTAAGGAACACCGCCCTGATACACAAGAGCGGCGGCGGCACCGGTTTCTCCTTTTCCAGAATAAGGCCCGCCAACGATTTCGTTCACTCCACCAGGGGCATTTCCAGCGGACCGATCTCATTCATGACGGTGTTCGACCATGCCACTGAAACGGTGAAGCAGGGAGGAGTCCGCCGGGGGGCCAACATGGCCGTTCTAAGGGTTGATCACCCTGACATAGAGGACTTCATCACAGTGAAGCAGGATATGGGTCTCCTGAATAATTTCAACCTTTCCATCGCTGTAACCGACTCATTCATGAACGCGGTGGAAATGGGTGGAGAGTACCCCCTTGTGAATCCCCGGAATGGCGAAGCAGTTGAGAAGCTTCCCGCGAAGGCTGTTTTCGAGAAGATCGTAGACTGCGCCTGGACCAGCGGAGAACCGGGGCTGATATTCATCGACAGGATGAACGACGCCAATCCCACTCCCCACATAGGTGAGATAGAAGCCACCAATCCCTGTGGAGAGCAGCCCCTTCTGCCCTATGAGGCCTGCAATCTCGGCTCCATTAACCTGTCCCTAATGGTTCGAAGGGGAGCCGGCGGCATGCCTGAGATCGCCTGGAGCAAGCTGGAGAAAACAGTGCGGAACGCCGTCCGCTTCCTCGATGATGTAATAGAGGTCAACAGGTATCCCCTTGCGGAGATCACTGAAATGGTCAAGGGGAACAGGAAGATAGGCCTGGGCGTAATGGGCTTCGCAGACCTTCTTTTCAGGCTCAGGATACCCTACGACAGTGAAAGGGCCCTTGCCGTGGCGGAAGAGATAATGAGTTTCGTGGCGGACAAGGGCAGGCAGGCCAGCTGCGATCTTGCGAAGGAAAGGGGCGCTTTCCCCAATTTCAAGGGAAGTCTCTATGACAGGCGCGGCCTTCCTGGTATCAGGAATGCCACTGTGACCACCATAGCCCCCACCGGATCCCTCAGCATACTGGCGGGATGCTCCAGCGGAGTTGAACCGGTGTTCGCCCTGGCCTACACCAGAAGGAACCTGCTTGACGAAGGTGATGAGCTTCACGAGGTGGTGCCGGAGTTTTCCAGGGTGGCCATGGAAAGGGGTTTCAACTCCGGTTCTGTCATCGAGAGGATCGCGGAAAAGGGTTCATGCCACGGGATAGAAGAGGTGCCCGATGAGATCCGCAGGGTATTCGTGACCGCCCACGATATAAGCCCTTCCTACCATGTGAGAATGCAGGCCGCCTTCCAGAAGTACACCGATAACGCGGTTTCCAAAACGGTCAACCTTCCCGCGGGGGCAACCCGGGAGGACGTGGCCCAGGTTTTCAGGCTTGCAAGACAGCTGGGCTGCAAGGGCGTCACCGTTTACCGCGACGGCAGCCGGGACAGGCAGGTTCTCAACCTGAAGGGGGAGAAGCAGCCCGAGAATGATGCGCCGAGACAATCCGGCCCAAGACCCAGGCCTGAGCTTACCAGGGGAGTTACAAGAAGGATCAGGACAGGCTGCGGGAATCTCTATGTCACCATCAACGAAGACGAGCAGGGTCCCGTCGAGGTTTTCTGTCAGATGGGAAAGGCCGGCGGATGCGCCGCAAGTCAGAGCGAAGCCATAAGCAGAATGGTTTCCCTTGCCCTCAGGAGCAGGGTCCCGCCCGAGGACATCGTGAGCGAGCTTAAGGGGATAAGCTGTCACAGGCTCGCCTGGCAGAATGGAACCAGGATACTCTCCTGTGCCGACGCCATGGGCAAGGCCCTGGAATGGCACGGAATGAAGAGCGAAACGCCGACGGATGTTGAAAATATCCTGGATGCGTCGGTAACTGCTGAAGAGAGCTCCGGTTCTTCCCAGGGGGTTAACAATCTGGCCGGGGCATGTCCCTTTTGCGGAGGTCCTTTGAAGTATGAGTCAGGTTGTGTTTCCTGTGCCCTTGAATGCGGTTACTCAGAGTGCGGATGAACGGGGCTTCACCCTCATAGAGCTCATGGTGGTCGTGGTCATTCTGGGCATCCTGGCGGCAATAGCCATTCCCAAATTCACCGATGTAACCGAAAGGGCCAAAGCCGCGGCCTGCAGAAGCAATCTTGCGGCCCTTGCCCGTTCGCTGAATTTCTACGCCGCCCACAACGGAGCCTATCCCTCAGCGGGCCTTCCCCAGAACTGGAGGGGGTTTTCCGGCCTCGAGGGTTATCTGGCCGGGGCGAACAGCTACCGATGCCCCCTCACCGGCAGCTCCGATTACAGATACAGGCTGTACGGGAACGATGAATCCTTCGGAGTAAGGGGCTGGCTTCTGGTGTGCAGGAACAGCCACGGGCATATAACCCATGGTGTTGCCAGCTGGCAGTAGCTATTTTTCCTTTTCGTCCTTTTCAAGCTCTTCGAATGCTTCACCAAGGGCTTTGTGTACCTCCGCCATAAGGTCGGGGTTCAGTGTAATACCCTTCTTTGTGGGCTTCCATTCGCCGTCATCGGCCATGTAGTAGGTCCTTATCTCAATGTACTGCCGCTTGCGGAATTCAGTAAGGGCAACCCTCACTATGTCTTCGCCCTTTTCGAACTGTGCGATCTGTTTTTCCATCATTTTCTCCCGTCATGAAGTTGAAGGGTACAGTACCGTCTCCCTTGCCACGCTGTCAAGGGTGTTCCAACCTCCGCCGCCGATTGTATATTCACCTGAAGTACGGAGGTTTATGAACAGCGAACCGGACAGCTGCAGGCAGCTCCTCAAGCAGATAGTCGGTGCACTTCCATGCGCCTACATGTACGGAGAGGTCTTCGTCAACGGCAAAGGAGACTGCACCGATTACGCCGTAACCGATGTCAACCACGCATTTACCGAGATTACCGGGATCGCCCGGGAAAGAATACTCGGCAAAAGGGTCAACGGCCTGTTTTCGATCTCATCAGTTGAGGAAGATGTCCAGGTCTTTGCAAGGGTTGCCCTGACCGGTGACCCTATCGAAAGGGAATTCCTCTCTCCCTTCTTCGGAATGCACTTCAGGGTTTTCTGCTTTTCCCCTCAAAAGGGGTACTTCGTTGCCCTCCTCACCGATCTTTCGCCGGAAAAGAAGTATCAGGAGCGCGTGGAGTTCCTTCAGGATTTCACGAACTCCACCTCAGACGAGTTCTTCATTCTCGACCCCTCGGGAAATTTCGTCCTGGGCAACCGTTCGGTTTCTGAAAAGCTCGGTGTTTCCCGTACCGGGGTTCCCGGGATACACATATCCCGGCTGAATACACTGGCCGGGGAGGGCTGGTGGAACACACTCTGGAACTCACTCCTTCAGAAGGGTTCCCTTCAGTTCGAGACTGAACACAGAGGGTTTGATGGAAACATATATCCCGTAGAGCTTTCCATCGATCTCATGGCCAGCGGCAGCAGGAAGTACGCCGCCGTGGTCGCCAAGAACATTTCCAGCAAACGCGCCCTCAGCAGTGCCCTTCTCAAAGACCAGAGATACGCGGAAAAAGCAGCCTCGGTGGCGGGCTATTTCGTCTGGATAGTCGATTCCGGCGGCAATTTCCGCCCTATCCTGGGCGGGGAGGAGGATTATGTCTCCGGGCCGGTGACCGGTGTCTTTTTCCCCCTCGTCCATCCGAATGACAGAGAGTATCTCGCCGGAAGGATGGGAACCCTTGCCGAGGGCAGCTCCGAGTTCAGAATGAAGACCCGGAGGGGAATGGTCTACCACAGGGCGGTCTGGTCCAGGGTGGAAGAAAACTGCGTTGCGGGGATTTGCTATCCCCTGTCCGGGGCAGGTCTTGCCGGCTCGGGAAGCGAGTCCGCCGCCATGGATACCTTCTGTCTCATGACAGAACTGGTTTACAGACGAATAATAAACCTGAAAGAGGCAATCGAGGGCGAGAAACTCTCCACGGCAGCAAGGATAGTCAGCTCCATATCATCTGAATTCTCAAACCTCACAGGGCAGACCGCCTTCCCCGAGCGTGTCAGGTTCGATGCCTTCCTCGTCAGCAGTACGGGAATGCTCAAGCAGCTTCTGTCTCCTTCCATCATCCTGGATATCGACACATCCCGGAATGTGTCCGGCCTCATAGATCCCTCTTTCCTCGAGAATGTTCTCGTAAGGCTTCTGCTTATCGTGCAGAAAACCGAGAACGCAGAAAGGGTCCTCCTCCAGAGCAGAAGCCGGTCCAGATATGCGGGAGTGATCATGTCGGTTTTCGGCAGGGAGGGCATACAGGATCAGCTTGAGAAGCAGTTCATACCGGTACGGGGTTCAGTTCCCGGTCTGGCTTCGGTCTATGCCATGGTACGCTCCGCCGGGGGCCGGGTCGAGTACGAGACCATCGACAACAGGGTCGAGTTCAGCATCTGGTTCCCAAGGGCTGGAATGAGCGACGAATCGGCTACCGTGCTCATTGCCCTTCCGGACAGCGTGGATGCCGCCAGGGCATACGCCGCACTCCGTGACGCCGGTTATTCGGTGGCCATCGAGAACAGTATCGAAGAGATAAGAAGGAGGCTCGGGGAAGAGGGCACAGGTGTTCTTGTGGCCTCCGCTTCCATGCCCGATTTCACTCCGGAGGAACTTGCCGAGGGAAGTGGCCATGTTGCCCTTATCCAGGTCGGGGGAAGACCGCCAGCCGGCGGTGCAAAATATCTTCCCGACGGCTTCCGGACCTCCGAGCTGGTCATAATGGTCAACGAGATCACATCTAGAGTTGAAAAGCCTCTGGCAGCAGGTCCCCAAGCCGGTACTCTCTGGACGGTACCCCGTCTGACACCACCGTTATCCTGAAATCCTCATCGCAGAACTCCCACAGTACCTGTCTGCAGGCGCCACAGGGCACCGGAGGGCCGTCCGGGGAGTAGATGACCATTCTTCTGAATGTTCTTGATCCCCCGGCCACAGCGGCGAAAACCGCAGACCTCTCGGCGCACATGGTCATGCCGTAGGATGAGTTTTCCACATTCACTCCGCCGTGAAAATGACCATGGGAGTCTTCGAGCACGGCGGCCACACGGAATGACGAATATGGGGCATAGCTGTTCCCTATCAGGTGGTGTGCTTCTTCTATCATGTTCTGAACAGTCAAGGCGTCTCCTCAACCATTGAAGAACCCGGAAAGCCGCAGGGTACTTCAAAAATGTCACAAAGGGTCACTGCGATGTCCGCGAAGCTCTGCCTGGTACCCAGAGGCCTCCCCTTAACTCCGGGAGAGAAGCAGATCAGCGGAACATACTCCCTGGAGTGATCCGTACTGGGTGTTGTGGGGTCGTTGCCGTGGTCCGCTGTGATGAAAAGGGAATCCCCCCTGCTGAGAAGAGAGATCAGGGATGGAAGCCACCGGTCAACGGCCTTCAGCCCTTCGGCGAATCCGGCATAATCGTTCCTGTGGCCCCATTTGGAGTCGAAATCGCAGAAATTGGCGAAGATGAACCCCCCGGCTGGATCCTCCGTCATGTCTTTCAGTATTTCCATGGCCCCGCTGTTGGAACCGGTATGGACCGTGGTGATGTTCCTGTGGGCGAAGAGGTCGTCTATCTTGCCCACTCCCCTTACGGGTATTCCCAGAGACGCGAAAAGATCGAGGAGGGTTTCCCCAGGCGGTTCCAGGGAGAAGTCCCTCCTGTCAGGGGTCCTGATGAATTTCCCGGGGGCTCCTGTGAATGGCCGGGCTATAACACGGCCAACGCCGAGGTCCGGGGGCTGAAGCATTTCCCTGGCCACCTCGCAGTATCTGTAAAGATCACTCAGGGGAACCACCGCTTCATGTGCTGCCACCTGGAAAACGCTGTCCGCGGAGGTGTAGACGATCAGCCCTCCGGTTTCGATCTGTTCCTCACCCAGACGGGCGATTATCTCAGTGCCGGATGCGACCTCATTGCCCAGCAGCACTCTCCCCGTGATGCTTGAATACTCCCTGAGAAATGCATGGGGAAAACCCCTCGGGAAAGTGGGCATGGGTGTTTCGGACACAAGCCCCATCATTTCCCAGTGTCCTGTGGTGGAGTCCTTTCCCTTCGACATCTCAGCCATTTTCCCCCATGACCCTTCCGGATCGTCTGCAGGGGGCACACCCTCTATGGAATGTATGTTGCCAAGGCCCAGCTTCTGGAAACAGGGGAGGTCAAGCCCTCCCACGGCCCTGGCCGTGTTGCCCAGTGTGTCGCTGCCCTTATCGCCATAATCCCCGGCATCGGGCAGCTCGCCAACTCCCGCTCCGTCAAGAACAAGAACGATTGCTTTTTTCAAGTTTTTCCTCCATCTTCATTTAACATAAGGATGAAAGGCGAAAAGCGAAACCGCTGCCCATTGGGAAAAGGAGACCTGAATGTGGATTTTTAACCTGCTTGTTCTGATCTGCCCTGCCATGATCCTCGCCGGGGGGGTCAATGGTTCACTGGAGACCATTGGTGAAATTACCGTAGTGAACCTCTGGGGAACCTGGGAGGAAATGGGAATCGCCCATGGCTATCTTCTGGGACCTGATCTCATGGACCTGTACGAAGGCTATTTCCTGGAGCTGGCCGGCGGTCAGGCGAACATCGACATCCTTCGAGCCGGTTATGATTCATACTTCACCGTACCCGAAGAATTCAGGGACTACGCCTCTGGGATCATAGCAGGTGTATCCGATACGGTTTCCCTCTGGTCCCCGGTTTACGGCAGGGATCTGGATACACTGGATATATTCATCACCAGCTCGGTGCCGGATATGTCCGCGATGGTGGACTTCCGCCTGCTTCTGTGCTCCAGCGCTTCCTCATGGGGAGAGGCCACCTCAGGGGATCCGGTCCTTCAGGGGGCGCCTGCGGTATCGAGAAATCTTGACTACTATGTCGACCATAGCGAATCCATACTGGAGAAGAGCTTCCTTTTCGTCCTTGATCCCTCACAGGGTCAGGATTTTCTGTCGGTGTCCTTTCCGGGATTCATGGGAACCCTTTCAGGCATGAACGAGTCAGGGGTGAACGCCACTCTTAACATGGGCAACCATTCGGGAACATCCCAGACCAGTCCCTCCTTCGTTCCCATATGCATGGCCCTTGCCCTTGGCCTTGCCATGGAGGATTTCGACGGAAGCGGAGCCCATGACATTGATGATCTGAAGGCCGCGGCAACCTTCTGGAACAGGTCGAACACCTATGACATCCATATCACCTCGCCGGAAGAACTCTCAGCCGGGGGGGATCCGGCGGTGATCGCAGAGGTGAACAACCATGAGGGTTTCGCCTTCAGATACTCACAGGATGAACCTGCGATAGCTCCCTGCAACCTCCTTCTCACCAACCATCACAGAGTGCTCTATCCTCCGGTTTACTGCCAGAGATACACACTGATGCTCGACTCCCTCGACGCGGATCCCGGCGTCACCCTTCAGAGACTCTGGAACTTCATGTCCGCCGTGGGGGATGCCCCCGTCCCCGGCCTGGGCGGTACGCTGCAGACCATGATCTTCATACCCGACGAAAGAAGGACAGGGCTCGCCTTCGCATCCCAGGGAGTGGCTTCATGCGACAAAGAGCCCCAGTGGATAGATTGGAACGATGTTTTCCCCAACCACGATCCCCAGGGCACCGAGGGCACAGGGGAGAGACCGGTTCGGCTTTCACCGGTAAGGAACCCTGTGTCTTCCCTTCTTGAGGTGTCCGCCCTGGTGGATTCTCCCGGGGACATAGGTGTTTTCGACCTCTCGGGAAGGAAACAGAATGTCACCTTCATCTGCATGCAGGAGAACATGTTCAGCGCCGATGTCTCCCGGCTGCCTTCCTCGGTATACCTTGTAAGGGCCACGAAGGGGCAGATTGTGGAGTGGGCAGAAGTAGTTGTTCTGCAATAAATAACAGCATCTATTTGTCAAATTTACGGATGGCCTCAGGCCTCGGCGAAGACAGTTTTTTCCCTGGTGTAAACCACCTGTCCCGGGCCGCCGCCCCTCATCCTTCGAACGTACCTGGCCAGGGTCCAGTCCACAGGGACAACGCCGTTGGTGGTGCTGTGTCTGGCGGCGATGGCCGCCGCCTGCTCCAGCACCATTTTGCCAGGGTTGTCGGCCCTGCCGTCCCGGCGGATTATCACATGGGCCCCGGCAACGCCACGGGCATGGAGCCAGATGTCGTCACGGCCGGCGGTCTTGAAGGTGAGCCTGTCGTTCTGCTGGGCGTTCCTGCCCACCAGGCACCTCCAGCCGTCATGGAGGATGTATTCCAGCGGTTCGCCTGTGGTTTTTCTCTCGGGCTTTTTCAGCTTCGTGAGGAGTTCCGCAGCCTGACCGTCGTCCATGCCGTCCAGTGATTCCAGGAGCCGGTTCAGTTCCTGAAGCCTCTCTTTCCCAGCTTCCAGCCTTTTCTCCAGACGGCTCCTTTCCAGATGGATCCTGCCGGCCTTTCTGAAGAATCCCTCGGCATTCTCCGCAGGGTTGAGGGATGGTTTCAGGGGTATCCTTATACTGTTTCCCTCCCAGTCCAGCAGCTGGGCCTCCTTCATTCCCTTCCTGAGATCCTTCTTGAAGGTGAGTATCAGGTTTCCGAAGTTCCTGAGTTCTTCGGGACTCTTCAGCTTGTCAAGGGATGTTTCAGTGCTCTTCATCCTTCTGGCCTCCGAGCTGATCCTTCTCCTGAGAAGGGATTCAAGCTCCCTTCCCGACGGACGGTATTCCCTCTGGTCAACCTTTTCCGCCGGGGGAGGCGCCAGTGGCGAGATTATGGGTCTGCCGGCGCCCAGGGGGACCGGAACGGGGCCGAAGGGGGTTTCCCATGGGGAGAAATCACCACTGATGATCTTTTCCGCCAGTTCCCTGGCGGTTCCCGCCACATCCTCGGAATGGCTGATCATGGCCCTGGCGGAAACAGGGCCAACCCCCTCGAGATTCCTGTAGAGAACACCGGGGCCAACCATGCCTTCAAGAAGCTTCTGAACCGCCGGGGAATCCCATTCACAAGGCGGGTACCCCGACGAGGGGGGCCTTTTGTAGGGAACACCAGGTGAAACGGTGCGGTAGCGGTTCACCGAAGAGAGAACCTTTCTCATGGAGGCAAGTATCCTTCCGTCGGACCTTCTTACCAGGATGACATTGGCGTTCCTGCCTGTGGCCTCGAAAATGAGGGTGGCACCCCCGGGCTGATAGGGGGTCTTCTCGGAGAAATCCATTTCAAGGACCCTGTCATGTCCCTGCTGCCTTACCGCCTCAAGGACCGCCCCCTTGAGATGGTGTTCCCAGGAAGGGGATGCCGGGGGTACCGTGGCTGCCTCCACGGAACACCAGAGGCCGGGACCGTCGGGCCTTGCATGGAGATGGAGCCATTCACCCCTGAAAAAAAGCGACATGGTGAAGGAGGAGGAAAGGCCCAGCACGGTGCAGGGCGAACCTCTGAACTTCGCCTCCAGCAGCGGGATGAGAGCACTGAGATAGATTCCCTCCATGGGTATTCTCCTTGTAATTGTGGACAATGGGCACGGCTCTATAGATAATAACATTTGTGCCGCGGCGACATTACCGGAGGGGAAATATCCGCAATGGAATCGATGACAGGGTTTGGAATTGCCAGCAAAGTTATTGAATCGCATAAAATTACGGTTCTAGCTAAGTCAGTGAACAACAAGGGGCTCTCCCTTGTTTTCAGGATGCCCAGGGAAACTGCCCACCTCGAGCAGGCCCTGCACAGGGCCGCACGGGAAATTTTCTCAAGGGGCCGTATCGATGTGAACATCTCTCTGGAAAGGGAAAGCTCCGCCGCCCCGGCGGAACCGGATATCGATCTTGCCGGGGCATACATCAGGGGGGCTGGGAGGCTGTCTGAGGAGTTCTCCATATCATCCTCGCCGGATGCCTTCCAGCTGGTAACCCTTCCCGGAGTGATGCGGGAGCCGGAACCATCCGGCGGAGAGGGATTCGACATCGCCGTCATGACCGCCTGCCAGGGGGCATTCGAGTCCCTTCTGGCATCCCGGCGGGAGGAAGGCGAAGGGCTTGCCCTGGCCTTCAGGGAGTCCCTGGAACGGATATCGTCACTGTCCGATCCCGTTCTCCGGGATCACTCCGCCCGGGTCCAGGCCATATTCCAGGAGAGAAGGAAAAGGGTGGCCGAACTCCTCCAAGACGCCAGCATCGACGAGAACCGCCTTGCCCAGGAACTGGCCCTTCTGTCGGACAGAATGGACATAAGCGAAGAACACCAGAGGCTCTCCGCCCATATCAGATCCGCCCTGGCCGTCATTGCGGAGAACGATTCCGGCAGGAAACTGGGCTTCATCCTCCAGGAAATGCACCGCGAGCTGAACACCATGGGCTCCAAGGCGGACTGCCCGGAGGCCGTTCACCGGGTCATAGAGATGAAAGACCTTCTGGGCGGACTGAGGGAGCAGGTCGCCAATGTTCAATAGCGGCATCCTGATGGTCATTGCCGGTCCCTCCGGCGCGGGAAAAACAACCCTGGCACACCACCTCGTCAGCGCGTTTCCGAATACCTCCTTCTCCGTTTCCACCACCACAAGGGCTCCCAGGGGGGCCGAGGTCCACGGAAGTGACTACTTCTTCGTGGATCACAATACCTTCATGGAAAAAATACGAAACTCCTTCTTCCTGGAATGGGCCGAGGTCCACGGCAACCATTACGGAACCGACGGGGAATGGGTGAGGAGCCAGCTCGCCGGGGGGAATTCAGTGGTTCTCGACATCGATGTCCAGGGGGCGGTGCAGGTAAAGAAGGCGGTACCCTCCGCTGTTCTGGTGTTCGTTCTTCCAGCCCGTCGCGATACCCTTCTTCAGAGGCTTCGTGGAAGAAGCACCGATTCAGAGAAGACCGTTATGAAACGGATGGACGCAGCCTCAATGGAGGTGGCTTCAATGGGCTCCTTCGACTACTTCATACCCAACGACGACCTTGCCGCCTCCAGGGATTCCATAGAGACCATATTCAGAGCCGAGGGACTCAGGATGAAGAACACAGGCTGGCCACAGCCCGCCATGGAGTACCACCGGGACTTCTTCCAGGGGCTTTCATACTGGCGGGGGAAAAGGGTGGTGGTTTCCTCGGGACCAACCAGGGAAATGATAGACGATGTAAGGTTCGTTTCAAACAGGTCCAGCGGCCTCATGGGTGTTTCCCTTGCGGAGGCCTTTCTGGCGGCGGGGGCCATGGTTACACTGGTCAGCGGTCCCGCCGGGGTGGCTGACCCGCCGGGGCCGGTGAAGCTCGTCTCGGTGGGAAGCGCCGCGGAAATGGGCGAAGCCCTTTCGTCGAACCTCAAGGGGGCCGACCTCCTTGTCATGGCTGCAGCCGTTTCGGACTTCAGGCCCGCCGAGGCATTCCCGGGAAAGATCAGCCGGGGCAGGGATCCTCTCAGTCTTGAACTCATCCCCACTCCGGACATACTGGCCTCTTTGACCCCGGAATGCCCGGTGGTGGCCTTCGCCCTGGAGTACGGGAATGGGGCCAGCTCCTCGGCAAGGATGAAGATGAACCGGAAGGGGGCCGATGCGGTGTTCCTGAACAGGGGCGATGTTCCGGGAAGGGGCATGGAAAGCCCCGACAACGCCGGTGAGCTGATCTTCAGGGATTCATCGGCGCCGGTATCCATACCCCCGGGATCGAAGAAGTTCGTTGCCTTCGGCATAGCCGCCGCTTTGGGGAGGGTTTTCAGTGGTTAGAAAGGCGGATCCCTTCTGGGAAGCGGTGGGCAGCTTCGGCGTGGGCTCCGTTTTCGTGCTTCCCGAATGGGTTGCCGGCAGGGCAGAGGAAACACCACCGCCCCCCCCGGGGGACATCCGGGGGCAGATGGATATCCTTCGGGAACAGGTGGAGGGATGCATGAAGTGTCCCCTGGGGCGCACAAGGAACAACACGGTCTTCGGAGAGGGCAACCCCCGGTCGGGTATCCTTGTGATAGGAGAGGGCCCGGGAGCAACTGAAGACGAAACTGGAAGGCCCTTCGTAGGCAGGTCAGGCAAGCTGCTTGACAAGATATTCGAATCCATAGGCCTGAACAGAGAGTGCCTCTTCATAGCCAACATCGTGAAGTGCAGACCACCGAACAACAGGGCTCCCCTTCCCCTTGAGGCGGAGATATGCGGCAGATACCTCCACAGACAGATGGAAATAATGAAACCGGGGATAATAGTCGCCCTCGGGGCCAGCGCCGCCAGGCACATCCTCGACACGAAGAGGGGGATAGGCGTACTCAGGGAGGAGTTTCACACATACAGGGATGTCCCTGTCCTGGTAACCTACCATCCCGCTGCCCTTCTCCGTTCACCCCTCCTCAAAAGACCGGTATGGGAAGACATGAAGAAACTGAAAGCCTTCCTTGACAGTGCCGGTCTTCCCAGAAAAGAAGGCAGCTGAAATGACAGAACCGAAGAAACAGCCCTGGAGCGCCGAGGCGGAACGGGGTGTGCTTGCCGGTGTCCTTCTGGATCCGGAAATGGCCGTTGAGGTTTTCGCGAACCTCACCGCGGCGGATTTTTTCGACCCCAGGCACCGAACCCTTTTCACCGCGGCCCAGACCATCGATTCCAGAGGGGAACCGATAGATTTCGTAACGGTAATAATGGAGCTCGAACGCCTTGGGCAGATCGAGCAGGCCGGGGGGATGGAGTATCCCACTTCCATCACGGAAGACCTTCCCTACCTTTCCAATGTCCTGAGCTATGCCGGCATAGTCAAGGACTGTTCCCTTCTGAGACAGTTCCTCCGTGTGGCCAGCAGGGGGATGGACCGTGTCTATTCGACCAGCGTGAAGGCGGCGGACCTTCTTGACGAGGTAAGCCAGAAAATATTCGACATAGGCACCAGCGCCGCCCAGCGGGACTTCATCAAGGTATCGGAACTCGGTGCCAGCGTGATGTCGGTGATAGAGACCATGCGCAACTCCCGGGACGGCGTTACGGGAGTCTCCACTGGAATAGCCCCCCTCGACCGGCTTACCACCGGTTTCCACGGCGGTGAGATGAATGTCATAGCCGCACGGCCCGGTGTGGGCAAGACCAGCCTCGCCCTGAACATGGCCAGGCACATCGCCGAGCAGAGCGTTGGAACTGTCGCCTTCTTCAGCCTGGAGATGAGCGCGCTGCAGCTGACCCAGCGCCTTGTATGCTCCATGGCCGGTGTGGGGACCCAGCCGATAATCGACAACACCATATCGGACATGCATCTGAAGGATATTTACGCTGCCTCGGAAAGGCTGGCCCGGGTTTCCATAAGCATCAACGACACCCCCTCAATTTCCTCCGCGGAGATAAGAGCCAAGACAAGAAGGCTCGCCCAGCGGGAGAAAGAGGGCGTAGCCGCGGTCTTCGTGGATTACCTGCAGCTCATGTCCGGAGCGGATGATATTGAGAATCACCAGCTGAAGGTGGCCAAGAATTCCGCCGACCTGAAGGCCCTTGCCAAGGACCTTGACGTGCCGGTGATCGTTCTTTCCCAGCTGAGCAGGGGCGCGGCGAAAAGGGAAGGGCCCCCAAGGCTCAGCGACCTGAGGGATTCCGGGGCCATCGAGCAGGACGCGGACATGGTCATGTTCCTCCACGACGATAACGCAGATTCAGGGGACGACGACAGGAAAACCCACGGGGGACTCCGGCGCATACTTCTGAAGATAGCCAAACAGAGGAAGGGCCAGAGGGGGGAGGTCAACCTCATCTTCAACGCCGCCACGACCACCTTCACCCCCGAGGAAACAAGGGAAGAATGGTGACAGCGGGAGGCAGAAGGAAACCTGTTTTCTTCTGTTCCGAGTGCGGGGGTGAATCTCCCGTCTGGTCGGGAAGGTGCCCCCACTGCGGGGTTTGGAACACCATGGTGGAGGAACCCGCCGGCGATGTTGTGTCCCGGGCACCTGTCTCCAGGGCAAGACCGGTGAGCGTGAAGGATGTGGAGATAAAGGAAGGGGCAAGGTTCTCCACAGGTCTGGAAGAGTTCGACAGAGTGCTTGGTGGAGGCGCCTTCTGCGGTTCCATAGTGCTTATCGGCGGTGAACCGGGCATAGGGAAGAGCACCCTGATGCTCCAGTCCGCAATGAACATGGCCCGGGCGGGGCTTTCGGTCCTGTACGCAACGGGAGAGGAATCCCTTCAGCAGGTAGCCCACCGGGCTGCCAGGGTTGGTTCGGCGCCCTCGAATCTCATGCTGCTTCCCACAACGGATCTGGAAGCGGTTCAGCGGGAAACTGAGAAGGGCGGATACCGGGTCCTTGTCGTGGACTCCATACAGACACTCCGCACGGGATCCCTTTCCAGCGCACCGGGATCGGTCTCCCAGGTAAGACAGTGCGCCGCGGAACTCAGCGCCCTGGCAAAACCCACCGGCCTCACAGTTTTCATCATAGGCCATGTCACCAAAGAGGGGGCCATTGCCGGGCCGAAGGTACTCGAACATCTCGTAGACGCCGTGATCAGTTTCGAGGGGGATTCTTTTCACCAGTACAGGCTTTTAAGGGCGTCGAAGAACCGGTTCGGTTCCACCAGTGAGCTAGGGGTGTTCGAAATGGATCAGCGGGGGCTTACCGGTGTCACCGATGCCGCTGGATACTTTCTCAGGCGGGAGGGAGGACCGGTGAGCGGCTCCGCGGTAGCCGCTGTAATGGAGGGATCCCGTCCCTTTCTGGTGGAGATACAGGCCCTCACCACCCAGACAAGCTACGGGTTTCCCCAGCGGAGGGCCTCGGGAATTGATTCGACCAGGCTGGCCATGCTGCTGGCTGTCCTCGAGCGGCGGTGCGGCATTGAGCTTGGCAATCAGGATGTTTATGTGAACGTTGCCGGGGGGTTTTCAGTGTCTGACCCCGGCGCCGATCTGGCGGTCTGCATCGCGATCGCATCCAGCAGGCTTGAAAGGCCCCTTGCAGACCACATCGCCCTGAGCGGTGAGGTCGGCCTTTCAGGGGAGATCAGACCTGTTTCGGGAATAGACAGAAGACTGGCGGAATCGGGCAATCTGGGATTTACCCGTCTGGCCCGCGCCTGTGGCAGAAACGCCGAAGCCAAAGATGAATTCGCTACCCTTTCCGCGGCGATCGCGGGGCTTCTGGCGGAAAAAGGAGGACAATGGCTAAGCTGAAAAAAGGCTGGGAAGTGCGTATTATTTTCATTCTCGCCCTCGGCCTTGCGGGAACCCTTGCGTCACCCCACAACCCCTGGATGGGACTGATAGGTCTCGCAATCGGTATTATAGCCGCGGTGCTGGAGCGGCTTATAGTGAACATTCCCGCGGACAAGCTGATCTACATGACAACCGGTTCCACCGTGGGTCTTGTGGTGGGCATCCTTTTCATACTGGTGCTCAACATCGGCATACAAAGCGAAGAATCCCGCAGGGGCTGGTCGGACCTTCTGGTCCTCATTCCCATAGCCCTTGCCTATGTGTTCGCCGTCGTGGCGGTGAACAAGGGCAGAAAGCTTGAACTCATCACCGTCGAGGACGAGGCGGACCATCACTGGAGCATGCCTGTCCTCATAGACCTTTCCGCCGCGGTGGACGGCAGGGTGGCGGACCTTGCCCTGGCCGGGCTGCTTCCCGGTCCCTTCGTTATCCCGTCGTCGGTCAAGGACGAGATAGACCAGATGCAGAAGGGGCGCAACATAGTCAACAGGGGAAGGGCCAGGAGGGCCACTGAAACCATACAGCGCCTGGAAGAGTCGGTGGGAAAGACCGGAGGCCTGGTGGAATACAGGGACTTCGGAGAGGGCGAAAGGGAGAGGAACCGGATACTGGAATGGCTTCGCAGGGAAAGAACCTGCCTGCTGTCAGCCGAGGCTGATATGTCCGACACCGCTGAAAGGGAGGGCATCCGTGTCATAAGGCTTGCCGATGTGGGCCCCGCAGCCAGGGAGGTGGTGCTTCCCGGCGACAAGGTCACGGTGAGGATACAGAAAAAGGGCAGAACCCCTTCCCAGGGGGTGGGTTTCCTTTCCGACGGAACCATGGTGGTGGTGGACGACGCCGGTGATCAGATGGGACAGGATGTAACGGTGGTTGCCCACACCACATTCAGGGCCAGCGGCGGCACCATGGTATTCTGCAGGGTCGGAGGAGATGAAAATTCAACCTCGGAATGACGGAGAACCGGTCTGGGCGGCGGTGGTGGTGGCCGGCGGTTCCGGCAGCCGCTACGGCGGAGATGTGCCCAAGCAGTTCACGGACCTTCTGGGAGTTAAGGTAATAGACAGGGCCATAGCCCTTTTCAGGGGAGTTGCCCAACACATCATCGCCGTTGTTCCCGGGAGCTCTGAATGGTGGACACCCCCCGGTGACGTGCATCAAGTTACCGGAGGGCTCCGCAGACAGGATTCGGTGATGAACGGCCTGAAAGCCGCCGCGGGCCTGGGAGCCACCCATGTCCTGGTCCACGACGGCGCAAGGCCCTGGGTGGACCCTTCCTGCCTGGAAAGGGTAATGGAGAAGACCATTTCAGCCGGTGCCTGTCTTCCATGTGTCCCGGTGAGGGAAACCGTGAAGCGGGTCATTAACGGATATGTGACTGAAACCGTCGACAGGAGTGAACTTGAACTTGCCCAGACACCCCAGGGATTCAGACTGGACATGCTGATAGAAGCCATGGGCAAAGCAGGCGATGTAACCGACGAAGCCTCGGCGGTGGAGGCACTGGGTATCCCTGTGGCTTCCGTTCCCGGCTCCAGACGGAATGTGAAACTCACCGACAGAGAGGACGGGATCCTTCTTGAAAGAGTTCTCTCTCCATCGGCCACCTCCCTTGGCACCGGACTGGATTTCCACCCCTTCTCCCCGGACCGTCCCCTGATCCTCTGCGGCTGCCGGCTCGGCGAGAACCACGGCCTTTCCGGCCATTCCGACGGAGATGTCGTGCTCCATGCCGTGGCGGATGCCATCCTTGCCGGTTCCAGGTCCGGGGACATCGGAACCCTGTTCCCGCCGGAGGACATGAAGTGGAAGAACGCCGACAGCGCCCTGCTGCTTCGTGAATGCGGAGAAAGGGCGCTGAGGAAGGGCTGGGCGGTGAAAAGCCTGGATGTTACCGTTATCGGGGAAAGGCCCAGAATAGCCCCACTGAGGGAGATGTTCATCACCAGGCTTTCGGAGATACTCTCCATAAGCCGGGGATCGATCTGGATAAAGGGAACCACCACCAACTCCATAGGCGAGCTTGCCCGTGGGAAGGGGCTGGGCTGTCATGCCCTGGTGGTGCTTGCCGGTGTACCCTTCTGATGGCTCGGCCAGGGGCTGAACCGGTGAAGAGAGCAGGTCCCGTGCGGGTCCTCCATGCGGCTTCCGAGGTATATCCCCTGGTGAGCACCGGAGGGCTGGCTTCCGTGGCGGCTGACCTGCCCCGGGCCCAGCTCAGGCACGGCAATATCCATGCCGCGGTGGTGATCCCCCTGTACGAAACAGTGGCCGGGAAGTGCGGTGAGATCCGGTGGCACGGCTCAATGGAGACGGCTGTCGGCGAGGAGTTCGGCCTCGGTTCCGTTGATCTTGACGGACTGACCGTCTTTCTGGTGGCCAGGGACGAGTTTTTTCTCAGGACGGGGATCTACGGCCCCGGGTCCGGGGAGGAATGGCCGGATAATCCGCACCGCTATTCATTCTTTTCAAGGGCGGTGGCCGCACTCGGGTGTTCAGGGCATTTTCAGCCGGACATCATCCACTGCCACGACTGGCAGACCGCTCTTGTCCCGGTTTACCTCAGGAACACCGACATCCCCACTGTTCTCACCATTCACAACCTTCAGTTCCAGGGACGGTTTCCCCGGAGCACCTACCCGGCCACCGGTCTGCCCGACACCCTCTACAACATCGACGGACTTGAGTTCTGGGGGGACTGGAACTGTCTCAAGGGCGGGATCGTCCATGCCAGGCGCATCACCACGGTAAGCCCCGGATACGCCCGGGAGATACTTACCGAGGAGTTCGGGTGCGCCCTTGAGGGGGTTCTCAGGGAACATTCCTCGAGGCTCTCAGGTATCCTGAACGGAATAGACACCGAAACATGGAACCCGCAGACCGATCCCTGCCTCCCCTTCTCCTTCGGCCCCGGGGATATCCGGGGCAAGGCGGGCTGCAGGGCAGCCCTTGCCGGGGAGATGGAGCTCGATCCGACCCCAGGGGGAATGCTTCTGGGAATGGTGAGCAGGCTCACTGCCCAGAAGGGGGTGGATACGGTCCTGGATTCCATAGGGAGCATCGTTTCCTCCGGAGCCAGGCTGGCTGTACTGGGAACCGGTGAACCCTGGGCCGAGAAGGCTCTATCCCTGGCGGCGAAAGCATTCCCCGGCAGGGTGTCGGTGAGGATAGCCTACGACGACCGGCTGGCAAGGCTCGTATTCGCCGGTTCAGACGGGTTTCTCATGCCCTCCCGGTTCGAGCCCTGCGGTCTGGCCCAGATGATGGCCATGAGGTATGGCTCCGTTCCCCTTGTCCGGTCGGTGGGGGGGCTCGCCGATACAGTGGACGGGAAAAGGGGCTTCTCCTTCAGAGGGGACGACTCGGGTTTCCTTCCCGCCCTTGCGGCCATGAAGGAAGCATGGGAAAACCCCCGCCGGTGGGCCTGGTACAGGAGGAAGTGCATGAACGCCGATCTCTCCTGGAAGAACAGCGTTGAAGAGTATTCGAAGGTTTACGAAGAAGCATTGGAGAAACAGTGAGATCAGCCGGCCTGGAAGCGGTATTCCTTCAGTTCGCCGATCCGTCCACGGCCTATGGGGCCCTCAGGGGTGCAGATCAGGGCAGGGCCCTGGCGGTGGCCGCCTTCGTGATGGTCCTCATCGGTTTTATTCCACTGATGCTGCAGGGGGAACTTTCCGGGACGGGAGTGATGGTTCCGGTCCTTATCCTGCTGGAGAGGATCATGATATCCGCCGCGGGGGGGCTTGCGGTGTATGCGGTCTCACATGCCACAGGGGACAGGAAGCCCCTCTGGTCAGCTGTCACTTCCTGTTTCCTCTCCATGGGTGCCTTCATGATGCTGATCGCCCTGATCGCCCTGATCTCCCATCTTCTGTCCATTCCCCCGGACTTCACATGGAGCCCGGCGGAGCTGCTCATGGGACTTCCACTGAGCAGAACGTCGGTATTCCTTCTTGTTTTTTCGTCAAGACTGGACATAGCCTCCCTGGTCACCGTTTATCTCTGGGGCAGGGGGCTGTCCACCCTATGGAACATCGACAGGGCCTCCGGCCAGAGGTTGGTCTGGGCGGTTTACCTGTTCGGAATACTGTTGCTTGCTTTGCCGGTTTTCACAGCGGCACCGGGAACGGAGGGAGCGTTATGACTATACTGACAGTTCTGCTTTCCATTCTGACACTCAGCGCCGGGGATACCGGATCGGCTCAACGGCTGGACCTCGCCGGCTGGGTTTCCCTGGCCCTGGACAACTCACCTGAACTGCGGTCGGCGGAGGCTTCCCTTCTTGCCGCCAGGGCTTCACTCACCGGGGACAGGTCCTTCCTGTGGCCCTCCCTTACCGCATCGGCATCGGCATCGAGAACATGGTCCGATACTCCCCTGGAGGGAGGCGGTGCGGTTCAGGCCGATCACGACAGCTACTCCGCCGGACTCACTCTGTCCCAGGAGCTGCTTCAGTCCGGGGGGCAGAACTGGCTCTACCTCAGGGCTTCAGAGCTTTCCCTTCAGGCCGCCGAAGCGGATTACGAAGGAGCGGTTCTGGAAGTGGTGAGGGACGTGGTGAATTCCTACTACGATGTTCTCGAGGCGCTGGAACTCAAACGGGCGGCGGAGGATTCCCGCGAAAGGTCCCTCAGGCAGCTCCAGAGGACCGAGAATCAGTATGGGATGGGTGCTGTGACCACCCTGGAACTCCTGCAGGTCCAGGTTCAGGAAAGCACCGACCGGCTTCTGGTGAGCAGAAGGGAGCAAAACCTCCTCGCCGCCCTGAACGGGCTTTATACCGCCTCGGGTGTTGACCTTCACGGAACCCCGCCGGGGATAAACCCCGACGCTGTGGTGGAACCCCTTCCCCTCAGCGCTGTGCCCTCCATCCCCCTTGATGTTTCCTCCAATCCCTCCCTCAGGGCGGCGACCCTCCGGGGAAGATCATCGGAGATACAGGCCGATGCCGCGGGAAGGTCATACTGGCCCACACTCAGGGCATCCGCGGGATGGAGCTGGAACGACGGCACCCTCGACGAGTTGGACAGGATCTTAGATTCCGATGCCTACACCATAGGGATGAGCCTTTCATGGAACATCTTCGACGGCTTTCTGCGTGAGTCCCGGATCAAGTCCGCAAGGGCTTCCGTCCTCGGCTCCGAAGCCTCATTGGAGAGCCTGAGGAACAACCTCGAAGCCGGGGTCCGGACACTCCGCGACCTCCTTCTTATCGATATCCAGTACTATCATGATTCCGTTCTGGCCCTGGAGCTTGCCCAGGAAAGGTACAGGCTCTCCGCCATGTCCTACGAAATGGGCTCCATATCCCTGATAGACCTCCTGGAGGCCCAGTCGGACCTTTCCGCCTCCGAGGCCAACCTGGCTTCCGCCCGGGCATCCGCCCTGAGGAGCGAAGCCTCGCTGCTTGTGGAACTGGGAAAAATGCCCAGGGTTGGAGAATAGTTGAGGCTTTTCCTGGCCATGCTGCTTTCCCTGTTTCCCGGGGTACTCCTCGGGGCCAACATGTGGGCTGCCCACGGACACAACTACACCCTTCCCTCCTCAGGCGGGGAAGGAACCATCTTTCCCGTTGTCTGGGATATCAGGTCCGCCAACTCGCTGCTGTCTGACTGGCACAGGATCTATGGCCCCGGGGAACTGAACCCGATTTACGGGATCCTTCAGGAGGCAAGCGAGAGCGGCATAAACACCGTAATGATAAGGTCGGAGCTGGGCGACAAGTGGTTTCCCGAGCTGCCCGGCACCTACGGCGACAAGTTCTTCCCCCTGGCCGGGGCCGCCAGGGAGATCGGGCTGCATGTGATACCCGGCGGCATCGAGACCGCCTTCGGTCAGGATGAGCACAATCAGGCGGTGATGGATTACCTCAAGCTGTACATCCCCATGACCGAAGGGGCCTACCCCGGTGAGGTGATTGGTTTCTTCGCCTTTGACGAGCCGGATGTGAAATACCTCGAGAACCCCGGGCTCCAGCAGGAGTGGACCGATCTCGTGTCCTTCTGGAGCCAGCAGTCCCGCACTGAACTTGGTCTTCCTGTGATCTCATATTTCGCCAAGTTCGGAAACCAGGATGATACCGGCTACATGCAGTACTACACCGACACCACCTCCGTACTGAACAGGCTGGCCAGGTTCACCGACGCTGTGGGAATGGGAATGTATCCAGCCACTAGCAATTTCCGCCGAACGGACCTTCTGGATTCGGACATGTCTGCCCCCCTGTTCACCTGCGCCACCGATCTGCTCCAGAACGATCCCCTGTACATTGACGCCATGGCCGGGAAGGACGAGGTGATAAGGATCTATCCCAGCGGGGATTCCGCCCTCGTACTTATCGAGGAAGTGGCCTGGGACGGCTTCGACCTTCATCTTGTCCCATGCATGGAGACAGGGATCCCCATAAGGCCCGACAACCTGGCGGCATCTGACTACAGGTCCGGCTACGCCGTTCATGAATCCCAGGACTATGTCAACTCCGGTGTGGTTCTCTGGGACAGCTCCAGGCCTGTTCATGAGGCGGTGCTGATCTCATCCATGAATGGTCTCCCCGTGGTGGGTTCGATACCCCGTTTCGAGGGTTCCGAAGACATGAGGCCCTTCTTTTTCGCCGTGGGACAGAGCGATTACTGGGCGGATGTGTCCGATGTTCAGGGAATCATCGGAAGGGGCAGGCTGACGGTCCTGGCCGGGCTTGAGGACTCAGACGGAGAACGCTGGCTGATGCTCTTCGTCCATGGCCGTCCAGGTGTCAGCTCCGGTCTGCAGATCGCCTTCAACGAACCCCGAAGGCTGTATTTTCCCGCTTCCGGTGCTGTCTGGGGCACATTCTGGGGGACCTGGTACGAGTTCGGCACCGTTCAGCCGGTGGCCAGGAACGGTTTCATCATTTACGACCACGACGGCAACTATGTTTCCCTCAGTCAGCTCGGCAGGAACTACTGGCAGGTTTTCCCCTCCTATGGAGTATCCCAGTATCAGCAGCTTTTCGGTTCCTCCGGAATGCCGGACTTCCTGAGGGTCTCGAGGAATGACGGCAACTACCCGCCCTTCTTCACAGGATACGACAGACTGGTGGGCTATTTCAGCGATCAGTCCAGAATAGTCACCGCCTCTTCCCATATCTACGGCGGCTCCATGACCGAGATCGACAGCATGGATGTTACCGGTCTCACCGGACCTGTGACAGGCTTCGACCTCTACAGGAACGATTACCGTTACTGGGACAGGCCGCTTTTCACCACTGAGGACCGCGGGGTGCATGCAGGCAGGGGTTCCATAGACACCGGCATGGAAACCGGGGTCATGGATACCGAACCTGTCAGATACTGCCAGGGGGACACGATAATCACAGGCATCAGGGTGATGCACACCAGAGATGTGATAAGGAGCGCCCTCGTGGCATCTGAAGAGGGTTTCTATGTCCCCGAATGCGAGCTCTACGACGACAAGTTCGACGACTGGAGGTACCAGTGGTACCCCAATGCCCACCGTACCGGTATGGAGCTGGGCATACAGGAAACCTCCAGGGACAACGCCCTCTTCGCCGTTGTCCAGTCCTTCGGCCGCCACGGGTTCGCCCTGCCCAGCTACTGCCCCTCGCCGGACACACTTCTGTACATGGTAACGGCTCCCGTGGTCGAGGGGGCCAGGGGGATCGTATTCTACGCCCTCGACCTCGCAATGATGTCGGGCAATGGCGGTAACGACGGCTATTCCAGGGCCCCCTTCGTTCTTCAGAACTGGGGTCCCAGCAGGGACACCGGGAACACCGATCTCATAACGGGCATCCATGAGACCACCGCCATTCTCACCGGCAGGCTCCAGCACGGAACGGATTATCTCGGCGCACTGGTGAGCCCGGACTGGAGAGTTCTGGGTCCGGACAGGGCACGGAACGTGAACACCGCAGATTCACTGCTGAACTTCATAGCCCTGGAGAACGCCCAGTCGGACACCGTGATACTGCTTGCGGTGAACAACTCCACCGGTGAATCGCCCTTCTCCCCGGGGATCGAACTGCTGGATCTTCCAGCGGGTTTCAGTGTCACAGAAGCACACGGTTTCATCCCCGGTATGTTCAACATAGAACTTAACCCCGACGGCACCACCCTCACCGAGCTGGATTTTTCCCCGATGCCACCCCTGACAGCCAGCCTGATAACGCTCACCGCCGTTGAGGACGGCTCCTGCCAGGGCACCTACCTGGAAACCTCCACCAGCTCCCAGGGCAACACTCTCCTTGTTTTTTCCCTTTGTGAAACCCAGTCCGGGGAGCTTTCTCTCTATGACATGGCCGGGCGAAGGGTTTCAACCCTGTGGCAGGGGAACGGCACGGGAAACCGGGTGAATGCCCTCATCAGAAAGAACGAGCAGGCGGCGGGGCTCTATTTTGCCGTTCTGCGCAGCGAAACCGGGATCATCACAGGCAAGTGCCTGCTGTGGTAGAATTCCGGGGAAGGGAAACATGAGCCTGTCTATCTTCGCGCTTTGCTCGGGTGCCGGTGTTCTGTTAAGCCAGATAGCCTGGAACAGGCAGCTGCTGCTGCTCACAGGGGGCAGCATGGATTCCACGGCGGTGGTCCTCACTGCATTCATGCTCGGGCTGGGTTTCGGCGGAGCTTTCTTCGGCAGACAGGCTGAAAGATCCCCCTCGCCGGTGAAAGTGCTCAGGACCGCCGCCGGGGGAGCAGCCGTTCTCTCCTTCATTCCACTGGCCGCCGGTTCGCTGGCGGCATCGGTCTATCCCGCCCTCTACTCCACGGGGCTTCAGCTTCCGGCAAGGCTTCTTCTGGCCCTGCTGATGGTTTCCCCGGCGGCATTCTTCGCCGGGGGTATAGTGCCAGCAATGGCCAGGCTCGTGGAGGGTGCCGGGGGACATTCCAGGGCTTCCAGGCTCTACGGCCTGAACTCCCTGGGGTCGGCGCTGGGAGGCTTTCTTGCCGGGTTCATCCTTCTTGAGGCGGTGGGGGTTACCCTTACACTCCTCATCGGAGCCCTCCTCACAGTGGCATCCCTGGCCGCGGTGAGGCCGGTCCTCAGTTCATCCCCTTCGAACAATGTGGAAAGCGGGGTCAGGCCTGGATGGTTCTTCCTGTGGATATACCTTGCCAGCGGCGCTCTTGCACTCTGCTGGGAGATGGTGTGGACCAGACAGCTGACCTTCGTTCTGGGAAACAGCACCTATGCCTTCGCCACCATGGGCATAATGGTTCTGCTCGGGATAGGTGCCGGCAGCATTGCCGGGAAAAAGGTGGCTGCCTCGGTGAAGAGCCCTGTTACGGCCTTCGGGGTCGTTCAGGTCCTTCTGGGGATGGCAAGCCTTCTTCCCCTCACCCTTCTGGGGAGGTTTACCGCCCTTGCGGCGAATCTCAGCTTCTTCCCCGGCCGAATGGGAAGCATGGCCGGGGACCTCCTCGCGGCATTCGTTTATATGATACCCTCCACCCTTCTCATGGGCGCCACCTTTCCCATAATGGTAAGGGCCGCCGCCAGGGAAAGCCGTCTTGGCGAGGACGTGGGCATACTCAGCATGGCGAACTGCCTTGGCGCCGCCGCCGGCCCCATCATAGCCTCTCAGATTCTTTTCCGTTTTCTCGGGGTAACGCCGTCGGTCCTTCTTCTGTCCTGCCTGAACGCAACCCTGGGCTTCTCCGCCTTCATCAAGGCCCGGGACCTCAAGACCGCTTTCCTGGCACCTGCGGGGGCTGCCATCTCGGTGTTCCTCATACTATCGTCAAGGGTTCCCGGCTCCAGGCCGCCGCTGGACATGGAACTGGCCTACTTCCAGGAGGGAAGGACAGCCACCGTGTCCGTTTTCCGCAGGAACTGGGACGACCACAGAAGCCTGCGGCTCAACGGCGTGGAGGAGGTCCCGGTGGATCAGGCCTCCCTGGAGGCATTCTACCTTCTAGGGCATCTTCCCTGGGGCTACAACCCCGAAGCGAAGACCGCCATGGCGGTTGCCATGGGAGGGGGTATAACCAGCGGGGCCCTTCTCACCCACCCGGTGGACACCCTTGTCTGTGTGGAGATCTGCCCCGAGGTGGTGGAAGCGGCGGTTTTCTTCGAAAAGGAGAACAACAGGCCCGACCTGGATCCCAGGTTCGAACTGGTGGGCGACGACGGCAGGAATTACCTTCTCGGCACGCCGGTTCCCGTGGACCTGATAATATGTGACGCCACCCATCCCGGCTCCAGCGAGAGCTGGCTGCTCTATACCGAAGAGTTCTACTCCATTGTCCTGTCAAGGCTTACTCCCGGCGGAATAGCCGCCCAGTGGGTTCCCCTGCACCGGCTGCCCCGGGAAGAGTTCGCCAGGATACTGGCAACCTGGGGCAGAGTGTTCCCCCACACCGCGGTCCACGCCGCCGGGGGAAGGCATGCCGTCCTCATAGGCTCCAACCGGCCCCTCGTTCTGGATATTGATGCCATGTTCGAGGAGGAGGAGGCCAGAATTCAGCTTGAAGGGACGGGTTTCAGGGCGGGAGAGGATGAATTCCTTCTTCCCCTGCTGGCCGGGGATGATCTTCTGCCCCTGATCGAATCGCCGCTGAGGTCCAACACCGACGACCTGGCTCCCTGCCAGTTCCTCATAAGGAAGTGCTCCGGTGACCCGCAGCTTACCATAGGCGACAACATGTCCCTCATGCTTCATCTGAGCGGCTCCGAACAGGTAAGCCCGGTTCACTCCGGGCAGATACTCTACTGGAGCATGCAGCTTCCCGGTGCCACCGAGCTGTTCAGGACAGGGGGTCCCTCCACGGCCATGGGCAGGAGGTGGCTTTCCGTATCTCTATCCACCGGGGCGGAACTCTTGTATAATGAGGGCCGCTACCGGGACGCCCTGGAACTTGCGGACATGGCATGGCAGGCCGACCCCGGATGGCAGAGGAACCTTGATCTTGTTTTGGAAATCAATAGAGCAGATACTTATTCGCAGGAGGAAAATTAATGGGACGAATCGCCTTTCTGTTCCCCGGACAGGCATCACAGGCGGTGGGAATGCACACCCACCTGAAGGAGTACACCGAGGCCGCCGAGTTCCTTGAAAGGGCCTACGAGTTCAGCGGTCTCTACGACCTTGATCAGACCATCGCCGAGGGTCCGGCGGAAAAGCTCACAAGAACGAACTACGCCCAGCCCGCCATTGCACTGGTAAGCATAGCCACAATGAGGATACTCCAGGTGGCCGGGATCAATCCCGAGGGCACCGCCGGTCACAGCCTGGGGGAGTATTCCGCTCTGGTGGCATCGGGAATTCTCATGCCTGAAACCGCCATCAGGCTCACCAGAATACGCGGTGAACTCATGCAGAAGTGCGCTGACATGTATCCCGGGGGCATGCAGGCGGTTCTTGGGCTCGATCTTGACCGCGTCACCGAGATCGTGGAGAAGGCCAAGGTGAAGGGACCCGTTGGGGTGGCCAACATGAACTCCGATGGCCAGGTGGTAATAAGCGGAGTCAAAGCCGCCCTGGAATACGCCGGAGAGCTCTGCACCCAGGGAGGAGCGAAAAGGGTCATTCCACTTCAGGTCTCAGGGGCATGGCACAGCCCGCTTATGGAGGATGCCGCCAGGGGGCTGGAACGACCGGTTCGTGAGGCGGCTTTCTTCGATCCGGGAATACCTGTGGTGGCCAATGTCACCGCAGACTACATAACCGGAGTGGAAGAGAGCAGGAAGCTCCTCATCAGACAGGTTACCTCTCCGGTACTCTGGGCCGATTCCATGAAACTCATGATAGAGAACGGTTTCGATACCTTCGTGGAGGTGGGACCCGGGCAGGTCCTCCAGGGGCTTCTCAAGAGGAACAGGGATTTAAGGGTGTACGGCACCCACGATGCCGAGGCTCTGAGGAAAACCATTTCCGATCTTTCCTGAGTACTGACCGCCCGCCCTCCGGGGCGGGCGGCATTTCAGCCGGCCCAGCCGGTTCCTTCGCAGCCTCCGCACTTGCCGTATTCTTCCAGTATCTCGTTGTATATCTTGCCCCTGCCCGAGCATCTGGCACAGGGGGTGGGGGGATCGGCGGTTTCCACGTGGCCATCGCCTCCGCATATATCGCAGGGCGAATCTCCCGGGCCGTCGATTCCCGTTCCGTTGCACCATGCGCATTTCATCAGAGCCATTTCCCTTCCTTTCTTCTCATGGTCTCTATGACCCTGTCATGGGCGGAAAAGGCAAGGGCCGGAACCCTGTCCAGCTCCACCCACCTGAGCTCCTTAACGTCGTCGGCGGGGGCGGGGGTTCCGCTCCAGCGGTTTACCCGGTAAACGAAAAGGACCACGCTTCCATATTCCGTTCGGTCGCTGAGCCCATCCATGAGGGTCATCTCTTCGGGAACAATAGATGTTTCCTCGGCAAGTTCCCGTTCAGCGGCCTTTTCCGGTGATTCGCCCAGGTCAATGAAACCACCGGGGAGGCACCATTCGTTCATGGCCGGGGGAAATGCCCTTTTTGCCAGGAGAACCCGGTTCTCCCTCTGGAGGACCAGGATAACCGCAGGCAGAGGGTTGCGATAGAAAACCAGGCCGCATGCCGGGCATGAGGGGTGGGGCTGTGTGGCGGAGAGCTCGCCGGAACATGCCGGGCAGAACCTGGGAGACTCGTAGAAGGATGTTCCGTTCCTTTTCCCCGGCAGGGGACCCATTCCCGGGAAGTGTCCCGGGAGGACACCCAGCTTCCTGCTGAAGCTTGCGGTGATTGCCCCCCTGAGATAGAGCAGTGATCCGCCCACGGCCTCTTCCACTGAAAATCCCGCCCCGAGGAGGGTGGCGCAGGCGGAAGCCAGTGTGCATCCTGTGCCGTGTACCTTCCCGGGGACGATTCGTTTTCCCGGGAACCATGTGAAGCCCCCGGCGGTAAGAAGAACGTCCCAGGGTTCTCCCTGGAGATGTCCTCCCTTCACCAGAACGCTTTCCGCACCCAAATCCCTTATCCGCAGTGCTGCCTTCTCCATCTGTTCACGGTTCCTTACGGGGAAGCCGGTGAATGCCTCGGCTTCATCGAGATTGGGTGTGACAAGTCTTGCAAGGGGCAGCAGGTGTTCTGTGATGCTCTTTTCCAGGCTTGTTTCCGCCAGGCCGTCGCCTGAACCCGCCACCATGACAGGATCCAGCACCAGTGGAACACCCTGAAGCCTGTTCCTTAAGACCTCGGCAATGGTCATGACCGCCGCTGAGCTTCCCAGCATGCCTGTTTTCACGCCGTCGGGAAGGCCGTCATCGCATGTTGCGTTCATCTGGGAGGCGATCATGTCCGGGGGTATGGGCATCCATGATTCCACACCTCCGCTGTTTTGCGCGGTTACAGCGGTTACCGCCAGACAGCCGTGTCCGCCAAGGGCCGCGGTGGTTTTCAGATCCGCCGCAAGCCCGGCGCCGCCGCTTGGATCGGTGCCGCCCACATGGAGTATGACAGGTCTGTAATTCACTATGGCCTGTTAACCTTTCCGTGTGTTAGGTTTCACATGACTATGCATAAATCAATACTTTTCGCCGGTCTGCTGATAGCTGTTCTGGTTCTGACTGCCCATGAATCCCGGGCCGTCTCAGAACCTACTATAGACCGTATCACCTTCACGGGCAATCAGTCCATTTCCCCGGGAGCCCTTCTCAGGGGAAGCGGTCTCCACGAGGGTGTGTCCATTTTCCTGGTATCCTCTAATCAGGTAAGGGACGCGGTAAGGGCCAATATGAAGTCCAGGGGGTATCTCGACTGCGCCGTTACCGTTAACTGGCCCAGGTGGGGTTCCGAGTCCTACGAAGTGGGAATAGACATAATCCCCGGTCCCCGTACGCTCAGGGGCGAGCTTCACATCTATGGCGACAGCCTTCTCACCGCCGGGCAGCTCGAGAGGCTCTTCCCGGTGGATTACGGCGAACCGGTGAGCCCTTCCGACACCACCGCGTTCAAACTGGGTGTCCTGGCCAGGTACTCGTCACTGGGATATCTCCGGGCCTCCGCCGAGGTCGAGCTTGAGAGGTTCCCCTCGGATTCCGCTGACCACCACAGGGATGTGACCATAGTTCTGGACAGAGGCGAGGTGTGCTATTTCGGCGGCATTTCCGTGGAGGGGAACGACAAGGTCCGCAGGGAAGTTGTGATCAGGGAGTTCGACCTGACTCCCGGCGAGCCGCTTGACATGGACGCTGTGAGGTCGGGGCTCGGGTCGCTGTACGGCCTTGATCTTTTCAGCGGAATACAGGTTGAGTACAACGGCCTGGCCCAGGGGCTGGACACCATTCATGTTGTTGTATCCGTCAGGGAGAAAGACTACATCACCGTGAATGCCGCCAGCGGCTACATATCCCCGGAGGCCATCTTCGGATCGGTATTCTGGCAGCAGCCGAACATCATGGGGAACAATCAGAGGCTCAGGCTCGGGGGTGTTTACACAAGGTACACCTCCAGTGACAACTCCGGAAACGAGTACGAACCCCAGGTGGTTTATGAGGAACCATGGTTCCTCTCCACAAGATGGTCCGCCCAGCTCAAGCTGGACTACTTCCATCTCCAGCGGTTCCACCAGGAGGAGCGCAGCTACGGCGCCGAGCTTGGTTTCACCAGGAAGTTCGCCGATGTATGGAGGTACAACTTCGGATACCGGATAGGGAGGCTCCGTTTCAGATCCACCGGAGAGGACTCCACCGAGGTGGTGCAGGACTGGGTGTCCTCGGGAAGGGTGAGCAGCGGTTTCACCAGGGACACCAGAGCACCTCTTCTGAACCCCAGGCGGGGCTCATGGTTCAAGATCGCCGGCAGCCTCTCCGGGGGTCCTGCGGGTGGAAGGATCCAGTTCTATACGGTGGACGGAGAGGTCAGGAGATTCATTCCGGTGAACCGGAGGCTGGTCCTCGCCGGCAGGTTGGCCGGCAGCGTTTCCCTCGGCTACGACGGGAACACCGATGTTCCCCCGAACGACAGGCTGTATCTCGGCGGCGGCACAACGGTAAGGGGCTATGGCTACCGGACCCTGGGTCCCGTTGATGAAGATGGCAATCCGCTGGGCGGCAATGTAATGGCATTGTTCAACGCCGAAGCCAGACTGACACTCTGGCGGAGCCTGGGCGCCGTGGTTTTCTGCGATCTGGGCGGTATCTGGACCGATGTGCAGCAGATATCCAGGGGAACAACCGGGTTCGGGGCCGGCCTCGGCATCAGATACGACACCCCGATAGGTCCCATCAGGCTCGATTACGGTTTCGCACCCACATGGTCCAACTCACTGAAGAGGGGAAAGGTCTATTTTGCAATCGGCCAGGCGTTCTAGGAAGGCTTTCCCAAAAGGATGCATCTTCACCTTGCTGGGAGTTGTGGTCCTCCTCATCGCCGGTTATCTGCTTCTGGCTTCCGGCTCCCTGGCCGGATTGATCCAGAGGATCGTCCTGATGGCAACATCCGACGGGGAAGCCACTGTGAATGTTTATGGCGGAACCTCCAACCTCTTCCGGTCCACCAGCGTGGACTCCGTGGTGGTCACCAATGACAAGGGCCTCAGAGTGGCGGTGTATGGAGCCTCTGTAACCGGCTCCGTCTATGGCTATTTCGTCGGGGGGCACGTGAGGGAGATCGCCGTTGACAGCCTGATGATCGTTACCCCCGGCCCCTCCGAAGAACCACCGGATTCATCCCTGGCTCCCATATTCATCGGGACCATGGCGGGTATGGTGACCCGTGCGGACCGGGTTAGGCTGGACTATGGCAGGATAACCGACTCAGCCGGTCTGGTCCTCACCGATTCCATGTTCCTCGATGCCTCTATAACGGATATCGACCCAGCAACTATCGAGATAACCTCAGCCAGGTCTTTCATTCCCCTTTTCGGGATGGTCAGCGCTTCGGGGACGCTTCAGGTGGACTCCAGCAGAACCACCCTTACCGATGTTTCCCTGCGTTCCCCGCCGGGTCTCCTAACCGTTTCAGGCCATCTCAATGCCGACAGCACCTTTTCGGTAACAGCGGCGGGCAGCGTATCCACCGCATACCTTCCCGAACTGCCCCTGGCCACCTCAGAAGTCCTGGGTCATTTCAGCGGCTCCATTTCCTCACCATCGGCGGTTCTCATGCTGCCCCGGGGTTTTGCGAACTACAGGGGCCTGACAATAGGCTTCTCAGCTGACACCATACTGGCGGACATGACGGGCTGTTCCGTGGTTAATTTCCAGGCCCGTACTGGAAGCGCCTCGGCAAGCCTTTCAGGTGAGGCGGGTTTTTCTGAACTCAACTGGGATGGTATCATTCACCTGAGCCTTCAGGATACCGATCTCTCATCCTACTTTCCCGACCTGCCCCCTTCCAGCATCACAGGCACCGTGACCGCCTCGGCGGAGGGGGTCGCCGGGTACCCCGGATATGTGGATGTTCAGGCGGAGTTCTCAGGATCCAGGTTCGGGGATTACACACTGGATCATCTCTCACTGAACTGCCGGGGGAATTCCTCCGCCGTGGACGGGAACCTCCTGGCCTCCCTTGACGGGGGTGTTGTCTCCTCGGATTTCTCCGCTTCACTGGGGATTGGCTTCCTTCCGGTCTCATGGCAGGCCACCGCCACGGCGTCCCTGGAAGACTGCGGTCTGATAGCCGAGTTCACCGATCCCGCCGCCGGTTGTTTTGCCGGAGCCACCGCGGACGTCTCCGCCAGGGGAAACATGACCGCCTTTTCCGTTAGCGGCAGCGCAGGGGTCAGGTCATATGTAAGCGATTCATTGAGCATCGACGGAGGGGGCTTCATCGGCTCGTTCACTTCAAGACCATCGGGAATAAGGCTATCCGGAGACATTCTGCTTGACCGGCTGTCCCTGGCGGGGGCCGACACCGTTGATCTTTCAGGCGTTTCCGCCGCGGTGGACCTGCGCACGGTCCTGAACGGCTACGAGGCAACATGCTCCCTCATGGTTGCCCGGGCCTCCTACGGGGAGATACTTTCCGATTCCATCTCCTTCGACGGGAGTGTGCAGGCCGGAAAGGACATATCCGGAAACGGCATCCTGAGAGCGGACAGCGTTTTCATAGCAGGCTCGCACTATTCCCTTATGGCGGGACTGATGGCTGAACCGGGAAGCATCAGCCTCGACAGCCTCAGGATAACCGGTCCCGGCGACCTCGACCTTTGCCTGAGCGGCCATCTTGATCATGATAAGGGAAGCTACGGTTTTTCCCTTGACGGAATAGCCCTTACCCGGGCTGAGAAGCTGCGGCTCATTTCCTCCGGTGATGTGGAACTGGTATCCGATTCTTCGGGCATAGTTCTCGATACCCTCTGGTTCGACCTGCCCTCCGGGGACATTACCGCAACCGGCTGGTTCAGGAACGACTCCATGGATGTCTCCGCGGTGCTTGACAACGTGGATATCGCGTCATTCACCTCCATGGCCGGGCTTTCCGTACCGCTCTCCGGGGTGCTCGCCGCCGACCTTGCCCTGTCGGGTACAATGGGGAACCTCACATCCGACCTGAAACTTGTGATCGACAACCCCACATACGACGAGTGGGATCAGTCCGACAGCCTGACCTTCCATGCCGGCTCCTCCGGTGATTCCCTTATCATCCACGGGCTCTGGTCATGGTCCGACGGGATCCGTTCCGGTCTTCGAATGGGGCTCGACGGCATTTGGGACGACCAGGGAGTCCTGGATGTCACCCCCGGGGACGTGAAGTGGCTTGAAGCCGAACTCACCGGGGTCGGGGACGAGCTCTTCTATCTTCTCCCCATGCCCCTGAAAACCAACGGCGCAAGCGTAAGCGCCCGAATAGAGTACCAGAGGGACAACGCTCTGATCTCTGCGGGAATAGCCTCCCACTTCGACCGGCTCTACCTCACCGATCCGGGCATCGAGTTCCCGGGTATCTCCGTTTACCTGACATACCCCCATCAGGATGAGACCGGAGAGTTCAACGGCAGGCTCTCCATCACCTCGGCCAACGGCCTGGGGACAACCCTGGAGAGCACTGTTCTCTTCAGCGTCATCGAAGATCTTTCCTTTGCCCCGGGCACCCTTCCGGTCCAGCTGAGGAGCTACCGGTTCCGGGCGGATTTCAACCAGTGGCAGACCCTCATTGCCGGCGTGGGCTGGCTTCAGTTCTCCGGCTCGCTCTTCTCCGAGTCGAACCGAGTGCAGGAGAAACCCAGGATCGTGGGAAAACTTACCATCGACCAGGCGACCATCTCCATGGGCGGAGGCGGTGCCATCGAGGGCTCCGCGGGGGGGCAGTCCTCCCGGCCTGCTGAAATGCCACTGGAGCTCAGCATAAGGATATCCGGGGACAGGGGCATCTGGTTCAGGAACAATTACGCGAACGTGGAGCTGTCCACCTCCATCGACATCACCACCGTTCAGGGACAGCTGAGGATAGGCGGCGACATAAAGGCCGTCAGGGGAGGGGTATACCTTCTTGGCAGGGAATTCCAGATCACCCAGGGGGAGGTCCGGATCCTCGAGACCACTCCCCTGGGAATAGAACTCGATGTCCTCGCCGAGGCCAGGATAAGGAGTTCCGTAAGCGGCACCGAGTACATCATCCAGGTATCGGTAACCGGCGACCCGGAGAATCCGGAGATATCCCTTTCCGCAACGGGCCCCTCCGGCGCCCTGGCGGAGCAGGACATAGTCACACTGCTCACCGCGGGGATGACCTATGGCGAGCTTCAGCAGTTCGACAGCACCGCACTGGGAAGCGTGGCGGGAACCTATCTCGGCCAGTGGCTGGCAAGGAGCATCAGGGACGATGTCGGCCTCGACGCCCTGCAGTTCACCCCGGACTTCTCTTCCGATTCCACCTCTCTTGTGGTGAACGCCGGGAAATATGTGCTTCCCGACCTCTTCGTGAGCTACTCCAGCGATGTGTTCTCATCCGACGCTGGAACCATCCGGGCCCAGTATTTCATAAACCGCGACTTCTTCCTTGAAGGAAGCACGAAGAGCACCCTCACAGGCAGGCACGACCCCTCCATAGAGCTTCACTACACATACAGATACTGAAAGGGGGAGCGCCCTCAGGCGCCCCCCCCCGGAAATCAGGGCGAGTTATTCGGAAACCACTATCCTGCGGCTTACGGTAACGCCTGAGGGATCGGTTATCCTGGCCATGTATATGCCCCGGGGCACCTCGGAGACATTCCACACTAGTGTGTGCGCTCCGGGGTTGAGTTCCTCGGAAGCGGCTGAATGGACCGATCTTCCTGTTATGTCGTACACCCTGAGGGTGATGCTGCCGTTGTTGTCCAGTGTCACCGGGAAGGAAACGGTTTCCACCGCCGGGTTGGGGAAGGGGCTTCCCACCGATGCGGTGGCTATCCCCGAGGTCATGTCCCCTATGCCCACGCCGTTTATCACTCCCTGGTATGGCAGGGCGTTGTGGGAGGTTACCATGTAGGTGATGTCGTTCAGGGCGCCGATGGGGTCGAAACCAAGGTTTACGCTCCCGGATTCGTCGGTGGTTCCCGAGACCCAGAAGCCGTCGGGGTGAAGCATGCACACCATGGCGTTCTCAACCGGTCCGTCGGCTTCGCTTACAAAGAATGCCGCCGAGGTGGATCCCCCGGGAAGGGTGTAGGGGGCGGAAACGGTGAGCTGGTGTGGAACGGCGGTCCTCATGTCCATTGTCGGGTCGCCGAACCAGTGGAAGAGGTCCCACTCGGTCTCGGCCCTGTTGGTGGGATAGGGGCACATGGGGGCACTGGTTTCCATCTCTATCTTGGCGCACATCAGGGCCTGCCCGGTGAGGTAGTTCCCCGTGGGGTCGGTATAGAGAGCGGGAGGGCTTGTGTACTGGTCGTTGAAGGACTTGTAGAGGCCATAGCAGAGGTAGTCGTTCCAGTAAGAGTAGCTTACCTGGGTGGCTGCCAGGACGCCCACGGCTCCCCCCTCCATCTTGAATAAGTTCTCCGCGAAGCAGTTCTGGTCGAACTTGCCGGTGAGGCAGTTCACGCTCATTACCATTGGCGTCATCTCACCGTTGGAGAGTCCGGCAAGGTCGGAGATGTAGTAGTGGGGGTCGCCCCATCCCGAGACATCGCCATGGTCGCGGTGCTGCACCAGGAAAACGCCGGAGTTGATGCTTGCGTTGATCCCCGCGGCGTCGCCGTCCCAGACTATGTCCGAGGGTATCATCTGGCCGGCGCTGGGGAGGTCGTTCCTGTAGTAGTAGGGCGGCGGGGCGCTGGTGTTCTTGGTGTATTCCCTCTGAACGGTCTTGCCGTAGATGTCCTGGTATGTGTCCCGTACGGTTTCGCAGGTAAAGCAGAACCATCTCTCCGCCACATTGCTGCTTCCGCTGGTTGCCTGGAAGTACCCGGCGCAGAGAACGTTGTTCCAGAAGGAGGAGTCCATCAGAGGATCGAACTGCCACTTCAGTATCTTCTCCTCGACTATGGGATAGTGGCTGGTGCCGGTAACGAAACGTCCGTGGAAGATGTCGCCCTGGTAGTCCGATGATCCGTCCATGCAGACATACCTGTTGTCGCTGTACATCCCGGTGGGGGCGCTGTAGCTGGTGAGATCCGGCTGGTCGCCCACGAAGAGTATGAAGCTGGGGGGCACCGACCAGTTGCTGTAGGCGTTCTCTATGTAGCTCTTTATCTCCGCCTGTGTCCAGGAACCGGCGGCGACCAGGGCGGTGAGATAGCCCTGTTCCATTTTGCTGGTTACGAATTCGTCCATCATTGTATCCACGAAGTCGTCCCCGGCAAGTATGAGAAGGTCCGCCGCGGTGATGTCGTCGGCCTGTCTTCTGTTGAAAGCCTTTACAGGCTGGGAGGTGGAGGCGGTGATCACCCTTGAGGGCTCACCGATCAGATCGGCGTTCACAAGGGTTCTGAAGGTGTTCGTGAAGAACCTGCTGTTCAGTCTCTGGTCGAAGGAGAGGTTCCCGCTGAACTGAACCGTAATCCTCATTCGCGGGGTAACGGTCAGGTTCCCCGTTTCAGCGTTCCACTGGAAGGGAAGGGCGGTGAATCTGCCCATCGTGACCCCTCTTATGGTGCCCGTTTCCTCGAAGACGGCGTTCTCAACCGGATAAGTGCCCTGTGAGTAAGCAGAGGGGTCATAGGTGAAGGGTACCGGTTCATAGCTGCTCTCGATGGGAATGGGCTGCATGGGGGAGGGGTTCATTCCATTGAATACCACCGGGTCGGAAAGGGCCTCGGTGGTGATGGTCACATCGGCGCCCGGGGGCACCGCCGCCATGAAAGAGCCCTTGGGAAGCATCGGGGCTCCCTCGTGGGATGCATAGGGGGTCATGGCTGGAACATTGATGGTGTTGAAGGCAATCCCGTTCTGAACCCCGGTGAAATTGTTGAAGCCTGGAAGGGTCAGATCGACGGTGAAGCCCCCCGGATGAACCTCCACCACTTCAACAAGGGCGCTGCCGCCGTCGGTGGTTCCGAAATCGATCCATTCCCCCGAGGCGAAGGCGGCGAAAAGGATGCCCAGAATAAGGCCGTATCTCATTTTGCTCCTTTCATCTGTATGCGGGTAATTGCGAGTGGAAAATACATCCATCGGAGACCACGAACAATACATGGGAAGAGTTGATAGCAAATTAATAATAAGAAAGGAATATACACAAGGCATATGGTTATCATTGAGGAATTCCATCACCGTTTTCCACCGGTTGATACCTTCGATGTCCAGTTATTATGTTGCCGGTGGAGTTCAGCAGGGATTAATAAGCGATGCGGTCCCAAGGAGGATCATGCCCAGACCCATTCATTATCTGGTATTGCTCCTGCTCCTCACCACATCATCCTGGGCGGTGTCCATCGGGATCGGCCCCTCGGTGAGGTACATGATCCATGGAGGCAGCGGTCTGGGTATGTCCGAGTCCCTGGGCTACGAGGAGAGCGTTTCCAGGATGCTCTTCTGTGACGAAGGGTTACTGCTCTTCGGATTAAGGGTAAGCGTGGCGGTTACCGATTCCTTCAATGCGATCGCCGAAGGACACTGGAGGGGATACGAGCCGTGCCATGTGACACAACCGGATTCAGCCGGGCACTTCGATCCGGAACGCTCCGGCGATATTGCAGTCTATTCCCTGGGGCTTGAGAGGCAGCTGGGGAGCTGGAAGGCGCTTCTTCTTGCTGAAGGGATTTACTTCAGAGAGGAATGGTCAGATCCGGTTACAGGTATCCGGGAGACCCGGGACTCCCTGGCGGTGGGGCCAGCTCTTCTTATCGGCATGGACATTCACGTCTCCCCAGGTGTGATATGTTATGATATGGGGCTGTGTTTCCCGGCCCTGACCGATGTTGCCGGCAGAATTTCCCTTTCATATCTCCTTCCCTGATATCATCCGCTTGTGGAAAAGGGAATAGCGAATTATCATCCCTCCTAAGGAGGTTGAGATGCTGGAAAAAGGATTTCTATCATTCGCGGCGGTGCTGGTCCTCATGGCCCTTCCCGCGGCAGCCGGCTCCATCCATATCGCGGAATACGAATACCAGGCCGATCTGAATGTCTATGTAACCGACTACGAGTACCAGGCCGACGCAGTCGTATGGGTCTGCGAGTATGAGTACCAGGCCTCCGACGAAGACTGCGTTTGGTTCTTCTGCGACTACGAGTACCAGTCCGATGCGGTGATCCATTATGTGGACTACGAGTACCAGGCGGACCTCAAGGTATTCTTCTGCGAATACGAATACCAGGCAGGCTGGAGGGAATCCCATCCCTGGATGGAGAGATTGCACTGAACCCCCTGGAAGACTCAGCTGAATTCACCGGAATATCCGAACGGGCCGAGGAGCTCCTCGGCAGCCAGGAAAGCCGTGTAATGGACTTCAAGGAGTCCGTGAGCGGTCTGTCATCAGACGATCTGGTGGCCTTCGCCAACAGCGAGCTGGGGGGCACCATACTTCTTGGCGTCAGGGAAAGACCCGACTGCAACGGCCGCCAGGTATCCGAAGTTATCGGATGCGAAATTGGCGACAAGGCCAGGCTCTCCATACTGGGTAAGGCCTCCAGCTGCGTGCCCCCGGTGCATGTCACCATAATCCTCGAGAACAGCGAGGGCAGAAGACCCTTTCTCAGGGTTGAGATACCCTCGGGCCCGGCGAAGCCCTACTGCACATCAGGCGGTACCTACAAGATAAGGGGCGACGCCAGGAATGAAACCCTTACTCCGGACAGACTCCTGCAGCTTTTCATGGATACCGAGAACGAGAGATTCCTCAAGAGGTTCCGGCAGGCCACGGAGGACCTCGAAGGAAGCATCTTCGATGTGAAGAGCCGGCTGCTTTCGGAGATGGAGGAAATATACTCCCAGGTGGATGAACTCCATAGAAAAATTGGAAAAGAAAAATCGCCATAGTTTCCAAAACATGTGCCGAGGATTGACAAATATGAAAAAGCATTATATCATATTGTAAACAAGTCCCAGGCACATGAAAGAGGTGGTGAGATGAACGACGAGAGGAAAAGGATACTTGAAATGGTATCCGACGGCACCATAACCCCCTCCGAGGGAGCCCGTCTGCTTGACGCTCTGGGTTCTTCGGGACAGGGAAGGGACAGGGGTGGCAAACCCGGAAGGAAAACCCTGGTGGAAGCCACCGCCATGCTTTCCGAGATAGGTCCCATGATACAGGAAACAATGGGGGACATCTTCCGGGGTTCCAGGAAACAGGATCCTCTGGAATCCCTGGATTTTCAGGAATTTGACAGCTACGATGAAGAGCTTCCCGATCAGAAGGATGTGGTCATACACGGAACCATGAACAGGGGGAAGAACATATCCATCTCCCTTGTTCAAAGCGATGATAACCGGCTCAGGGCTTCGGTGGACGGCACGGAACAGCCGGTAAGCGTCTGCGAGAACCGTGGCAAGACCATTCTTATGTGGAAGGGGGGGAACCTCCGGGTCCAGGTTCCAGCCACCACCGGTTCTGTCACAGTCGTTTCCCGGGGCGGAGCCATCGAGGCAGAAGGTCTGATGGTTCCTTCCACACTGAACACCATGGGCGGAAGCATTACCGTTCGAAGGCCGGGAGCATCCTTTTCGGCAAAGACCATGGGCGGCAGTCTGGACATAACCATCAACCGGTCCTGGGCAGCCAGTTCCAAGGCAAAGAGCATGGGCGGGGGAATATCCGTCACCCTGGAGGAAGGGGTGCCGGTCGTCATCGACGCCTCCACACTTGGCGGAAACATCCACCCCGGCCCCCTTGAACATGAACTGGTATCCACCTCCGGCGGCAAGAGGGGGGGAGCCAAGATGTGTCTCAGATATGGAACCGAGGCCGACGCTCCAAAACTCGCCGTGAGTACCATGGGCGGAGATATAGCAGTGAAAGGACCAGGCAAATGAGCAAAACACCGGCCCCATCAAGATGCCCCTCCTGTAACGGGATCCTCAATCCCGTGAAGTATGTCTGTTCCCAGTGCGGCACCGAAGTTTCCGGGAATTTCTCCGTGTGTCCTTTCTGTACCCTCGACGGCGACAACAGAAGCCTCCTGGAGCTGTTCCTTCTCGCCAGGGGAAACCTTAAGGCCGTTCAAAGGATGCTGGGGGTGTCCTATCCCACCGCACGTACCAGGATCGAGGAGATGTTCAATGCCCTCGAAGAGCGGATGACCGGCGAAAACCCGTCAATCGATGTGCTGGAAAAGCTTCACAGGGGCGAGATCAGCGTTGAAGACGCAATCGATTCCCTGGCGGGCGGGTCCCCTTCACAGGAGAAATAAAATGAAACGAACTGCATTCCTGCTTTCGACCCTCTTCTATCTGCTCTCCTGTCGCATGGTGAACATCAGCAACGATCTTCTCAGCCTCTCCTCGGAGGACTTCGTACTGAACCGGGGAGGAACCCTATCATTCAGCAACACCAATGGCGATACCGAACTGAATGAGTGGAACGAAAGCTTCATAAGGGTTGAAACCCGTATCTACGGGGACTCCTGCAGGGGCATACCCGAGGACCTTCAGATACTGACCCGGGATGGGGATAACGAACTGGCTTTCTCCGTTGAGTATCCCGGAGGTCTTTCCTACAATTCGGTTGACTTCACAGTAAGCATTCCCCGGGATGCTGGTTTTCTCATCAACTGTGAAACGGTGAATGGAACCACCTCCATCAGCGCCGAAGCCGATGTTTACGTTGAATCGGTGAACGGCGACATCCTCGTAAGGGCTCTCAGTTCAAGGGGGCTCTTCGCAGTGAACGGTGACATCGATGCCGAGCTCAGCGGTCAGACCGGGGATCTCGCCATCGAAACGGTGAACGGCGACATACTGGTCAAGCTTCCGGAGAACCTGGGCCTCAGCGTTGAAACGGTGAATGGCGACCTTATGCTAAGGGGGCGGAGCTACTCCTCCTCTGTCAGCATCCCCGGTGCCCTGGAAGCAGTGGCTTCCATTGAAACGGTCCTCGGAGACATCACCGTGGAAAACATCCTCTGAGAACGTTCTCCTACGCCGGACCCCCCGGAGGGAGCCAGGCATGGAAACAGGATTGAACCCGGCGGACAGGCTCATCGTCGACCAGCTCATCGAAGGGTTCCTTCTCCTTGATTCCCGTCTTCACATCCTCCACTGCAACCCTTCCTTTCTCGATCTCCTTGAAGGATCCCCCGAGGACCTTTGCGGAAAGCCACTTTCAGTTATGGCCGCCTCCCCCGAAGATGCCTATCTGCTTTCAGAGCCACCTTCGCAGGGAGTGCTTGCTGCAAAACTGCGTTCCCTTCAGGGAAGGCTCATTCATGGGGAGTTTTCATTCTCACCCATGATCGGCGAAGGGGAAACCCTTGAGGGCTTCTCCGTAATAGTCAGGGATTCAACCGGCAGGGCCGATCTCGAGGAAAGCCTTCAGGCCCTTGTCGGGAAGTACAGGGACATGGCCCTTGCCGGTTCCGACTGGTTCTGGGAAGTGGACTCCACGGGAACCTACACCTTTGTCTGTCCCGAGGTGGAGGATTTCCTGGGCTACACCCCCGAGGAGCTCTTCGGAACATCGGCATTCGATCTGATGCCCCCCGGCGAGGGGGAAAGGGTGGCCTCCATCTTCAACCGCATTGCATCCCGGGGCATTCCCTTCAGGAACCTTCTCAACACCGTGCTGACCCGTTCAGGCGAAGTGCGGACGGTGGCCAGCAGCGGTGTTCCCCTCCTCGATTCCAGGGGCGGTCTCAGGGGATACAGGGGAATTGACAGGGAGGTGGTCACCGGCAGGGATGTTCCCTGGGAAGTGGAAACAGAGCTTGAGACCCTCCGCCGGATCACTGGGAAACTGCCCTTTCCTGCCGCGGTGATAGAGAACACCGGCCGCATCAGGAAGGTGAGCGGGGCCCTGTGTGAGCTCACGGGAAGAGCACCGGAGCAGCTGGTGGGGAGAATGTATGAAACAGTTCTTTCCAGAGCCCCCGGGGAAGGCAGAGGTCAGTGCTGGAACTCAGCCCGCTGGCAGGATTCGATCACATCCCCCGGCGGCATGGTCCCCGTGGAGAAGACCCGTGTTCCCCTGGACAGCCCGGGAAGCAGATACTGCCTTGAGATATTGATCCCTTCACCGGCAGTCCCATTTACAGCAGAGGCCCGAACCCCGGTGGGTTTTCCGGATGTTCACGAAGGCTTCCTCTCTTCACTGGCAACCGCTCTGGGAGGTATCTCCGGTTTCGCTGATATTCTGGAGAACGGCGCACCCGGGGAAGAACATCGCCGGGAGCTCATCGATATGCTCAGGCACCACTCATCTGCGGTTTACAGAACACTGGGATCCATAAGGAACTATCTCGAGTACTCCTCCGGCCTGTTCACCACCGGGGAAGAGCTCTTTCTGCCAGGCAATCTCACCGCCCAGGTTCTTGATTCCTTCAGGCCCGAAGCAAAGAGAAGGAAAATACTCCTGAAAGTGCAGGTGGAGCGGTCACTCCTTGGCCTTTGGAGTGGGCCCTTCCGGGGGATCAGGACGATCATCTTTCACATTCTCAACGGCCTTTCTCCCTCCTGTGAAGTGCTTCTGGGAGTCAGTGAGGTTGACTCCTCGGGAACCGGATCCATTTTCAGGTTCTCCCTCACGGTGTCCCCAACTGTATCAATGTCGGCACTTAACGGATCCGGCGGGTTATCCGGCGCCACCGGTGACTTCCAGGAAACCCTTGCCCGCTGCGGAGATTTCGCCGGGAAACTGGGTGGAGAACTGCTCACCGGCACTACCCCCTCGGGAGGTTTCAGGGTATGGGCTGACATTCCACTGGCTGGCCCCTTCGAACCGCCACGTTTCAAGGGCAGGATGAACGCCATGGTCCTCTCCGGGAATCCCCACATGACCGTTCTCTATTCCAGGATGCTTGAAAGCCTGGGATGTGAAGTGCCCCCGGCAAATGGGTCATCCCCGGTGGGCTCAGCTCTGTCCATTCTCAGAGATGGCTCCGACGCTTCCTTCCTCTTCTTCGACTCCGATTCGGTCCTGAAGGGTGCGAAGCCCCTGGAGAAGCCTGAGGAGATGCCCGGCTGCGCCGGCTTGAACATCCACAAAGTGCTCCTGGCCTCAAGGGTTAAACCCGGAGACATCCAGGGAAGCCTTGCCAGGGGGTTCTCCGCACTGCTTCTGAAACCTGTGCGTCTTGGCAGGCTCGGGGCCTGTCTCCAGCTTGCAGCGTCATCGGGAAAGGGCCCCGGCGCACTCATAACCGATAACTCATTCTCCGGGGAGAACTGATAGGATCAGCCCGGGTCACTCGGCGCTGGCCTGTGCCATGTCAGCTTTCTGCTTTTCTGTGCTCGATTCGGCACATTGTGAGGTTATGGTCCGTCTTCACAGTTGCCTCTTTGAAACCACCCCCCTCATCGGGTATTATTGGCTGGGACGGGTTTCCTGAACAAACACCACCGGGAGATAGATCAATGAATCCGAGAATCATGCTTTGCCTTGCCGCCATACTGCTGCCCGCTACCGCCCAGGCAGATCCCCCGGAGGGTTACTATGACCCCGCCCAGGGGCTTTCCGGCGAAGCTCTCCAGTGGGCCCTCCATGGCATAATAGACAGCCACGACCCGGTGAGCTACGACTACATCTGGACCGCTTTCTACACCACCGACAAGATTTACACAAGCAATGTGTGGGACATGTACAGCGACATCCCCGGGGGGACCCCGCCCTACCTGTACACACTGGGCGATGACCAGGGCGGTTCAGCCTCCGGCGAGGGCGAGGGCTACAACCGTGAGCACAGCTGGCCGAAGAGCTGGTTCGGCGATTCCTCGCCGATGAACACCGACCTTTTCCACATAGTGCCAACGGATATCTATGTGAACAACCGCAGGGGAAACTGGCCCTACGCCGAGGTGGGCAGCGCCACCTGGACCTCAATGAACGGAAGCAGGCTTGGCTCTTCCTGCACCCCGGGCTATTCCGGCACCGCCTTCGAGCCAGTGGACGGCTACAAGGGAGACTTCGCCAGGAACTACTTCTACATGGCAACAAGGTACAAGGGGGAAGACTCGGGCTGGCCCGGCAGTCCCATGACCGACGGAGCCGACCTTGAGGACTGGGCGGTGCCCCTTCTTCTTCAGTGGCACCTTGATGATCCTGTGAGCGACAAGGAACTGGACAGGAACGATGCCGTCTACGCCATTCAGGAAAACAGGAACCCCTTCATCGATCACCCGGAGTTCGCCCAGATGATCTATGATCCCCAGTCCGGCATTGAAAACGGTTCCGCCGGGGCTGCCATCATGTGCTATCCCAGCCCGGCATCGGCATCGGTTACCATCTCCATTTCAACTCCACCGGGGCAGATTGCCTCTGTAAGGGTGCTGGATATTGCGGGCAGAACGATTGCCCTTCTGTCAGCCCTTTCCGGTCAGTCTGGAGGTTCCCTTGTTAACTGGGACTGCAGCGGAGCTGATCAGGGAGTTTATTTCGTAGTTGCTGAAACCGCCGCCGGCAGCCTTTCCTCGTCTGTCCTTGTCCTTGACTGATACCGGGCATATCCTTAGCCTTCACCCCAGGATCTCCAGGGAGAAAGCCCTGGGATGTCTGGCCATCCTCATGATCTGCTGGTATCTGTTCTCCGCATATATTTCACAGGAACCAAGATACGGGTTCCATCAGATGAAGGAGATCCCTCCCCTGGAGGGTGTTGCCCTGTTCACCATTGCCATTCTTACGGCCCTTCTGGTGAGGATTCGAAGCACGGCGAGCCCGGAGTCAGCCGTTCCGCTTCCCTATTCCAGGCTTTACCCCCGGGCCGTTCTTGCCGCCGCCGTTTCGGCGGTTCTTTTCTGGCTGCTCAGGAACGGCTTCATAAACGACGACGGTCTTTTCAACATGGTTTCGCTTCAGGCGGGAATGCGGATCATTCACCACGATGAAATGCTCTCGAGCCTCATAGTGACGAAGATCTGGCAGTCGGGAACAGCGGGCATACGGCCTGAAGATTCCATTTCCCTTTTTTCGGCTGTATGGGGAGGGGTTTTCGTTTTTATCACCGTCCTTCTCGGGGGCAGAACGGTGGGTAAAAGGTGGCCCCTGTTCCTTATGGGTTGCCTCTCAGCCGGTTATGTACAGGTGTTCGCCGGCGATGTGGAGTTCTACGGCATGGTAGCCGCCCTCATCGCCCTCTATCTGCTTCTGTGTCTGGAGCACATCCGAGGGAACATCACCCTTGTTCTGCCTTCCATGGCCCTTGCCCTGGCCATATGCAGCCATCTCCTGGCGGGATGGCTCCTGCCTTCTTTGCTGTTCCTTTTCATCCGGGCTCTCAGGAGGGGGGGAAAAGCCGAATCGGCAGTTTCAGCTGTGGCCTTCCTGCTGACCGTCGCCTTCATCTTCATTATAGTCAGCTCCCAGGGGCTTCCCGTACATGCGGTTACACAGAGTCACGCAATGGGCACCGCGGACAGGAACACCCTGGATATGCTCGCAGTTCCTTCGCTGCACTACCACGCCGGGGTGCTCAATGTGCTTTTCCTGGTGTTCCCCTTCTGGCTGGCATTTCCTCTGATCATGAAGAAGGGGTGGCTGAAAGAAAGACCTTTCAACCTTGTCCTGGCGGTGTGCACCGCAATGCTGGTTCTTCTGGCACTGGTATGGAACCTGGGCCTGGGCCCCTATCATGACTGGAATCTTATTGCGGCGGTGGGTGTTCCCGCATCGGTTCTTCTCTGGTCCAACGCCCTCAGGGGCAGGCTGGGGCCCTTAATGAAGGCCTCGCTTATCCTTCTGATGCTCGTGGCGGCCATTCATTCATGGACATGGATCGCAGCCAATCACTTCTCATTCTCAATAATGAACAGGGACATCCTGGAGGGTATTAACTTTCCAACGGGAAAACCGGTTCAGATCGTTCCCATGTATTCACAGACCGATACCGGCCCCCAGTGACCATATCCCCCGGTCATCGCCGTCTCCCGCCAGGTGCTCATAGTATCCCGCTGTGAACACAAGAACCCTCAGCCCCAGCCGGAATTCTCCTCCGGCGTATGTCTGGCCTCCCTCCACTCCGCCCCAGGGGTCGTTCCATGTCTGCATCAGCGAACCTGTAACGTCCACCGAAGCAACGGGAATTGACAACATGCCGAATAGTGATCTCAAGCCCAGATGGAACTTGCCCCCGGAAATCCCCGGCTCCACACGGACCAGCAGCCCCGATGACGGACCCAGCATGGAGGCACCGGAAAAGCAGTACCCCAGTGACAGATTCATCCGCTGGGGCGTGGATACCTGAACACTTCCGGTGGGGAACCCCCCTGAAACGATTGCCGGCAGCATAAGCGCTAGCAGAAGGAACAGCTTCATTAATGTCCTCCCTGGTTTGTTTGGTTTAATTATTCTCTTATCTATTCGATATTCCTGGCGATCGGCATCTTAATCAGAGATTGCCGGGGAATGCCCAACCCTTTAGCCTCTTTGTCCAAAGAGTGAATCGTCCAGATCGGAAAATCTACATTCACTCTCCTCTGTTCCTGCTCAACTCTTCGAGCCTTGGCCAGGTAAAGGTCACCTGCGGAATCGGCTTCATTCCCGGCATAGGAACCGAAGAGGTACACAGTATCTGCCCACGCCGGAGTTATCTTTCCAGTCTCGCCGGAGTTATCTTTCCAGCGCTCACCGGAGTTATGTTTCCACTTTCGCCGGAGTTATCTTTCCAATTGTCGTAACCACTCCTGGATTGTTTCCTGAAGTTTCCTGAACAAATAAACTGACAGCGGTGAAGTCACTTTTCGTTATCATCTCCGAAAAACCCGGAGGTGATGATGTCACGGAAGAGGACTTCGTTGAGAAAAGTACGGAAACTTATCAAGGGATACCAGATGGGGATCACCAGTTCGCGTGATCTCGGCGAGTTCGTTGGAATTTCACATGTCAGCATACAGACCTTTCTCAGGCAATTGCAGGCATCAGGGTATTCATTTTCGGAGCTTTCAGTGCTCGATGATGAAGCTCTGTCAGCTCTCATTCATCCCTCAAAGCCAGGTCCGGAATGCAATAAGCCGATGCCTGACTTCGAGAAGATCCACGATCTCCTCACCCAGAGGAGGAAGACCGGTATTACTCGGACCCTGCTTTGGATGGAGTACCGTGAGGATCACCCTGACGGTTACGGTCTCACTCAGTTCAACGAGTATTACCGCAGATGGGTGAAGCAGCAGAAGAAACCCAGTCCTCCCATCGACCGTGTTCCCGGCGAGAGGCTGTATGTGGACTTTTCCGGGCTGAAGATGCACTATGTGATCCGTGATACCGGAGAAAAGATCAACTGCGAGATCTATGTCTCCGCAATGGGAGACTCCGGAAAGATTTACTGTGAAGCCTCCCACACCCAGTCCATTCCCGACTGGCTTAAGGTCACTGAGAATGCTTTCATTTACTACGGGGGAGTATCTGCTCTGATCACCCCGGACAATCTCAAGTCAGCGGTAACGAAAGCGTGCAGATACGACCCTGACAACAACCGTGTATTCGAGGAATTCTGCGATCATTACGGAACAGCGATCTATGCAGCCAGGGTATGCGCTCCCAAGGACAAAGCTCTGGCGGAGAGCGCAGTCCAGAGCATACAGCGATGGATAATCGCTCCGTTACGTAATCGAGTGTTTTTCTCCCTTGGAGAGTTAAATGAAGCCATATGGGAAAAGCTTGAGATACTGAACAACAGACCGTTTACTGAACGGGACGGTAGCAGAGCAAGTGTATTCACCGAGAGCGACCTGCCTGCGCTGAAGCCCTTACCAGCTGATCGATTCGAATATGCAGAGTGGAAAAAGGCAACTGTGCAGGAGAATTGTCATGTGTCATTCAAGCGGTGTCAGTACAGCGTGCATCACTCTCACCTCTACAAGAAAGTTGATCTCAGAATAACTGCAGACGGTATAGAGGTCTTCCTGGAGAACGAACGGATAGCAAGCCATGCGAGACTGAAGGGTGTTAAGAGACGCTCAACATGTTTCGAGCATCTCCCGCCAGCAGGCCAGGCATGGAAACTGATGCCGGTGAAAGTAAGGAAATGGCTCAAGTCCAGGGAGGGGAAAACCCTGGAACTCGCAAGGCTTGTCTACAATGGAGAAAAACACCCCACTCTCTCTTTAAAGAGGATTCGGGGCCTTATGAGTCTTGAAAAGAAGTACGGTAGAGAAGAGTTTGAGAAAGGCTGTGCTTATGCTCTCAGAACGGAAAGGGAATACCGTCACGGCACCATGAGCGCGATCATGCAGTACAAGCTTTTCGAGCGCAGGCAGCTTGATCTGGAGCTCGATGAGAGTGTCGTTGAACACGAGAACATCCGTGGAGGTGACTACTACAAATGAAAAAGGAGGCAATATGCTGAAGAACCCGGTACATGACGGTCTGAAGTCCCTCAGA